>JGI24709J26583_10004568_pt1 | contig 10408 bp, 9 predicted proteins | sample BioPla2DNA1_FD_26583 | JGI IMG/M metagenome (IMG submission 26583) | reverse complement strand
CCTCTTCGGCGGGAGCCTCAACTGTCGTCTCTTCGGCGGTCTCCTCAACTACAACTTCCGGCTGGTTGGCTGCTGCCTCAGCGGCGGCAAGTTCAGCCTGTTTCTTGGCCAAAGCGGCGGCTCTTGCTTCGTTAATCTTCTTTTCAGCTTCCAGTTTCTTGCTTATCTCCTCTTCCCTGGCCTTTTCAAGACCCGATTTTTTTGACTCTAACTTGGCGTCATTCTTCGCTTTCCACTCGTTGAAACGTTTTTCAGCTTCAGCTTCGTCAAACGCACCTTTCTTAACGCCCTCAAGAAGGTGTTTTTTAAGAAGAACGCCCTCTCTGGAGAGGATACCCCTGCATGTATCGGTAGGTAAAGCGCCTTTTTGCAGCCAACCCAGGGCCTTGTCGAAATCGAGTTCAACCGTGGAGGGGTTGGTGACCGGGTTATATGTTCCGATCTTTTCAATAAATCTGCCATCACGTGGCGACCTGCTATCAGCTACTACAATATGATAGAAGGGTTGTTTTTTGCGGCCTTTGCGGGCCAGTCTAATTTTTACTGCCATTTGTTTTCAGCGTTTTGCGGGGAACTCGTCCCCTTTTTTATTAGTAATTATTAAAAATTGTGGGCGCAAAGATAGGATTAATTCTTTATCCAAGCGGATTTCGCGATGACTTTTTTCTTGGAACCCCAAAGTATCATATTGTCCGGAATATATGATCTGTCTACTATTTTGAAAGATCTCGAGCAGGGGGGTAACCCAAAAAACTTATTTTACAAACCTCCAAAACAGCGATCAAAACTTATCAACAACAGGCCCCGTTTTACAGCTCTCTTTTGTATATTGCGGACTGTTCGGAAAGATTTTCAAGATGTCAGACTTCACTCACTTACACGTTCATACCCAGTACTCTATACTCGACGGGGCCGCAAGTATCCCGGCACTTATAAACAAAGCCAAGGAGTTTGGAATGACATCCCTGGCCATAACCGACCATGGCTATATGTACGGAGCGAAGGAGTTCTACAATGTGGCCAGAAAAAACGGCATAAAACCTATCCTCGGCGTGGAGACCTACGTGGCGGCGCGAACTATACACGACAAGGCGGGCAAAGATGACATGTCCGGCAGGCACCTCATCCTTTTGGCCAAAAACCTGACCGGATATAAGAACCTCATCAAGCTTGTTTCCATAGCTTCCATAGAGGGTTTTTACAGCAGGCCGCGCATAGACAAGACTTTGCTGGCAAAATATAATGAAGGGCTGATAGCTTCATCGGCATGTATAGCCGGAGAGATACAGAGGGAGCTGATAAACGGCAACATGTTGGCGGCCGAAGAGGCTCTTAAAAGTTATCTGGACATTTTTGGCGACGATTTTTATCTGGAGGTACAACGGCACGAGACTTATGAACCTGACTGCGACAGGGAGGTTTTCCCGAAACAGCAGACAGCTATTGAGGGGATTAAAGAGCTTGCGGCAAAATTCAATGTCAAGATAATAGCCACCAACGATATCCACTTCACCAATGCCGGGGATGCGGAGGCGCATGATAGGCTTATCTGTCTGAATACCGGCAAAGATATTGACGATCCTACCAGGATCAGATATACCAAACAGGAGTATTTCAAGAGCGAAGAGGAGATGAGGGCGATGTTTCCCGACCTGCCCGAAGCTATCGATAACGTGGCCGAAATCGTAGGAAAGATCGAGGAGTACGAACTCGACAATGAGCCTATAATGCCGGAATTCGACATACCAGAGGGATTCAAGGATAAAGATGATTATCTGCGACATCAGGCTTATAGGGGGGCTAAGGAGAGGTGGGGAGATATCACGCCGGAACTGAAAGAGAGAATCGACTTTGAACTGGCCACCATCGCGAGGATGGGCTTCCCTGGCTATTTTCTTATTGTCCAGGATTTTCTCGACGCTGCCCGGCGTATGGGGGTGTCGGTCGGCCCGGGCAGGGGTTCAGCGGCCGGCTCAGCGGTGGCCTACTGCCTTAAAATTACCGATATAGACCCCATAAAATATGGTCTGCTGTTCGAGAGGTTTTTGAATGTCGACCGTATCTCAATGCCCGATATCGACATCGACTTCGACGAGGATGGCCGCGAAAAAGTGCTGAGATATGTGGTCGAAAAATATGGACACGACAAGGTGGCGCATATAATCACCTTCGGCACCATGGCGGCCAAGGGAGCTATCCGCGACATCGGCAGAGTGCAGAAACTGCCGCTGTCAGAGGTCAACAGGATAACCAAGATGATACCGGATCGCCCGGGCACTACCCTGGCATCGGCATACGAAGAGGTTCCGGAATTCAAAAAGGAGAAGGAGTCTTCCGACCCCCTGATAGTACAGACCCTGAAGTACGCTGAGACCCTTGAGGGATCGGTACGACAGACCGGTGTCCACGCTTGCGGCATAATTATTGGCAAAGAGGCATTAGACAACTATATACCGCTCTGCACGGCCAAAGATACCGATCTGCTGTCGACACAATACGAGGGGAGCCACGTGGAATCGGTGGGATTGCTGAAAATGGACTTTCTGGGACTCAAAACTCTTTCAATAATCAAGGATGCCGTGGAAAATGTTAAGTTGTCCAAGGGGATAGATATTGATATAAACGCTGTACCGCTGGACGATGCGAAGACATTCGAGCTGTTCAGCAACGGGGAGACAACCGGACTGTTCCAGTTTGAGTCCACAGGAATGAAAAGATACCTCAGGGAACTCAAACCCGGCAGATTAGAGGATCTGATAGCGATGAACGCACTGTACCGCCCGGGTCCTATGGAGTATATTCCCAAATTTATCAACAGAAAAAAAGGGATAGAAAAAATTTCGTACCCCATACCCGCTATGGAGAAATTTTTGGCGGAGACTTATGGCATCACGGTATACCAGGAACAGGTGATGTTGCTCTCGCAAGAGTTGGGAAATTTCACGAAGGGTCAGGCCGACTCCCTGCGAAAGGCGATGGGAAAGAAGAAGAGGTCGATTATGGACGAACTCAGGGTCAAATTCTTTGAAGGGTGCGCCGATAACGGATATGACACGAGAACCGTTGAGCAGATATGGACCGACTGGGAGGCGTTCGCCCAGTACGCTTTCAACAAGTCACACTCCACCTGTTACGCCTACATCGCTTATCAAACCGGTTATCTCAAGGCCCACTATCCCGCCGAATACATGGCGGCGGTACTGTCGAGAAACATCAGCGATATCAAGAAGATAACTATGTTCATGGAGGAGACCCGCAGGATGGGGATAGAGGTGCTGGGACCCGATGTCAACGAGAGCCATGTCAAGTTTACCGTAAACAAGGATGGAAATATAAGGTTCGGTCTGGGCGCCATAAAGGGTGTGGGCGAATCGGCCGTGTTGCAGCTTATCGATGATCGTCGCGCGAACGGGCTTTTCAAGGATATATACGACTTTGTGGAGAGGGTCAACCTCAACGCCCTGAACCGGAAAAACATTGAGGCGATGGCGGTGGCCGGAGCTTTGGACTGCTTTCCGGAGATTACCAGGGAACAGTATTTTTCTACCGACAACAAAGGGATGAGCTTTATAGAGAACCTTTGTCGTTACGGCAACAGCGCCAGGGAGATAATACAGTCGAGTGCCTATACCCTGTTCGGCGAAACAGGTGGCTTTGAACTGGTAAAACCTACCCCTTCGCCCTGTATAGAGTGGCCAAAACTGGAAAAATTGAACAAGGAGAAAGAGGTTATCGGGATATATCTCTCTTCGCATCCACTTGATGACTTCCAGCTGGAGATAGATAATTTTGTTACAAACTCCCTGACGGAACTGCAGAACCTGAACGACTTTTTAAACAAAGATGTTGTTGTTGCCGGAATGGTCGTAGAGGCTAAAAAAGATCTTTTAACCAAAACAGGAAAGCCCTGGGGTTACTTTATTTTACAGGATTACACCGACTCGTTCAGGTTCACGCTATTCGACAAAGAGTATATCGATAACAGCAAATATTTCGTCAACGGTTACCTCTTACTGGTCTCCGGAAGAATCCAGAGGAGAAGGTTCAGGGAAAACGAACTGGAGTTCAGCATCAGAAACATAAACCTGCTTACAAGCGTAAAAGACGAACTTATCAAAACTTTGACGATTACGATTAGCGTAGGTGATCTGAGAAGGGATTTTTTGGAAGATCTGTCCAGGTATGTAAAAGAGAATCCCGGACCGACACAGTTGCAGTTTCTCTTCAGGGATCCGGAGAACAAGATAACTCCCTTACCAATGTTTTCCCGCACCGCACTGATAAAGGTGAACAGAACTTTCCCCGAACTTATGGAGGGTTACCCCGACATATCATATAAAGTAAATTAATTATCTTTGTGGCCCTTTATGGGCATTGTTGAACTTAAAACATTTAATATCATGGCTTTTGAACTTACCGACTCCAACTATAAAGAGATTATTGGCAAATCAGAAATACCTGTAGCAGTGGATTTTTGGGCAGAATGGTGCGGACCTTGCAGGATGATAGCCCCTATTGTTGAAGAACTTTCGCGACAATTCAAGGATAAGATTCTGGTGGCCAAATGCGATGTTGACGATTGTCCCCGGGCAGCGGCCGAATTCGGGATACGCAACATCCCCACAATATTGTTTTTTAAGAACGGGGAGTTGGTCGACAAGCAGGTAGGTTCAGCGCCAAAACCAACTTTAGAGGCCAAAATGAACGCACTGCTCTAAGGCAGATTTATCAAACTAGAGGATGAAGGTAGCTCTCTTCGCGGCATCGAGCAGTAAAGTCGATCATGAATATTTCAGGGTTGCGTCGAATCTTGGCAGGTTTTTCGCCAAAGCTGGTTTTACCGCTGTCTTCGGTGGAGGAGGTATAGGTCTTATGGGCTCCCTGGCGGACGCCATGTTAAGCGACAACGGCAAGATTATAGGTGTAATCCCCCGTTTCATGATGGATGAGGGGTGGGGCCATCCCGGAATAACCGAAATGATAATCACAGATACGATGAGCGAGAGAAAAAACAGGATTTTTGAGCTAACCGACGCCGTTGTGGCCCTCCCGGGAGGCATGGGTACCCTGGAAGAGCTTACCGAAGCGATAACACTGAAGCAATTGGGGTTGTGGCATGGTCAGATCATACTGCTGAACACCAAAGGTTACTATGATAATCTATGCAGGTTTTTCGAGACCATGGTGAACGAAAACTTTATGCGCCACGAACATAAAACAATCTGGAGGGTTGCCGATACTCCCGAGGAGACAATGTCGCTATTGGAAAAATCGGACCCTAAAGATAAAGAGTGGAGAAAAATAGCTAGGATATAGTGTTGTCGCTTTTTTGCGCCACCTTGAGAGTGCATTTGTCGAAGGTCCACGAACAGATTGGCTTTCCGGATACTTTTGGGGCCCTGACACCGCCATAAAACGGAACCTTACCGGTAAAAATTCTGGCTTCGTCCCATAGTTCCAACGAGATAAAGTGGTTCAGCGTCTCCGCCCCCCCTTCAATGATAACCGATTGCAGTCCCATCTTGTATAGCTGATCCAAAACCTGTACCGCGGCCTCCGTTCCATCAGAGAGTTTTATGACCTCGCATCCCGTGAAACTGCCCGTTTCGCCCCGCGTAAACAACAATGTCGGCCCCCTGCTACCAAAAAGTGGATCTTTATCGCTGCTATTGCCTGTTTTGAAGAGAGAGGCACTTTTTTCTATGTTACCTGAACGGCTCAAGACAACCCTAACCGGATCGTAACCGCTCCAGAAACGTACGTTCAGCTCCGGATTGTCAACCCTTACTGTTCTCCCTCCTACCAGAATAGCCTGCTCTGCGGCCCTCCAACGGTGCACCAAAACCCTTTCCGCCGACCCAGAGATCCAGTATGAACCTCTTCCCTCTCTCGCCGTCGCATCAATGTCGATAAAGCCATCCGAACTTTCCGCCCACTTCAGTATCACATAGGGTCTCTTTTTTTCATGGGTCGTAAAAAAACGGCGGTTAAGGTACCGGCTCTCCTCCCGGAGAAGGCCCACCATGACGTTACGGCCGGCGGCCTTTAGTTTCCGGATGCCTTCACCTGAAACCTTGTCGTTACTGTCGGGGGTGCCCACCACAATATCGGGAATACCGCTACGGATGATAAGATCCGTACAGGGAGGCGTTTTACCGTGATGGGAACAGGGTTCCAGGTTTACATATATTGTTGAGTTCTTGAGAAGTTCCTTATCCTTTACCGAATTTATGGCGATAACCTCGGCATGGGGCCCTCCGGCCTTGAGATGAAACCCTTCACCTATAATCTTGCCGTTATGGACAATAACCGCGCCGACCAACGGATTGGGATAGGTGAACCCTTCCCCCTTTTTCGCGAGGTCGAGGCACCGTCTCATATATTTTTCATCGTTTCCCATTCAAAACCGGATCTGGCGGCTTCGCTACAAAATTAAAACATAAAATTTTAGGGGTCAAAGTTCCGCACGAAATAGTACTTTTGAAAAATGGCCTCCAAAATATATACAATAAGGGATATAAAAACGTTTTTGTCGGAAGAACTGACAACCTTCATGCCGGTTGAAGAGGTTAGGGCCACTACCAATATCATTCTGAAAGATGTTTTGAAAACAGACTTTCTGGAGTCAGTTGCTTTTCCGGATAAGCCGGTAACAGCCGACAGTCTGAACCGTGTAAAGGAGATCTGCGGGGAGTTGAAAAGCGGCAAACCGTTGCAATATATCCTGGGCGAAACCGAGTTTTTCAATTGCGGCATCAAGGTAAACGGCTATACTTTGATACCGAGACCCGAAACCGAAGAGCTTGTAAGTCTGATCATAAAGGAGAACCGATATTTTTCCGGGAATATCCTGGATATAGGAACCGGTTCCGGCTGCATCGCGATAGCGTTGGCTGTTTATATGCCCGGGGCAAGAGTCACTGGAACCGATATCTCCCCGGCAGCATTGGAAACGGCACGGCAAAATGCCGCGATCAACAAAGTTGCGGTAAGTTTTGTTTTGGACAATATTTTCGAAACAACAGTTACCGGGGAATTTGATATAATTGTCAGCAACCCCCCTTATGTCAGGGAGTCTGAACGTCGGTTCATGTCCGGTAACGTGGTGCGGTTTGAGCCGCATACGGCTCTGTTCGTTCCCGACGATGATCCTCTGATTTTTTATAGGGAGATTATCAGGTTTTCCAACAATAGTCTTTTGCCGGGCGGAAAAATATATTTCGAGATAAACGAGGCGCTGGGAAAGGCGGCTTCGAATCTGCTTCTGGAGGCTGAATACCGTAATATCAGGGTATTAAAGGACCTAAACAACAAAGACCGTATATTAACAGGAACAAAAAATGGCTGAAAACGAACTTTATGGATCGGCGCTCGCCCAAATGATGTCTCTCTGCTCCTCGAGAGAGTACTGTAGGGCCGACATTGTGGCCAAACTTGAGAACAAAAAACTTCAAGAGAAGGATATAGATAAGATCATCACCCAACTGGAAAAGGAGAAGTTCATCGATGAAGAGAGGTACGCCAGGGCATTCGCCAACGATAAATTCAGGTACAATGACTGGGGAAAGATAAAAATCTCCTCCCAACTCAAGGCCAAACATATTTCTGATAGGCATATCATGGTCGCCCTGGAGGGGATAGAGGAGAGGGAATACCTGGAAAAAATCCAAAAACTGCTGACAGCCAAACGTAAAACGATTAAAGCCAAAAACCAATACGACCTATACGGCAAACTCTTCCGTTACGGACAATCCAAAGGATTCGAAAGTGAACTGTTGTACAGATTTATTAATTCACCGGAAGAATAAACTGCCCATAAGTTTATCGGTTACTTAGGAGTCCAGCCATAAACAGTGCCAGTGACAACAAAAACCTTGAACTTGTTGGTTCAATAGATATGATTACTGTTTTCCGTATTTCTGGACAAGTTTGACAACCAACATTGCCATGATGAGTATCCATCCTATGGGATAGGGGAGTATCATCAGGTTCCACCACCATTCACCTGCAACGTTATATTCGCCCAACAATGACATATAGTGGATAAAAAAAGCCCCCGTGATTATCAAAAATGTGAAAGCGAGGTACAGATAGCGATGACGGTCACGTTCCGCCAAAGCCGACAAAGTTACCAGAACAGCGCCAACAGTGACAATCAGGAACAATCTTATCGGATTGAAAATCCCCACAAACATCGCTATCACCCCGATCGTGAACAATATCTTCGACCATCTTATCTTTTTCTTCATATCTGTACCTTTCAATTTGATTATTCTCTATCTTTCCCCTGCCTTATACAAAATTTCGCCAAAATTAAAATATATTCTTGTTAAACGAAAATGTGCCTTATCAATCAAAATAAAAGAAAACAATTATGAAACTGGATTATAACAAGAGAATCCGGGATTTAGGGCTTATTCTTCCACCCTCTCCCAAACCTGCGGGGGCTTATATGCCGATAGTCCAGGTCAGCAATCTATTATATGTCTCGGGCCATCTCCCCATGAAGGAGGATGGTTCACTGATGACGGGGCGACTGGGAGAGTCTCTCACCGTTGAGGAGGGAAAAACAATAGCCCGCCAGGTTGGTATCAACATGCTGGCAACCCTGCGAAACTATCTGGGCGACCTCAACAAGATAGAAAGACTGGTCAAGACCATGGGTATAGTCAACTGTACAGCCGACTTCGATCAGCAACCCGCCGTTATCAACGGTTTCAGCGAGTTGATGATCGATATTTTCGGGGAAGAGAACGGCAAAGGGACGAGAAGTGCTTTTGGAGCTATCCTGCCACTGAAAGTCGCTGTGGAGATTGAGGCGGTTTTTCTACTTAAATAACCTCGGAGCCAGATCGGCAAGGTATCTCCTCCAGTTTGCCCATGTGTGTCCCCCTCCGGTTTCATTGTAAAGATATTTGAAGTTATGTTCGTCCAGTTTTGCCCTGAGTGTCTGGACACCTTCGAAACAAAAATCTTCCGTACCGCAAGCTATATAAAACAACTTGTTGTTCATTGTTTTCAAATGCCTATCATAAGCCGGAATCAATATTTTATTGGAAATGATTTCAAACTGGTCGTTAAAATGGATTCCCAGGCTGAAACAACCAATGTACTGGAACAGTTCCGGATTGGACATGGCAATTATCTGTGTCTGCAAACATCCCATGGAAAGTCCGGCAATGGCACGGTTAGCGCTATTGGAAATTACCCTGTAATGTTTTTCGATATAGGGTATAACGTCTTTGACAAGACTGTTCGGGAACATTGTTGTGCTGTTCAACACCTCCTGTTCGTTATCGATGTTTACCCGGCCTGTTCCCTGCGCGGATTGCGTTGTTTTTGACCAATCTGTTATTGAAGCGGTTTGTGTGGCGTTCCCATTGGTCATAACAACGATCATCGGTTTGGCTTTACCTTGAGCAATAAGGTTATCAAGTATATAGTTGGCGCGTCCTAGCGATGTCCACGCATCTTCATCCCCGCCTCCACCGTGCAACAGATATAAGACGGGATATTTTTCGTTGCTATCCTCGTATCCCGCGGGAGTATAAACGTACATCCTGCGGTTCAGTCCCAGTGTGGGCGAATCATACCAAACCTTGGTTAATGAGCCATGAGGAACATCTAAAACCTCAAAAACTTCCGATTCCTTTCCGGGGATTATAAGCGTGCTGGCATACCTGGTTCCATCGCGCATCGCCTTTGGGTTGGAAGGGTCAATAGTAGAGACACCATCAACTATAAAGTTGTAGTGGTACATATCCGATAAAAGCGGAGCCGTGGTTATTGACCATACTCCCCGCGAATCTTTTGTCATGGTTCCATTATCGCCTTGTCCCATCCAGCTTCCGTTGAGTACAACGCTTTGGGCATCGGCGGAATAAAGGTTAAAAGTCACCGTATTGTTATCCGCGATCTCAGGTGAAACAACCTGGACACCTCTTCGTGCGGGTATTTCCTGGGACAACAAATTTGTCAAAGAAAAAGTGCTGACAATCACAATGATTGCCAGTCTGGTCAGTCCTAAATTTTTTCCGTGTTTCATTGTATAATTTTTTTAATCCATTAATCTTGTGCGTTCTGCCCTGTTCAGGTACCATTATCTGAACAATCTTGGCAGAAAGTTATATAAAGATTCCCTCCAGACCCTCCATTCATGGTTTCCGGGGAATGTTTCATAAACAACATCCAACCTTTTTTCCCTAAATGTATTTACCAAGTTGCCTGTATATTCTATTCTGGAATCCTGCTCTCCTACCGTAATATAAAACAGTTCCAGCTCATTATTGAACTTGGTCGGATTGGTTAGAAGACCGGGTATATACTCTTCCGCATTGAAACTGGCCCCTTGTATCCCGCCAAACAATCCCGTACTGAAAACTCCCAACCAGTCAAATTTTTCCACATA
>JGI24709J26583_10004567_pt1 | contig 10409 bp, 7 predicted proteins | sample BioPla2DNA1_FD_26583 | JGI IMG/M metagenome (IMG submission 26583) | reverse complement strand
AGCAATTATAGTTCCTGAAGGATTTGTTTCTAGCGTTGTTTCTGGGGAAAACAAAAGTATTTCCATTTTAGGAAATGCAAAAAAAGAAGAGCAGGCTATAATTATAAAAACTCTTATAACTGGTGCATCAAATATTGTTTCATCAGGTCAGGCGGTATTGTATTCATATTATAAATTTGTAAATGAAACGGGGGGAATAGCAAGGGATGAATTAAATAGAGAGTTTGATGCCCTTTCACAAGATATAATAATGAAGTCCCTAGATAGAAATAATGTTGTTTCAGAAATTAAAACATATCCAGAAGATAATTTGACAGCTACAGAATATTATACTGCTTCTCTTTTAGCACTTTTCTTACTTTTTTCAGCTGTACCTATATCAAGGTTTCTTTTAATGGAAAGAATATCGGGTATAAGGTCTAGGCTTGCAACAACTAATGTAGGAGTGGGTATGATATTAGCCTCAAAACTTATTGTATCTTTGCTTGTATCTGTATTTCAAATGAGTTTAATATTTTTTATAACTTCAAAAATTTTTAAAAACTATTGGGGAGCAGGCTTTTTTATAACTTTTGCTGTTTTTCTTTCAGGGGTTTTTGCTGTTTCATGCTGGTCTTTGTTTGTTTCGGTTATATCTAGTAATCAGCGACAATTTGAGATTATAAGCAGTATGGGAATTTTGCTTATGGCTTTAATAGGGGGAAGCATTTATCCTATTGCAAAAATGCCAGGTAAAATAAGAGTTTTAAGTGGATTAACAATAAATAGATGGATTCAGGAAGGATTTATGAAAGTATTTTCAGGTAACAGGTATCCTGATGCATATCAAGAGATAACATCTTTGGTGATAATTGGAGTTGTTTTTTTAATATTTTCAGCTGTAAGTTATAAACTTAAGAAGGTAGGGTAGTATATGAGACAATTTTTTCTATGTGTATTTATGTATATGAAATTGATATTTAAAAATATATATTTTACTTGTATAGCAATAATTTTTCCTGTATTAATAGGGGGAATCTATGGCTATACAGCAAATAATGTAGATAGTTCACTTATAAGAACTGCTTTTGTAGACAATGATAGTACTCAGTTATCTCTAGAACTATTTGAGAGAATTAAAAGAAGGGAAGGATTAGAGATTGTTGAGACATCTTTTGAAGAGGGAAAAATAATGTTAGAGGCTGGGAAGGTAGAGGCTATATTTGTACTAAAAGAAGGATTTGAAGAAGACCTGTATAATTTGGACACAAGTCCTTCAGTTGAGATTTTTACATTGCCATCATCATTTTCAGGAGCTTTTTTGTCAGAGATTATATCTTCTGAAATATCAGTTATAAATTCAAGATTATTATCAAATGCACTTATAACAGAAAAGTTTGAGGAATTAAATTTTGAAAAGAAGGGATTGGCAGAAAGAATAAATGACTACTATATTAAACTTACTGAAGAAAGTCCATTGATGCAGGTTGAGTATGAGATTATAAATGCTTCTGATACTTTTTTGGAATCAGAAAAGTTAGTTGATTCACAAAAATATATGGTATATGGTGGACTTCTTATGTTTATAATGTTTTTTCTAATGTTTGGAAGCGGGTGGATAATTGAAGAGAGAGAAAACAGAACTTTAGGAAGACTTAAAACTGTAAAAAGGGGTTTTGGTATTTCCTTTTGGGCAAGGTTTTTTTGTCTTGTTATTTCGGGCATATTTCAAGCAGCTATTTTTGTATTGATAACTGCTATTTTTGGGACCATTGTATTTAAAGAAATCAGTATATTTATTGCACTATTCATATTTATTGTTACTACTTCATCAATGACAATATTTTTTGCATCTATATTCAAAACATCCACCCAGCTTAATGCTTTTACTCCTGTTTTTGTGTTGCTTACAAGTTTTGCAGGAAGCTGCTTTGTAGATATATCCCTTTTATCAAAGACATTTGAGAGGGTGTCACTTTTTACTCCCCAGGGGCTAACCTTAAAAGCTTTAAATGAAATATTCATAGACAGAAATAGCTTAGAATGGTTTTTGTACTCTGGAATTCTTATACCCTTATCTATACTTTTACTTTCTATTTCTTATCCAAGGTTAAAGGCACTATCAAAATAAGTTAAATTAAAAAGAACCAGCTTTTTTAGGCCAGTTCTTTTTATATTATATTTTAAAGTCTTATTAAAATTGTTGAAATAGATTTATAAGTTCTAGATTATTTTCTACAAACTTTTTAATAGATGTTTCTATCTGGGTTTTCAGTTGTGATATTTCTTCTTCACTTGCATTGGTAATATCAATGGAATTTTCAGAATCAAATGAAGGAAAATCAAAGGTTACATCAAGAGTATTTTTAGTTTTGCTATTAAAGTCTAGTCCAATAGATGTTTCTCCTGAGAGAATATTCGCTGGGATATCTAGATTAAGGCTAAAATCTATATCATTTCCAAACTGTTTTTCCTTTGCATTTTCCCACTTATTCACTGTTAGGTTGCCATTAGCATCTATTGAAAACATCATAGGAACACCAACGCTAACGTCATAATCATGTGAAGTTTCTTTTGAATTTGATTTAGAGTCGGATGTAATGTTGTAGTCAGAATTTAGTTTAAATACCTTTGTTGAAAAACCTCCTGATCCAACAGCGACGCTAAAGTCCTTTTTACCTGATTCAGTTTCTTTATCAAGGTTTCCATCTAAGTTATATTCAAAAATTATTTCACTTATGGTGTTGCTTATATTGCTGTTATCATCGTAGTTTAGTTTTATCTCCAAATCTTTAATATTTCTATTTTTGTAATCTGCTACACCTGAAAAGTTAACACTTAAACCAACTGTTTCATCAGAGTCAGCAGTTTTAATCTTTGCATTAATTGTTCTACCTACTATTTCCTTTTTATTTGTAAATACGCTCATGGTGATACCTTCAGGAAGCACTAAGTTTTCAAAAGATTTTTCTAATCCAGTTTTTATTTCATTTATTCCTTCTTTAAATTTTTCTTTTGAAAATTCAGCCTTATTTTTTTCAATGTCGCCTAAATTATCAGAAAAGTTAGAACTTTTAAGAAGTTCATAAATGTTATCAATATTTTCTTTAATTAATTCATAAATTCCATCATTTTCAGCAGTTGCGTCAACTAGATTTATTATTACACGCTGTAAATCTTCTTTTTCAAACTTAATTGTTAGTTTGTTGCATTTTAAATCAAATTCCCCAACTTTAAATTGAACATTTTTCTCCATGGAAACCTGTTCTTTGTCAATTGAATTTTTTAGTACTTTGCTATAATCTTTCTTAATGTTTTCTAATTTCTTTTCCTCAAAGGACAATGATTGTAATATGTCTTTAGGAGTTATTACACTAGAAGCAGAGGAAAATTTATTAATCCACTCTGGAAGGTCTAAATTTTCTACAGCATTTCCAGCTTGACTTAAATCTGCAACAAGGTATTTATCAAAAAGTACAGGAACTGAAAGAGCTAAAACGTCATTTTCAAAAGCTGCTAAAAAATCAAAAAACTTAGTATTGTTAACTAAAATATCTACATCCATAAGTTGTTGGTTTTTGTTAGGGTCTGACTTTTGATTCACCACAACCTTTGAATTCTTTAAAACACTTGTAATTGAAGACAAATCTAGACTTTGACCTAATAAAGGCAGATTTAAACTTAAACTGTCTAGATCTACGTTCAAAGAGTATTCCCTTTCAGTTTCATGGGCGTGTTCAGATAATTTTATAATATTACCAACAAAAGTTCCGTCATCTTTTAAGTTTTCAATTTTTTCTTGGATGTTTTTTCCCTCAGTACTTAAATAAATTTGCTTTGGAGATTTAAAAGCATTAGATGTAAAAGCTAAGACAGTTAATGTAGCTGCAATTATCATCACTATAATGCTTGTAAAAAGGATAACTTTTTTTGAGCCTGACTTTTTTAAATTTGTGTCATTCATGTCAAAATTGTAATTGTTATTTTCTTCTAAGCTAGAATTGTCATATAATACTTCAGTCGATTCACCACAGTTTGGGCACATAGTTTGATTATTGTCTAATTCATTACCACATTTCTCACAAAACATAAGATTCCTCCATTACGATTTTATTATAATTCATTACATATAATCTGATTGCTAAGACTATAAAATGTCTTTATTGCAATTCTCATGAATTTAAATTATATTAAAATTATAACATCATGTCAATATAAAAATGTAATATTCTGTTGGCATAAAAAACATAAAATACACTTTTAAAACTTGTAATTTTCTTTATTGGAGTAAACGATATAAAAAATTTTGTATATGTCTTTTATAATTTATGATAAAATAGTAAAATAGTATTGAACGTTTTTTATAGGATAACGATTTGAAAGGAGAAAATATATGAAAAACGCAGAATTTAAAGATTTACTTTTATTTATCACAGGTCCAACTTATATAAGACCAGAAATACGAGAAGCAGGTACTTATTGCGAATTTGGACATCGTGATAAAGTGGCAAAGGTTAAAGTTGAATCAATTTTAAAAAACTTAAGAAAAATAGCGGGGGTTAATGATGATTATGAAGTGTGCCTGATTTCTGGTAGTGGTACATTTGCTATGGAATCGTCTATTCGTTCATTAGCAGGGGATAACGAAAATATTCTTAATGTGTCAGTAGGTGCTTTTGGGGATCTTTATAACAAAATAACTGTTGCTAATAAAAAGAACGTTGATTTGTTAAAATTTAAACCAGGAAAAGCGATTGACTTGGATGTACTGGAAGAAAAGCTTAAATCTAAAAAATATGATGTTGTAACATTTACTCACAATGAAACTTCAACAGGTGTCATAAATGACATGGTAAAAGTATGTAAACTTATACAAAAGTATGGTGCAATGGCACTTGTAGATGGTGTTAGTATTTTTGGAGGAATGAAAATTCCTTTTGAAGAAGCAAAACCATCTATTTATGTAACCAGTACACAAAAGTGCTTAGGATTGCCAGCTGGTTTTGGAGTTATTTTTGTGCATAAAGATGCATTAGAAAAGGCTAAAACTGTTGAAAACAGAGGATATGTGACAGACCTTGTATCTATAGCAGAAAGTGCTCAAAAATCACAGACTGTAACCACTCCAAACTGTACATTAATCAATCAGATGGAAGAACAACTTAAGTATATAGTAGAAGAAGAAGGAATTGATAATAGATTTAAGCGCCATGAAGAAATGCAAAAGATGGTATCTGATTGGGTAGAAAATTCACTAAGTGATGATTTTAAATTCTTCTCACAAGAAGGCTATTATTCACCAGTAGTTTCGGCTATAGAAATTCCTAAATATGTTGACAGAATGGCAATTAAAGAAAACTTAAGAGAAAAAGGTTACTTATTTGACCCTGGTTATGGTGGATTAAACAAAAAACTAGAGGAAAGTGGAGAAAATCTAAATATTAGAATTGGTCATATGGGAGATATAACTCCTGAAATGCTTAGCAAATATCTTAAAGAATTAGAAATTGAATTAAAAAAGTTTAAACCATAAGCTAAAAGCTTATTTAAGGGAAGTTGTTTAGAGGCTTTAAAAAGGGAGCTGTTGCACTAAAAAATTAGTGCACAGCTTCTTTATGTTACTTTTTAACATCTCTTATCATTCCAGCTGCATAACCCATAGGGCACACTTTGCACCAGCTTCTAGGCAAGGAGATTATTCCAAATATAAGCCCCACAAGGAAAGAACGCAACATCATTTTTAAAACTGCACTTCCTATGTTCTCATATCCCCAGNCTGCCTGATACAGCAAAACACCAAAATTGGTAAACATCAATATAAGTAGCAAAGTTTTAAACCATTTTGTGTTCATAAATTTAGGCAAAGATTTTTTAAATGATATAAAGGGCAAGAATTTACCAAAGAAAGACCCTCTAGGACAGTAGTGGGAACAGTGTCTTTTTCCTTTTCCAGCAACGGCAAATGCAATAGGGGATGCCATACATATAAATCCTGCTAAAGCAAAACGTATATCTATAAAGGATAGCAGAAAAAACAGGATCAAAAATACCCAGCTCCATGACATTATTGATGCGGATTTTTTATTTTTTGTATTGATTTTTGCACTTATTGTATTCATAATCTACCTCCCAGTATTACAATATCTATATATTATAATATTAGCATATACCAATTTTGGTGTCAACTGTTTTGATTATATAATATGCTTAGATTGAAGGAATATAAATAGAAGATAATCAATTTCATTTGAAAGCCGTTAAAAAAATGTCAGAAGTAAGTAAATTAATCTTTAAAGAGAATGAAAAAAATGATAATATAATAGTATAGTATATATTAGAAGTGTTTTTAGTAATGATTTTGAAGGGACAAGCCCTTGTACAAATAAATTGAGTTGTTTATGTTTTGTTAAGGAGGTACTTACCGGAAATTATTTAGAAAATCCCTAGATGAATTTAAAATAATTATAGGTGAGAATTTAAGTTGGAATTGAAAAAAAGTTTGTGGGGGAGAAAGGTTTTATCTAGCCCCACAAACCACAAACTATGTAGCTGATTGATGGTTGTAATTTCTAAAGTTTATTCGTTAGCAAAACCACCTGCACCAAATCCACCACAACCAAACAGTGGCAGTAATATGATGATAAGAATTATTATAAAAAATATTGCTAATGGTCCAGCAAAAAATCCACCTGAACCTGCTGCAGCAACAGCTCCTGCTCTTTCATCGTAAGACATTAATGACAGCTCCTTTCAAGTAACTTATAGGTTTTAACAGTATATAGTATTAAAGAGTGCTATAAAATGTTACAATTATTAAGCTATATTTTATAAAAAATTAAAAAAGACAGATATGACTTACTATGAAAATTGTTATTAAAAACCTGTTGGTTTTCAAGCATTTTATATTTCAACATGTTTTAATTAAGGAGGTGAGAAGGTTAATTTTGAAAACCAATAATAATTTATAAATAAAAGCTAAGTAAGCTTTTAGGTTTGTTTTATGTATTTAAAACAGTAAGAAACTTTTTAAAGGGGAGAGTGAATTTTAAATGGTAAAAAAATTCAGTAAACAAGCAAAAATACATGTTTTTCTTTTGATTTTTTGCTTGTTAAGTACTCTAATGACCTCACCACTTACGGTATACTCTATTCCTGTTGACCCAGAGTATAATTTTGCAGCAGGACTGCAAATGGTTTTATACTTTTTTAATTCAAACATGTGTGGTCCAGTATCAGGGGATAGATTGCCTTGGAGAGGGCATTGTCACATGGAAGATGCAGAAGTGCCATTAATTCCTATGACAGAAGATTATTGGGGCACAAATATGTCTCAGGAGTTTATTGACAAATATAGAGACATTTTAGACCCTGATGGAGATGGTACCATTGATTTAAGTGGTGGATATCACGATGCAGGGGACCATGTTAAGTTTGGATTGCCAGGAACATTTGCAGGCTCTACAGTAGGATGGGGATTTTATGAATTCAGAGATGCATTTGAAGCTACAGGTACAGCTGAACATGCAAAGGAAGTATTAAGGTGGTTTAACGATTATTATCTTAAAGTTACCTACAAAGATGACAATGGAGATGTAATAGCTTATTGTTATCAAGTGGGAGAAGGTAATATAGACCATAACTTCTGGAATCCTCCAGAACTACAACATTCTGAGGTTCTATTGGATTTTTCAAGACCAGCATATTTTGCTACAGCTGAGACACCAGCTAGTGACCAAGCGGCAGGTGCTGCAGCTTCCCTTACAATAAACTATCTTAACTTTAAAGATGAAGATCCAGAGTATGCAGAGGAGTGTTTAGAAACTGCAATAGCACTGTATGATTTTGCAGTGGAAAATAGAGGAATTGGATATGATGGAGGTTTTTACACTTCATCTTATGATTATGATGAATTGGCTTGGGCTGCTGTATGGCTACATATTGCAACAGGTGAATGGGATTATATTGACGATATAATTAAAACAGATGATGAAGGTTTTTACACTGGGTATTTCCAGAGAATTATTGCACATCCAGGGGATAGATGGCAAAACATATGGGTACATTGTTGGGACACAGTTTGGGGTGGAGTTTTTGCAAAACTTGCTCCTGTAACAAACACTGATAGAGAGTGGTATATTTTTAGATGGAATCTTGAATATTGGTCAGGAATACCACATGAAGATCCTTCAGATACTACTTTCTTGGCTCAAAGTCCATCAGGTTATAGTGTGGTTAACGCTTATGGTTCTGCAAGATATAATACAGCAGCACAGCTTTGTGCTCTTACTTATTCAAAAGAGACTGGTGATATGCGATTTGCAGAATGGGCAAAAAATCAAATGGAATACATAATGGGAAATAACCCATTAGAAAGAAGCTACATTGTAGGATATGGTGAAAATCATGCAGAACATCCTCACCACCGCGCTGCACATGGATCTAGGACATATAGTATGCTTGATCCTGAACAGCATCGTTTCACCCTTTGGGGAGCTTTGGTAGGAGGTCCTGACTTAGATGACTTCCATGTGGATGAAACTACAGACTATGTATACAATGAGGTGGCTGTGGACTTTAATGCTGCAGTTGTAGGTGCATTGGCAGGATTATATGAATATTATGGTGAAGGGCATTATCCTTTAGAAGACTTTCCACCTGAGCCAGATCCAGTTGTAGAATTCTATTCAGAGGCAAAGCTAGAGCAGGAAAACAAAGAAAGAACACAGGTAACATTAAAATTAAACAACTACTCTGCTTATCCTCCAAGATTTGAAACAGAATTTAAAATGAGATATTATTTTAATATTTCTGAGTTAATTGCCGCAGGTCAGTCTATAGATGATATTAGAATAGAAGTATATTATGATGAAAACGAAGCCGGTTATGATGGAGCTGCTGAATATAAGGGACCATTTAAACATGATGATGCAGGCACATATTATGTAGAAATTGACTGGACTGGTCGCATTATATATGGTAAGCGTGAAGTACAATTTGCAATAATATCATCTCAAGATTCAAACTACAATAGTAACTGGGATCCAACAAATGACTATAGTAGAGATGGATTAAATGATGATGACTTTATTATCACAGAAAAAGTTCCACTTTATATAGGGGATGAGTTGGTATATGGTGAAGAGCCTGAGCCAGTTGTAGTTGATCCAACGCCAACACCAGATCCAGATGGACCAGACCCTACACCAGTAGACTCTTATTCTTTAGAAGTTCTATACAAAAGTGGTTTAACTATAAGTGAAACTAATGATATTAGAGCAGCAGTAAATATAAAGAATACAGGAAAAACACCTATCAATCTTTCAGATCTTGTGGTGCGTTATTGGTATACAAGAGATGGAGACCAGGAACAAAGCTTTTCATCACCTTATGCTCATGTTGGAAGCAGCAATGTAATAGGTGTTGTAAAAGAAATTGATGAACCTGTAGAACTTGCGGATACCTATTTAGAAATAAGATTTACAGAAGATGCAGGTGTACTAGGTGCTAATTCACAAACAGGCGAGATACAATTTAGCATAGAAAAAGTGGATTATGAAAAATATGACCAGTCAAATGACTATTCATATTTAGAAGCAAAAGAATTTACTGCAAACTCAAATATCACAGTATATGTAAAATCTAAATTAATATACGGTGATGAACCTGTTGAAATTTCAGGTGGAGACATACTTTATGGTGATTTAAACGGTGATGGTAGAATAAACTCAGTTGATGCAGCATTACTTTCTAGATATGTACTAGAAATTACAGATAAGTTCACAGCACCTTTAGAAAGTGCGGATTTAAACGGTGATGGTAAAATAAACTCTGTTGATGCAGTGTTACTAAACAGATATGTATTAGAAATAATATCTTCATTTCCTGTAAGTAAGTAATTTAAGTAAATCAGAGCTGCTGTACTAAAATATTAGTGCAGCAGTTTTTTTTTGGACTCCAAATATTACATGTTATTAAAATGGATTAAAAATGACAATTAGTGCAATAATAAACTTAAAATCGGAGGTTGATTAAATTGACTGTTGCTTCACAAGTTAAAGAAACTTTAGCAAGTTTAAAAGGCATTCAAGGAACTTTGGGAATATATTCAATAAAATCACAAGATGAAGAAACAAAAAACCTTTTTAATGGAGCACTAAGCACTGTAGAGGATATAGTAAAAGATATGGAAAAAAGGCTTCAAACTTTAGAATTTGAAGAACCCCAATATAGAGGAAATTAATAGGTGATATTATGCAGGAATGGATTGAAATTCTATTAAGAACTTTGTCACTATTTATTTTAGTTTTATTTTCAGCTAGAATTTTAGGCAAAAAAAACATGGCAAGTGTAACTCCCTTTACTTTTATGAGTTATATAGTTATTGCAGTTATATCTGCTTTAATATCAACAAAAGTTATTAAAAACCTTGC
>JGI24709J26583_10004565_pt1 | contig 10411 bp, 11 predicted proteins | sample BioPla2DNA1_FD_26583 | JGI IMG/M metagenome (IMG submission 26583) | reverse complement strand
ACATATAAAGACTTCCCGGACTGTGGCAGAATCTACTATTGTGCTGGCAGCTCTTATATGGAGGCCTGTGTAGAAAAAGTATATTCTGTTAAACAATCAGCTGAGGAATTGTATAAGCTTGCTACGGCAAACGAATAGTATTTCTTAATATTGGCGATACTAAAACCGAAATAACTTTGCAAAATTGGATAAAAACTTAGGTAAAAGCGAAGTTATTGAGGGGTACGCCACTGTAAAAACTGATGTAGGGGAATGGTAATGATGGAGAACAAGGGTGTACCTGTAATAAAAGATAGTGGCAAACAAAGAGAGTTTGGCACAGGAGCAATTCGAGACTTTGCAGAAGGTAAAGGAAGATGTGACTTGCTTCCGCTGGAAGAAGTGGCAGAGTTATTGCCTTCTGATACCATAAAACATCTTGCTCAGCTTTCTAAGGAGCCGACAAATGTTAATCACATTTACGCCGCTCTTAGAAGTTTTGCCGATGAAATCAAATTGCCTTTGGAAACACTGATGATTGAGGCTTCCAAGCAGTACGAGGGCGGGGCACAGAAATATGGTGAAAACAACTGGAAGAACGGTATGCCCTGCTGGGTGTTCTTGGATTGCGGAGTGCGTCACTACTTGAAATGGCGTAGAGGCGACAAAGACGAACCACATGACCGTGCGTTCTTGTGGAATATGCTTGGTCTGGCGTGGACTATAAAGAACCTACCTGAGCTGAATACTCTTGGGAAAGCGTATCAGAAAGCAGAAAAGTAGAGTTTTATCCGAAAGATTATGAAAGAGATGGTGGTGATGATGACGATGACGGAAGGAAACAAAAAAATCGTAGCGGCAAAGCTTAGTTATAAGCCTCTTATGAAGCTTTTAATTGACAGGGATATGAATACAACTGAACTCAGCAAGCAGGCGGGAATTTCGTCCTCCACAATGTCTGAAATCAGAGCACATAGAAGNGTAACGCTTGAAACGGTNCTGAAAATTTGTGTTGCACTTGGGTGTAACATTGAGGACGTAGTGGAGGTAGAGTTTGAGTATGAGCCGACTGAAGAAGAAATCGGCAACTATCTAGATTATCTTCATTCCATGAAGAATAGGAGGATGGACGATGGCAGATAACAAGAGCTATGTAACCAAAGAGTTACTGGACGAGTTGGACGGCATACTTGAGGAAAAGACTATGTTCGACGACTTTTCAGGTGAGCTTGCGAAGACAGCACCTGTGGAAATACCTATAAAGCCGTCTGATAGTGACGAGACCGTGCGTGAGCGTTACTTGAAAGAACGCAGAAAACACGGCGACAGAGCTTTGCCGGATAGCGTAGACCCTGAGACCACATAACCGTAGGTTGGGTCGACTACGCAATCACCCTCAAACGAGGCGATTTCAGGGGCGAATCTCTTTATCGGGATTACGCCCCTGTTTGGTTTATAGAAGCAAGCCTGTGTGATATAAAGCTAATTAGAAGTAGCAAAGAACGGGGGTTTTGATAGATGGGTCTGGCATTATTTATACCTATAATGCTCATGCTGCTAATCGGCGTATACGTCGGTTGTTTTAAGGATGAGTTTGACAATGAAAATTTGAACACCGTCTGGGCAGTGGTTGGTGTAATCATACTATTTCTGGTGCTCTGGGCAATCCTTGCAAGCTTTGGTGGCTCAGGCAATAACTAAGCATAAGGGGGTGCATATCCTTGAAAAGGATGTCATTAGATAATTTGGCGTCGCAGGAAGAACTCGATACACTGCGACAGGTCGACAGTATGACGCATGAACCCGGCTTTGGACCCGACCAAGCAGGCGGGGGCGATAGTTTAGCTGACTTAGGCTTTTCTTCGCTGGATTTATCGGGAGGTGGAGGCTTCGGTGACTCTATGGCACAAGGTGGTGGCGATGGGGTTATGGGAGGCTTCCAGAACTCATTAGAGTTACAGCAACAACAACAGGCTGCACAAACAGGTTCTGACTGGGGCGATATAGCCATTGAATCTGCGGGCAAGGGATTAAAGGCGACAGGCAAGTTGTTCAAGGAACTCTTAAAAAGCATTACGTCGAGGACGGCCGATGATATTGGTTATTTCGGGCGTAATGCGATGATTGCGGGAATACCTGCTGTAATCATAGGAATTTTGTTTTTAATTATGGCAGGGCCGACAGGCTGGAAAGGGTTTGGCTTCTTTGGACTTGGCGGGATACTTTTATTGGCGGGCATCTGTACAAGCGGTGTTGGTGCATTGACGATGGGTATAGCGGCTGAACTTATTGGAGCAAAACCAGTATCACCTGCGGAGGCTATGGAGGAACTTTCAGATACCGCAGACCAAGCGGTAGAACCTTATGTCGAGAATATTGAGGATTCTGTGGAGAATGTCGTAACTGATGATTTATTGTCAGAGCTTAACGATATTCTGAGCGATACTCCTGACTTCTCGGCTTCACCGAACCAGTGTCTGCTGGTATGGAGCAAGAACCTGACATTGATTTACCTGAGCTTCCTGACTTTGATGAGCTTGATAAACAGGTACAGGCTACGAAAAAGACGCTCACCAGAGCCAATCTGCTTTCTACATTCTTGCCATACTTTATGCAGAAGACACCGAAGTTCAGAGAGACCATTACAATTACGCCTGACAGTCAGGTATATGAAATTATCAGGGCTACTATCGTAAAGGCGATAGCGAACCTGCAGAACATANCAATCGAAAAGGTTACCCAGCGTTGTATATCCATTGAGGAAACCTTCTTNTCATACAAGGTAGTCTTCGAGCGTGTTAAGAAGATGAAGAANACCAAGGATATTGCNNCTGAGCTTGAAACCTATTTCAGAGCTACGGTAGACNCAGAGGGATTGACCGAGGAAGAAGTAAGAAATCAGCGTCTACGTATTAAGGNTACGGTTGAACCAGTGGCCGATACGTGGGAAATCACAATCAACAAAGGTATTTCTGGCATTATTACAATGGGCGACATCTTAGCGGGAGAGCGTGAGTACAACTACTTCAAGAATGAGAAGAACGCACTTCCGTACATTGCGGGTATCACAGAACTTGGGTCAGTTTTATTGGATGACGCAGGAAACGCTCTTGAAATGCTTATTACAGGTAAACAGCGTTCAGGTAAGTCTTGGTACGTCAACTCCATACTTACCTGCATATTGACTTTCAATCCTCCTGAGGATGTGGCACTTATCATCAACGACCCGAAGAACTCGACAATGTTCAACACACTGGCATTATTCCCGCACGTAATCGGTATACACAATGGCGACAACATCTTGGAAATCTTCCGTGAAGTTATTGACATAGAAGCACCTAAGAGAGCGGAGCTGTTAAGGCAGGCACGTTGTGAGAACATCAAGGACTACAACAAGAAGTTCCCAGATAAGAAAATGCCATATCTATTCATCGTAATTGATGAGGTTTTATCCGTAAGAGACAGTTTAGCTCAGGTACGTGATGGCGAGAAAGAAGCCGACGCAAAGGCAAGATTGAAAGAGTTTACAAGCTCCTTGCTGGTTATTCTTTCAAAGCTTCCTTACATTGGCGTAGGTATCATCATGGTGCCTCACCGTGCGACTGGTGTTATTGACAAGACTTCAAGAACACTGTTGAAACTTAAAGCTGCGGTAATGGCAGAGGATGACGAAATCGACGAAACACTGGGCGAAAAGATTGACCGTAGACTTACCGCACCCGGCGACATTGCAGTTCGTATTATGAGCATGACTTCTGCGAAGTATGTAAGAGGACCTGCTGTTGCGGATGACGATGTTAAGACGGCAGAAACCCTAAGACGTATCGCAAAGGGCTTCTACTCAATGGGTGTTGAAGTTCCGAACTGGCAGCACTTGAAGGTAAGCTACAACCGTGATGAAGAATATATCAGGAATGAGCTGTTCGGCGATACGATACGTATGCAGTTCTAAGACTAAAATAAGACAGCTTTCGGGCTGTCTTTGTTTTAGTTTGCGTAACTGGCCTTAAGTAATAACAGCATAATAAAGCTCATGCTATTGCATTTTATGAGAAAGGAGTTGACTTTATGTTCGGTCAGAATGTGGGAGTAATGATGTCCTATATGAAGACGGCGAGCTTGCTCCAACGTGGGGCACACGTGTATGCTTCCAGAAAAGCTCGTTTCATAGATGTAATCCCGACTGAGGACTATTCGGATGATATTTCTGAGGCGGGTTTTATCGGCACGGACACCGAAGAATATACAGAGCCGACTATGGAGTTGTCTTCTGATTTATCTACGGACGTGGACGAAGTGTTGAAGGCGACAGATGAATTCTTGGAGGCTGTGGAATCCACACCAAAGCAGGGAGTAATCCCGATACAGCCGTTAGGCAATTACGACTTTGCCAGTCTTTATGGACTGGGTGCGATAGCGTCCGAACCAGTGGTACAGACACCGCTTCAACCAAAAGCCCCAACACCTCCAAAGGCACAGACACCTGTTACGCAACCAGCTACGCAGAGTGTAAAACAGGCTACGCAACCAGCTACGCAAGTAGCACAGAGTAGGCCGATACAGTCGCCTACGACGCAACAGCCTGATGAGGCTTCCGCTCCTGATATATCGGGAATGAACTTGAAGACGCAGGCACTTACGATAGCTCGTTGGTATGGAAAAACTATTATGCAAGAAGAAGTTTTATTCGGAGCCTTTGGGAAATCAACCATATTGAAGCTGGTAAGCGAGGGATACCTTGTTAAGTCCAAGAAGGGTATTTTGTTAGGAAGCTAAGATATGGAGTTGATGGAATGAGTTATTCACCTGATAGTTTTGAAGTAGAAACTAATAGATTTAAGGGGCGGTTAAGCACTGAGGAGTGCAAAATCATAAATACAATCCTAAAGCAGAAGGAAATCCCAAGATTTAAGAATGGCATTTATAACTTCCCGTATAAGTTCCGTAGGGAAGCTCAGGAGAACGGGATGTCAGCTTACGACTATGCCGAAAGTCTGGGAGTTCTTGATAAGTATGTAGGTACGCTGAGGGATTATCAGACGGTTGGGGCGGCTTTTCTGTATCGTTCACCGAGGAGTATGTTGGGTGACGCTGCGGGTATAGGTAAGACACCGCAGATATGCGGTATGATAAATGCTGTACGCCGTAATGCAAAAATCCTGACCTTGCGGGGACAGTTTACGGCAACACGAAGAAAATTCTTGTTGCGGCGGAAGGTTCGGCGGTCGGACAGATTGCGGGTGAAATAGAGAAATTCACGGGCTTGCGTGTAGTAGTCTTGCACTCCACGGCAGACAAGATGGGGAGGCAGACGAAGAAGTTTTATCTGACAAGGGTACTCGACGGGACACTTCCAGAACCCGAACCAGAAGACCTGCCGATTGAGTACACCAAGTCAGGAAAACCTAAGAAGCCCAAGACAAAGAAGAAAAAACCTGTGGAGGTAATTCATTTTGATGTTTTGGTTATAACACACTCTACGCTCCGTTCAGACCCATTCTTTACGTGGTTCAGTCGTGTCGTAAAAGAATTCGGTACATTCATACTGGACGAGAGTTATGTGGTGAAAACGCCTGATACTATTATATCCAGTTACACTAAGGTATTATGCGGCCAGATTGAAAGAGTTCATTTCCTAAACGCCACAGTGTTTGAAACTAAGCTGATGGACATAGTGAACCAGTTTACCTTGATAGACCCGACACTATTGCCTCCAAAGAAATGGATTGAGCAGAACTTTTGTAATTACAGGCTGGCGAAGTTCCCAATCCGTGGCGGTGGCGGTCAGATGGGGAATAAGTGGGAGCTGGTATCCTATAAGAATCAGGAATGGTTTAAGCAGTCGCTTCATTACGTGTACTTGACCCGTAAGAAGAAAGAGGTCAACTTGGGAGCTACACAGAGGTTTTATCAGACCTATCTTATCAAGCAGACCAAGGCACAAAAGGCGGCTATACGCAATGGTTACCGCTATTTCGAGGTGCTTAACTGTCCGAGCTTATGTGTGAGTTTGGACATTCAAAATACACCTAAGGATGTGCCGAAACTTGAAAGATTATTACAGTTGATGACAGAGGATTTCGAGGACCAACAGGTAATGATTTATGTGTGGCACATCGAAATGCAGGAAACCATCAAGCAGTTGCTTGAACAGCAAGGGCGTCGTGTGGCGATACTTAACGGCTCTACTGCCGACAGGGACAGTATCCGTGACGGCTTTAACGACGGAACGTATGATGTAATCATTACGAACGCTAAGCGTTCATTGAACCTTCACAGCGGGGATGTGTGTATCTTTTACAGTATGGAAACCAACCCTGCAACCATCGAGCAGATTGCTGCACGTATTGACCGTAACGTGGACGAAAGCTCCAAGACCTTTGTTTTATTGGCATACGAAGGTGAGGAGGCAGACTTCTTCATCAATACGGTTAATCAGAGAGCAGTTGATGGGCTTGATTTAGCGGACATTATATCCGAAACAGTTATTCATTTNGGTAACTTGTTNNTGGAATCACTTAAGGCCGATTAAGATATAAAACAGGAAGGTGGAGAATTATGAAATTTCGCAAGATAGTTGCTATGACACTGGTAGTGGTGATGAGTGCTACACTACTGGNGGGTTGTGGTAAAGCTAAGACAGGCAACGCCACAATCGACAAGATGTCACCTCAGGAGCTTGGCGAGGCTCTCGTAAGAGCATTGAATGAGCGTAGCCAGTATAAGACAATGTCGGAAGACCTTCAGGCACAGGTAGACGACCTCCAAAAGAAGGTGCAGGGTGTACAGTTTGCTGACCCTGAGTTCCCTGCGATAGATAAAGTTCAGGATGACACAGGCAGACTGACATTTAAGAAACCCGGTGACTATGTAAAGTTGCCTGACCCTCTTTATATTCGTGGAACAGACCCAGCTTCCGTAGATAATAAGATTTCTATGGGCGGGGCACAAGGTATCACCTTAAAGATGGCCCCGATATGGTCTTATCGTATAGAGGGTAATAAGCTGTGGTTGTCCACAGTGTCGGGTATTTATGGAGTAGTTGTAATTGGTAAGCTGGCAGGCAACCTCGATATGGATAAGATAAATGTTTTATTCGACGGTAGCGAAGGTCAGCCAGAAATCAAAGACGCATGGGGAAATATAACTCAGCCTTATATTCCGAAGTCTGATGGTATCATCAAATCAGTTCCTGCTGACCCCGGCAAACCTGCGGGTAAGGATGGAACAATCTTCTGGAACGGTAACAAGGTTGGACGCCAAGTGGTTTTACACACTTCCATTGAAGGAAAGTCTGGCGTATTCAGAGCAGGAGCTTTTGCAGCTCAAAATGCTTCTGTGACCTATGTATTTATGTATGACAAGGAAATGGACGCTTCACTGGAAGACACAATCACAACGGCGATACAGTCAATCAGTATTCAGAACATACCAATTTCCATTGAACACTAATAGGGGGTGCTAACGTGGCGGTAAAGTCAACTAAAAAGAAGTCTGCGGGCAAGAAGTCAACCGCAAAGAAAAATACAACTAAAAAGGCTACGCAGGCGAAGAAATCACCTGCAAAGCCTCTACCTCCTGAGACTCCAAGGTATTGCTTGGAGGTAGTCAATGGAGAGTATTGTAACGGCGTCGTAGTGAAAAGCGGTATCGTACACAACAAGAACAGTGAGTGCTACTGCACGAAGTGTGGACGCTACTACTTCAAATATACAGGTCGTCCGATAGAGCCGAAGGAAGGGACACCTACCGATAAGCAGATTGAGCGGGCGACACAGCGTGAGCAAGAACTTTCAGTTGAAATGAACCGCCTCAGAGCAGAAGGTTTTATTGGCGACGAATTCACATTGCGTAGGCAGGCTCATAAGAACTTTGCTTACGCAGTTCGTAGCGAAGCTCCAACTCTTGTAACCGAAGATGATAAGGTTTTATTCGGGGGCAAGGACGAAGCTACAGAACCAGCTACGACACCAGAAATCACGGAAGACGACTTCGTTGGATTAGAAAATCTTGATAAACAAACTGCTTACGGCGGCATGGATACGTTCGATGATTTCGGCGACCTTGCGGAATTAGAGTTTCCAGACATGGAAAACGTCGTAGAGCCGATGCAAGATAATATAGAAGGTGAATTTGACACCGATGACATCCTGCAAGCTCTTGATATGGCGGGTACTCCCGACACAGACGCAGTAGAGCCGATGAACCTTGACAATGCGTTAATCGACGAGCTTAACGAGGCGTTGGGCTTAGGAGAGGACCAAGAAGACGGCGGGGATATAGTCTGGGACAGCTTAGAAGTTCCAGAGGAACAGCAACCTGCTGAGGTTTTATCCGAAGTCGAAGCAGAACCTGCTGAACAGGAAACTCTTAAGGCTAAGGTGGGCGGTGGAATGTCTTTCTTCACACAGCGTAGAGCGGTGGAAGAAGAATTCCCTGATATTATCGAGGAAGTNGAGCTTGAAACCGTCGTACTTAAAGAGCCTGAACCTTTCACACAGGGCATAAGTGACGAAGAAGTTGAAGCTATGTGGANGGATGTATTGGCTCAAAAGCACAAGCTTACAGCGGACGATGTAAAGAGGCTGTTAGTTGAAGAATCAGCCCGCTTAAAGGTTGAAAATTATGTCTTTGATGACATTGACTTTAATCCTAAGAAGCTTCCTGAGGAAGTTATTCTTGCTGAAATTAGGGATATGAGCGTAACTTCTCTTATGCTTAACGGCAAGACACATACACAGTTTGAAATCGACAAAGCAAGGGAAATCAGAGCAAAGCGTGAGGCAGAGGTACAGAAGGCAAGAGAGGAGTATATCGCAAAGAGTGCGATGGCTAAGAAAGGGCTTCCATTCCACTTCCTAAGCGGTGAAATGACACCAGAGCAGGTTGAGGAGTTCTTGAAGTTTGGGCTTATAGATAAGAAGCACCTTGACAAGCGTCCTCCATCAGCAGAGCGTCTTCACTCAATCGTAAATCGTAAGCGTATTTTGGACTCTATGGGTACTCCGAGCCAAGTTGAAATACCTATGGAGGTCGTAGATGACTACGTGAAGATGTGGGAGAGTATCGTAGCTTCTATTTGCAACAAGGAATTTGGCGAACACTCTTATTGGATTGCAGCTGGCACAAGCTGGGCAATCCCAGAGTTTGTAGATGATGTTATAAAGACAGCTTTCGCTACGGGATTATCTGTAACTCCGATGATAACCCTTGGCGAGTTAAAGAGCCTTTACGAGAGAGCTCATGGCTATTTGAACACCTTGGAGTTTTTGGCACATTCGCCTAAGGCTATGCGTGACAGCATTGAACGCTTCACATTGTTTAATGAGGCGTACAAAGCTATTTACGAGGGAGCAACTCCGATGTTCAAGCCGAAGGATGTAGAACCTCCTAAGTTTACTTGGGAATCTTACGCACAGAGCGACGTCGTAATTATCCAGCTTCCTGAAACAGGTTTGGTAGCTGGCGGGTTAGCAATGCTTAGCGAACTTCTCCGCACGAGAGCATTGACCCGTAAAGCAACAATTCTTATTTCGACAGCTTCAATGCAGAAGCTGACAGAGTTAAATGCGGGGTTAGTCCCAGCTTTATTCGGTCTTAATGGTATTGCTATCGTAGACGCAAAGGAAGTAAATCCGGGAACATACTTAGACCCCTCTACTTACGTGTACTATTCAGTGTACGACGACGGTGTGAAGGTCGGCAGTGCGGTACAGCGTAGAAAGCGTAACATTGAGACGAAGAATAAGAAGGGCAAGAAGAAGAAGTAACCACAGAAAGGTGGGATAGACTATGGCGAAACAAGTGCTATGTGACAATTTTCGACAAGAGCAGTTCGTTCCAGCACGGCAGGTAAGGACGGTTTTATCCGTCTATGTAGCCAGCCGTGAGGAACGCAGTGCTTGCAATGGGTTGGGTTGTGCAGTAAAGGACTTGATGACGGGCGAAGAAAAGCGAATGAAGATTTCAGAGCTTATGAAAATGCGTGTACAATTCCCGAATGGAAAGCCTGTTAAGGCGTATTCATTGAAGGGCGGGCATACTTACACGATGATTGGAGGACCTGCTCAGCAGAATTTCGGTGTCTTCATCGTTCCGAGAGGGGAATCTTCCTACGAGTTCTTGTATAAAGACAGACCGTTATCCCCGATGTCAGTTATATTGTTTGACGGCAAGAACACGAGGGTGATTGATTACAGGGCGTTTCGTAAGATGTTCATAATGCTGCCAAACCCGGTGTCATCAGGTCAAATGCGTAGAGGCAGAGCAGGCATGGCAAATCCGATGGGCTACGGTCAGGCAAGACAGCCACAGGCACAAGCTCCGACAGCTTTTGATATGTTCAGAAGACCACAGCCGACACAGCAACCTGTACAGCCGATACAGCGTCCAGTGCAACCTCAGCCACAACCGCAGGCGTACCAACGCCCAC
>JGI24709J26583_10004562_pt1 | contig 10415 bp, 7 predicted proteins | sample BioPla2DNA1_FD_26583 | JGI IMG/M metagenome (IMG submission 26583) | reverse complement strand
ATTGTTTTAATATTGTTTGTACAGTTTGCTTATTCTTTATTCTCTCAGCACGAAAATATTGAAAGGCATTTTACATCATATAAGCTCTACAACTTGCCTTATGCTGATGATACTTACGATAAAGACACACTTACAGATTCTTTTTTTCTCTATTTACCTCAGCAAAAATACAGCTTACATCCTTTAGGGCTCCCAAATCTTGGAACAGCATTTTTTCCATCTTTATTTTCAGAAAACCAAACTCACGAATATTGGTTTTTAAGAAATTATATCCCCTACATTAGACAACACGACGAAATAGTTTACTTTGATGCCAAAAAACCTTTTACACTNTTTAANTTTGCNGGTGGTGGAAAAGGGCAGGAGTATGTTAGGTTTTTACATACACAAAATATTTCGCCAACATTTAATTTCGTATTTAATTATGATATTATAAATTCTGACGGATATTATCAATATTCTAAGTCTAAAATTAATGCAATAAGTCTCGCAACTGCTTATACTAAACGAAAGTATCAGTCTCATTTTAATTTTATTTTTAACAAAATAAATAACTTAGAAAATGGAGGATTGAGTGATATTGATAAATATTTAAACTCTAGTTATTCGGCGGGAACTTATGCAACAAATCTTATGCAGGCACAAAATACAGTTTCACAACTTGGATTTCAATACAATCAGGAGTTTGGCTTTGGGAAATATGATGTTGATACAATTGTTCAAGGAAACGATACTAGCTTGAATAAAACTTTTGATAGCAAATTTTCAATTATTCATGATTTAAAAGCTGATAGATATTTTAGAATTTATCAAGATAAACCATCTGCTTATTATCCAAATACATATTTCAACTTAGAAAACACTTTTGATTCATCGGCATATAAAGTTTTGGATAATAACATACTGTTAAATTTTAATATTGCTCAAAGAGGAAAAATAGAAAAATTTAAAGTTTTAGCAGGTGTAAAATCATATTTATATAATTATNACATAGATACTCTTAAATCATATTTGTATTTTTCTAATTCTTTAATTGGAAATTTAATTTTAGAAACTGAGAAATCGCATTTGAATCTTGAAGCAGATTATTGTTTTATGGGGTTATTAGATATTGGAGATTTTGGAATAGCAGGCAAATATTCTTTAGATATTGGGAAGACAATAAATTGGCAATCAGAATTAAATTTAAACTCAAGAAATGTTGATGACTTTATATATATATATTCTTCGAATCATTATGCTTGGGAAAATGATTATTATAAGACACAAACTTTTGCTGCAAATACAAATTTGAATNTTGAAAAAATAAAACTTTCTACAGGAATAAACACTAATTTATTACAAAACTATATTGTTTTTAACCAAGAATCTATGCCAGTTCAAATCGCTCAATTAAATTTTATTGCAGATGCTTGGCTAGCAAAACGCTTTGATTTTGGTAAGTTCCATTGGCTTTCAAAGTTGAGTTATCAATACATTAAAGATAAAAGTCGAATACCGCTTCCAGATTTTGTTGCTTATTCTTCGATTTATTTTCAGTCGCCAATGTTTAAAAAAGTAATGATTTTACAATTAGGATTTGATGTTAAATATTTTTCAAAAACTTATTTATATGCTTATAATCCTGCTTTAAGTACTTTTTATTTACAAACAGAGCGTAAATATGGAAATTATCCTAATATGGCTTTCAATATTAGTGTGCTCATTAAACGACTTAGAGGTTTTGTAAGAATTAGTAATTTCAACTCTTTTATTATGGGAAAAAATTATTTTGGTTCACATAAAATGCCAGATAATCCATTCTCGTTTAATTTCGGAATCTCGTGGGAATTTTATGATTAATTCATAAATTGTTGAAAAAATTTTCGTTTAAATTAATCTATATAAGAATATTTTTTGTTACATTGTAAAAAAATAAATTTTACGTGAGCCCAAAACCAGGAAGTCATATAAAAAGTTTTAGAATTTTTACTATTGTATTATTTGTAATTCTTCTAATTTTAGGATTGTTTGCTGTCTTGCATTACTTTAAATTTGNTTTTGGCATTGAAGAAAGCAAACGAGATTATGAAGAAATAATAGAATCTAAAGAACTAAGAGTTGTTTTAGCAACAAATCCTATCGACTATTTTATTTATCAAGGTCAGCCTATGGGTTTTCAGTTAGAAATGTTAGAAAGTTTTGCAAAATCTAAAGGTTTAGAGTTAGTAATAAAAATTGAAAACGATGCTCAAAAAGGTGTGGAAATGTTGTTAGACAGAGAATGCGATATATTGGCTCAAGGAATTATAAACTCTTTAAGTCAAGAAGCTTATGTTAATTATACTTTGCCAATTCGTTCTACACGTTTAGTTTTGGTTAAGCATGTTCCTAAAAATGAGGATATTTTAAATTTAAAACCAGATACAGATGGTAATACAACACTTAAATNTATTTATGTCGCTAAAAATCAGACAGATATAAAGGTTTTGAAAACTTATTTAACAGAAATAATCCCTAATTTTTATTTAGTAGAAATTGATTCTTTATCTAACGAAGCAATAATAAAAAATGTTTCAGAAGGAATTTTTGATTNTGCAGTTGTCGATTATAATATTGCGAAAATTAGTGAAAGTTATTGGCACAATATCGATTATTCCACAGATGTAAGTGTAAGTAAAAATATTTCATGGTCGCTTCGTCCAGAATCTAAACAATTATTGGATAGTGTGAATTTTTGGCTTGAAGACTTCTTGCAATCAAACGATTACAGAAGGTTAAATCTAAAATATATAAACAATAATAAAAATTTGGTTGATTTAGAAAGTGATTTTTATTCCATTAGCACAGGAAAAATTAGTGAATATGATGATAAAATTCGCAAATACAGCAAGTTAATAAATTGGGATTGGCGTTTAGTATCATCATTAATTTATGAAGAGTCTAGATTTAACCCTGATTTAGTAAGTTGGGCAGGAGCTTATGGACTAATGCAGCTAATGCCAGTAACATTTAATACTTTTAAAGATCCGGAAAAATCAGGGATTGATGCTCAAATTTATTCTGGAGTAAAATATATAGAGTTTCTTGATAAAAAGTTTTTAGAGCAAGTTCCTAAACAAGAAGATAGAATTTATTTTGTGCTGGCATCTTATAATATAGGTCCAGGACATGTTGAAGACGCTATGAGACTTGCAGAAAAGTACAAAGATGATGTCTCTTCTTGGGAGTCAGTTGCTTTTTATCTTTCTAATATGTCAAATGCAAAATACTATAAAGATCCTGTGGTAATTCATGGATACTATCCAGGTATATATGCTGTGAGCTTTGCAGAATCAATTGTCAAAAGGTATAAACACTATCAAAATGTTATACCTAAATGATTTACTCAACAATAAATTTAAAGTTTAAAACTTCATTATCAGAAATAGCATTTAAAATATAAACACCACTTTGTAAGTTGCTTATATCGATGTTGATTATGTCTTTTAAATTGGTACGTGTTATAAGACATTTTCCGCTAATATCATAAATATTTAAAACATCAACTTTTACTTTTCCTAAATCAATAAAAATTTGCGAACTAGCAGGATTTGGGAAAATTGAAATGTTTTGGCTAATATTTGTTATCGAAGAAGATGCAATACCATTACCTTTTAAAATTATTTTAAAATTACTTTGTTCAGAATCATTAGTTAATAATAGCTGAGCAGTTTTTAATCCTTGACTTATTGGTATAAATTTCACACCTAAGTTGATTGTGCTTACTGGGTTTAAGCATGAGTCAATATTTTNGTCAAATTCAAGTGCAAAATTATCAGCATTATTACCTTGAATTACAAAAAGATTTTCATTAGTAAAACAAATATAGTCACCGCCGTCTGTTGAAATATTTAAACTAATTGTAAGTGTATCATCGTTAAAAACTATATTTCCAAAATCTAAAGTTTGTCCATTATTTATAATCTCATTATCTTTTTTAACAATAAGATTTGATTTCTTTCTAAAAATATATGCAGAGCCAGAATTGTTTAAATAGTTTTGATTATTTATATCATGGTCTTCTTGGTTTGCTGTAACAATAAAATTATAGCCTTGAATTGCAACTTTATATCCAAAAGAATCATTTAAACTTCTATCACTAGCACATAATTTTTGTATTTGTACCCAGTTATTATCTTGCAATTCAAAAAGATAAGCAGAACCAGCATTAGAAAAGTTGTTTCCGCCATTTATATCGTGGTCTTCAAGATCTGCACCAACAATTGCATAATTTCCACTTATTGCTACGGATTGACCAAATCTATCATTGGCTTCTAAATCTGAAGGTATTAGTTTTGTTTGTTGTTCCCAAGTGTTTGAACTATATTTAAAAATGTATGCAGCCCCACTTGATGTTAAACTAGAACTTTCGTCGTGATAATGAGCGCCAACTATGATATAATCACCGCTTATAGAAACAGAGTATCCGAAATTGCTTTCAGCTTTTCTATCATCAGCAACTAGTTTTTGTTTTATAGTCCAAGTGTTATTTTCTTTTTCTAAATAATAAACTGCACCAGCATTTGTTTTGGGTGTATAACCATTTGCGTTGTAATCTTGCAAATAAGCACCCACAACTAATCTGTTTCCTTCTATAGCAAGCGAAGCACCAAAATAATCAGCAGTTCTTCTATCATGAGCAACCATTTTTTGTGTTTCTGTCCAAGTTCCTCCTTGATTTTTAAAATAGTAAACTGCTCCAGCCATATCTGTTTGATTTCCACCATTTTCATCAGTGCCTTGTGCATAAGCACCAATTACAATGTCATTTCCGCTAATTCCTACAGAACAACCAAACCAATCTTGTGTGTTTCGGTCAGATGCACAAATTTTTTGTATTTCTGTCCAATTGCCACCAATGTTTTTAAAAACGTAAGCCGAACCAGTGTTTAATTTTGTGTTTTGTCCATTTTCATCTTCATCTTCTTGTGGAGCGCCAACAACAATAAAATCACCATCAATAGCAACAGAATGACCAAAATAGTCTCCACCACTTCTATCGCTTGCTACTATTTTTTGGTAAAAAATCCATTCTCCACTTTCATTCTTGAAAATATAAGCAGCACCAGCATCTGTTAAAATATTTTCTTCACTATTATCTGCATCTTTTTTTTCTTGATTAGCCCCTATAATGGCAAAATCTCCACTTATGGCAACAGAAGCACCAAAGAGAGCATTGTTTGCTCTTTCGTTAGCAGTTATTTTTAATCTTTCAGTCCAATCTTGTGAAAATGCAAAATTTGCAACAAGTGCAAAAATAAATGTTACTTTAATTTTAAAAAATATTTTCATAGTCTTTAGTTTTAAAAATACAAAGATAAAAAATTAATTCTTTATTGACTTTTAAATCCTAGAAATTATAGCTAACCATTAAGATTTCATATTTAATGTAAAAAAATGCAAAATTTGTGTTGTTGTATTAAAATAATTACTATTTTTGACCGAACGTTCAGTCAAAAAAATATATAAATATAAAAAACTATGCAATACAAGGGTTTAACAACAACAGAGGTTGAGCAAAACCGACAAGTTTATGGGTCAAATCTTATAACACAGCATAAAAAAAGGTCTGCTTTTAAATTGTTTTTAGAAAAATTTAATGACCCTTTGATAAAAATATTACTAATTGCTGCTTTAATATCTTTTGGAATTGGTTTTGTTAACGATCAATTTATCGAAGCTATCGGAATATTATTTGCAATTTTTTTAGCAACAGGTATAGGCTTTTGGTTTGAATATGATGCTAACAAAAAATTCGATATTTTAAATTTAGTAAATAATGATACTTTGGTAAAAGTTATTCGAGACGGATTTGTTACCGAAGTTAGAAAAGGAGATATTGTTGTTGGTGATTATGTTATTTTGTCTGTCGGTGATGAAGTGCCAGCTGATGGGATTTTGATAGAGTCTGTTTCTTTATTAGTAGATGAATCGAGTTTGACAGGTGAACCATCTACGAGAAAAGGCGTAGATCTCAATGAATTTAAAAAAGAAAGCACTTTCCCATATAATAAGGTGTTGCGAAGTTCTAAAATTCTTGATGGAAGCGGAATTTTTGTAGTTGACGCAGTTGGTGATAGTACAGAATATGGAAAAGTAGCAAAAAGCTCTGTGGAAATATCTAATGTAAAAACTCCACTTAATATTCAATTAGAAAAGTTAGCTGGATTTATTGGTGTTGTCGGTACTAGCGTAGCTATTTTAACTTTTTTTGCACTTCTGATTAAAGATTTAATGTTAAAAAAGATTAGCTTAACTTTTGAACAATCATATTTCTTTATAAGCATTATTATATTTTTTGCTATTCTTAGTTTAAAATTGTGGTTTCCATATTTTAGCAGTTTTAAAGAAATGCTTTTTAAGAAAAAAAGTGTGTTTTTAGAAAAAGTTGAAAAAATAAAAACAATCAAACTTTTTGTTATTGCTCTCTTAGTGTTGATACTAAGTGTTTTAGTGTCCTTGATTTTCGATTTTCATGTTTTAGAAAAATCGGCTTGGATGGATATTCCTACTGCCTCAAGGATTTTACAATATTTTATGGTTGCTGTAACTTTAGTCGTTGTTACTGTTCCCGAAGGTTTACCAATGAGCGTTACTCTTTGCTTAGCTTTGAGTATGAGAAATATGCTGAAGTCAAATAATTTGGTTAGAAAAATGCAAGCAACCGAAACCATGGGAGCTTGTACAGTTATTTGTACCGATAAAACTGGAACTTTAACAAAAAATCAAATGGAAGTTGTTGAAGCTATGTTTTTTGGAAGAGAAGTTTTGGATTTTAATGGTGGCGATGATAATTTGATTTTTATAAAAGAAAATNTTTCTGCAAACTCAACTGCAGATTTAGATTATTCTGATGAAACAAAAATAAAAGGTGTTGGAAATCCAACAGAATCTGCTTTGTTGTTGTGGCTTCATAAAATGCACTGCCCATATGAAAAAGTTAGAAATGCTACAGAAGTTCTAGAACAATTGAGTTTTTCAACAGATAGAAAATACATGGCNAGTGTTGTGTTTTCGCCAATCTTAAATAAGAAAGTTTTGTATGTAAAAGGTGCTTCGGAAATACTTTTTCATATGTCGAAGCAAGTTTATTGCGAAGACGGAGTTAAACCAAATTCAGAATGTAGTGATCTTATAAAAACAATTTTGGCAAAAAACCATTCTCAAGCACTAAGAACTTTAGGCTTTGCTTATGAAATATTAGAAGATGATACTCCTAGAATTGAAGATGCAAAATTAGTAAATCATAATTTAACTTTTTATGGTTTTGTAGGAATCCAAGATCCAATTAGAGATGATGTTAACGAAGCAGTAGCAACTTGTCTTAAAGCAGGAATTGATATAATAATTGTTACAGGCGACACTTATGGAATTGCTGTTGAAATTGCTAAAAAAATAGGATTGTTAAATGCTGATTATGATGAAAAAGCAGTTCTAACAGGTGATGAATTTAGTAGTTTAACTGATGAAGAATTATTGTTGAGACTAAAAGACCTTAAAATATTATGTCGTGCTAGACCTTTAGATAAAAAACGATTGGTTCAGTTACTTCAAGAGTTGGGAGAAGTGGTTGCAGTAACTGGTGACGGAACAAACGATGCTCCAGCCTTGAATTTTGCTCACGTTGGACTTTCTATGGGTAGTGGAACTGCTGTAGCAAAAGAAGCAAGCGACATTACTATTATGGACGACTCTTTTGACAGTATAGGCTCAGCAGTTTTGTGGGGAAGAACTTTGTATCAAAATATTCAAAGATTTGTAGTATTCCAATTAAGTATAAATCTTGTAGCAATGCTTATTGTTTTTATCGGTTCTATTGTTGGACATGAAATTCCTCTTACTATAACTCAAATGTTGTGGATTAATTTAATAATGGACACTTTCGCAGCAGGAGCATTTGCTAGTTTACCACCAAATAAATCTGTAATGAATAATAAACCAAGAAAAAGCAATGAATTTATTATAAACAAAACAATGAGGAACAGTATTTTTATAACAGGACTTAGTTTTGTCGTTATATTGTTAGCTCTATTATATTATTTTACAGACGAAGATGGAAATATCTCTATATATAATTTGAGCTTGTTTTTCACTACATTTGTAATGCTACAGTTTTGGAATATGTTTAATGTAAAAGCTTTATTTACAGGAAAATCTGCTCTGAAATCGCTACACAAAAGTAAGGCATTTTTAACTGTAGCACTAGCTATTTTAGTAGGACAAATATTCATAGTACAATTTGGCGGTGAAATGTTTAGAACAGTACCAATTTCGTTTGTTGATTGGCTTATAATATTTGGTGCAACTTCTTTAGTTTTGTGGATTGGCGAAATAAAAAGATTAATTTTTGGTTAATTTTTATAAAATATGGAGATGCTTGTAATACAAAAACAATCTCATAAAACAACAAACTGGTCAGGCGGAACTACAACAGAACTTTTTATCTACCCAAGGGAAAGTGAGTATCAAAAGCGAAATTTCCTGTTTCGAGTAAGTACCGCAACTATTGAAATTAAGGAGTCTCAGTTTACAAAACTTGACGAAGTTAATCGCAAAATAATGATTTTAGACGGAAAAATCGAGCTAATTCACGAGGGTAGGTACTCCAAAAACTTAGACAAATTTGATACTGATACATTTTCTGGAGAGTGGAATACTCGGAGCATTGGCAAAGCTACAGATTTTAATTTGATGACAAAAGGAAATGTAAATGGTCATATGCTACACTTGGGATTTGAAACAGAAAATACTAAAACAGTTAATTTTAATGTAAAAACTCAAAAGGCTTTATTTTATATTTATTCTGGCAAATTGCAAATATGCGATAAAACTGTAGAAAGTGGAGATGTTATTTTTTTAGAAACTTTGTCTAACAATAAAAGCATTGATGTTAAGGCTGTTACAAAATCTGATATAATTGTTGTTGAACTCGCAGGATTTTGATAATATAAAATTTGTCATACGCTAAAAGTATAATCTAATATTTTAAAAGTGTTGTAAAAATAGTGTTTTGTATAAAATGCAATTACTTGTTGAACATTTTATGCTTTAGCTTGTTGATTTAATAGTTCTTAAATAAGAATTATTATTATTTAGAAATGAATACAAACAATTATATATCGAAACTAAAAGAAACTGGATTAAAAGTAACTCCCCAACGAGTTGCAATTTTAAAGGTTTTAAATGAGTTAAATCATCCTTGTGCAGACGAAATTGCAGAAGCTTTGAAAAAAGAATTGCCAGGGCTTTCTTTAGCGACTATATATAATAATATTGAGACATTGGTGCAAAAACGACTAGTGTCAAAAGTTCTGTCAGAAGATGGTAAGTTTAGATTTGATGCTAGACACTAGACAAGAGAAGCCTCATCATTTGTATGAGATTGATTCAGGAAAAATTGAAGATTATTTTGACGATGAGTTAAACTCTATTTTAGAAGAATATTTTCGAAATACAAACAATTCCCGGATTTGAAATTAAAGACGTTAAGTTACAAATCAAAGGGAAATATATTAGTGAATAAATTAAAATTAAATATTAACCGTAAAAATTAAATTAAAATGGAAGAAAGAATTAACGAACAAGTAAACACAATGCCAGGATTAAATGCTCCGGCTCCAGAATTTACCGCAAACACAACTCAAGGAAAAATTAATTTCCCAGCTGATTATAAAGGAAAATGGGTGATTTTATTTAGTCATCCTGCTGATTTTACTCCAGTGTGTACATCAGAGTTTATGACTTTTGCAAGTTTAGAAGAAAAATTCAATAAAGCTAATTGTGAATTGGTAGGACTTTCAATTGATGGATTGCATAGCCATATCGCTTGGTTGAGAACAATTAAAGAAAAAATAGAGTATAAAGGAATGAAAAATGTAGAAGTTAAATTTCCTTTAATTGATGATATTTCTATGAATGTTTCAAGGAAATATGGAATGATTCAACCTGACGAAAGTGCAACTCAAGCAGTTAGAGCTGTATTTTTTATCGATCCAAAAGGTATTTTGCGTGCTATGATTTATTATCCTCAAAGTTTAGGTCGCAATTTCGACGAGATTTACCGTGCTTTGATAGCATTACAAGTATCAGACGAGTTTGGCGTAGCAACACCAGCAGATTGGCAACCAGGTGATGATGTAATAGTATCTCCTGCATCTACTTGCAGTGCAGCACAAGCAAGATTCGATGAAAAAGATTTAGATTGCAAAGACTGGTTCTTCTGTACTAAAAAATTAGATAAAGATACTATCTTGAAAAAAATTATTAAGAAGTAATTTTTGTAGATAAAAAAGTAGAAAGCGTAGGTAACAAAACCTGCGTTTTTTTTATTTTTTAAGTCTCGAATTAGGACCAACTCTAATTGGAACAGTAAACATAAGGTTCATCTTAACAGC
>JGI24709J26583_10004558_pt1 | contig 10418 bp, 6 predicted proteins | sample BioPla2DNA1_FD_26583 | JGI IMG/M metagenome (IMG submission 26583) | reverse complement strand
ATATAGGTTATTGAATGTGCCTGCAATGGACTTTTTCATTTTGCAATACTATGGAATTTCCACTTGCAACTTTCTGGACTTTGCATTTGCAACATTCGGTAATTTTATCTTACAACAAATATAGATTCTTTTATGTCATACAAATTTGTAAGCACTAGTTTTTATAATAATTGTTCTCTCTTCGTTATCTATAATTACCAGTATATACTATATTTTATCATATAATATTAAAAAATCTATACAAAAATATAATATATTGTTAAAAAATATCATTTTATAGTTTATAAAAAGGTTTATGTGTCTTTATAGAATTAATAGCATTTGAGGAATAAAAAGATTTATAACTAGATTATTTAAATCTTACAAGAAATTACAAAAAAATTAGTTGTTTCTGTTTCATTACCATTGTATTTTCATAGTAATCTTTTGAAATAGAATCAATTTGTTTCACATATAATTCTTTAAATCCAGATAAAATTATATAGTATATAAGATTTAATTCATCACCCTAATACCCAAGATAACTTAAATACTTACTATATTCTTCCATCCTTCTCCTAATTATTGTATCGTTCGGATCAAATCGTATGGCATAATTAAAATAAGCCCTTGCCTTTTTAAAGTCTTTTATCTGGTCATATGCATGTCCAAGTTTTTTTACTATATAGAGCATTCCAGGGGTCTTCTTATTTATATCCTCCAAAATTGCTATGGATTTCTCCTGTTCATCATTTAAACCATAAGCACAAGCCAGTTTATATCTATAGTTCAAGTCATCTGGATTCCTTAATACGAGTTTTTCATATACTTTAACTGCTTCGTTATATTTTTTAAGTTCAAAAAACAATTTCCCTTTTAAGTAAAGAAGGTTATCTTCTAATGCCTCTTGCCTGATATCCTCCACTTGTGTAATATCAATATCTTTTATCACATGCATACTATCAAAATATCTTCCCTGCTGAAAATATGTATAAGCAATATAATACAATACATCAGCAGATTTATTTCCTTTCTCGTACTCCGTTTTTAGCAGTAGTTCTACCTTATCAAATTCATTATTCTTATAATATCGAATTACTCTTTCTATCCAATCAGTATACTCATATTTTACTTCAACCCGTTCATTATAAGAAATAATATTTCTATCTTCACTTCTTAATGCTTCTTCTAAATCTCTTTTTATCTCGCTTATATTCTTATACCTTTCTTCAGGATTTCTTTTAAGTAATTTCATGATAATTCCTTCAACCGATTCAGGTATATTATCATTTATCTCTCTTGGTTTTGGATAAGGCATATTACTTATTAATTGATTGGCAGTTTCATGAGGAGTCCTACCAGTTAAAAACTTATATAAAAGCACTCCCAATGAGTATAAATCTGAATTAAGATATCTACGATTAGACCCAGCCACTTCTGGTGCCATATAAGCCCAGGTGCCACCACCATCAATTGTTTTAATAAATAAATCTTCAATTAGTTTACTCGTACCAAAATCGGTTATTTTTGCAATCTTCCCGTCTGTCAATATATTTTGAGGTTTAATGTCTCCATGGCATATTTTCTTTGAATGTATATAATCTACACCATCTAATATTTGAAAAAACAAGTTATATATTTCTTCAAAAGTTCTGGGACTTTTAAATCCGGTCTCACATAACTCGTCTGACAGTTTATGTCCGTCAAAATACTCCATTTCAATTAGAAAAACACCATCTACACGTCCCATCCAGTATATAGAAATAACATTGGGGTGATGACTTCCGATGAATTCTTTTCCTTCCGACAAGGTGTTGTCTCCCCGTTCCTGGTCCTTGGGTATTTTAAGTGCCACTGTTTGCTTATTTTCAAGGTTTACTGCTTTCCATACATAGCCAAAGGAACCTTCATCAACAAATTCTTTCATAAAATACTTATTCCCTATATTCAAATCTACTTGCGGGTGAAAATTAACTGCTTTTCTCTTCATAATTAACCTACCTCTACCCATTGATTTAGCGTTAAATTATCAATATTGCCTGAAGTAACACAACGATAAACCAGATAGGTCGTTTTCAAAGCATTTATTCCTTGTACATAGGTACCATCATTTTTTTTAAAGCCATTATCCAGTATTGATATATATTCTCCAATATCCCCTGGATTTTCCCCAGCATAACTCCAATATATAAATAATATAATGGGTACATTCCCACCTAATTGGTGATAAGCAAGAAGAAGGTTTTGTATCTTTTCCTTGATTTTTAAATCTTTTCGTCTATTCTTTTCATACCTTTCAAATTCACAAATCAAGATAGGGCTATTATCTACTTTTGAATACCAAATAGAATCCGGTCTTACTTCATTAACTTTTATTTCGTAACCAGCATGGCTCTCTGCTACCCTTTCTCCGTAATAACCTGTTTGTAAATATGGATATACAGGACATTCCGAAAGGGAAGTAACCCCGTTAACAAATCTTCCCATTGCGGTTATGTAATTAAGACCTACGGTATGAACGGTTTCTGAATAATCCCTTATCCCGAATTTTGTCATCATAGGAAACATTTCATTTCTAATTTTTCCCTCTTTAAACTCTTTTTTTATAAAATCAATGATTGCCCCTTTATCCATTGAATACGCCCCATTCCTTGATTACTTCAGGAGACTCTCCACCATGTATTAAGGCCTTTGTTCCAACTTTTACTAACAGTGGTGCAGGTATTGACCTGCCATTTATCAATGCTTCTCCCGTTGATAAAGATGGCAATTCTTCAATATCAGATGATGAAAACATATCTGATGTTTTTGCTATAAACCTCTGGTCATCTGGATTCTTTAACCGCATTGTGATTATTGTATTGCACTGCGATGTAACATCTGGGTCAAGTTTTGACGGTCTTTGTGAAATAATCGCAAAACCAACACCAAACTTTCTTCCTTCGGCCGCAATTTTCTTAATAATTTTCTTAGATATGCTGGGAATGCCTGCCGGCGCAAAATTGTGCCCCTCTTCATAAACAAGGAAACATGGTCTTATTTGCCTTTTTTTATCTGATGCTACCCGCATAATTTCACTGGATATCAATGCAGTTATAATTTGTTTAGCATCATCAGATAAGCCTTGTAAGTCTATTATTACAAGTCTTCCCACATTATTTCCCTTTTCGCCAATCATATCATAAATATCTGTAGGTTCACCTATAGCCCTTGTGTAAAAACTTTTTGCTTCATTTATTACTCGGGTCAATTTCATAGAAGCCACTGCTGCACTTCTATTGTTGAGCGCTTTGGATTCACCTTCAGTCAATTTGTCCCAATTCTTTAGTTCCTCAAGCCCCTGTTCATTAGAGAGTAGATATGTTAAATCCTGAATATCTCTTGGTGGATGATTATATTTGGCTTTCCAATACCTGATTGCAACATCCAATACTCTTTCCTGGGCTTCTGTCAAACCGGGAAGAATAGAGGATAAATCATCCATATCAAATCTGTCGAATTGCAGGGCTAAGTGATGATTTTTCCCACTATACTTATAATCAAAGGATTCAATCTGGGGAGTATATACTTTTATTCCACCACCTGCACTCTGCATTTTAATTAAATTATCCTGAATCTTTTGAATACTCTTCTTTTCCCTCTCATCTTCAATAAAATCAAGATTGTTATTAAAATGTATCTCTCCCTTTTCATATGCTTTTCCATACTCTCCATGAACGTCAAAAACTACTACTGTTCCATTCATTTCTGCTATAAGTCTCTCAATAATTCTACCCACAGTATATGATTTCCCTGAACCTGTCATTGCCAGCACAGCCAAATGCTCTGTAACCAGTTTGTTTACATCGAGATAAACAGGAACTATATTACTTCCCTTGTCGTATCCAATCAAATTACCTATGTTAATGCTTGTATTCTCATCAAACTTATAAAACTTTGACAAAAACTCATAGTTAACACCATATACCTTTTCCCCTGGGTTAAGAGGTCTCCGGGGTATTTTTATCTGTCCATAGTTATCCCTGTACCCCACCAGTTCTATAGTACCAAATAAAGTCTCCCCTGTAACTTGGGCACCTGGTAGTATCTCAAGAGATGACAGCCCCTCACCCATATTGGAGTTATATAGAATATTGCTTCTGGATATGGATACAATTCTCCCGAGAACGTATGTATCCCCATCTTCTTCCGATTCCCTATGCTTTATTTTTACAAATTCTCCCCTTTTAGCAGAAAAACTGTTTTCAAGAGCAATCTTTAAATCATTAGGATTGCCTGTATTACCGATAAGTTTGCCTATGTATTTATCCATTTTCTCACCACCAATTTAATTTTATTGTTTGTATCACAAGAATAAATTAACTCTAATTCATACTAAAAATTCATGCCATTATCGATCCACCCATAAACTCGAATCGTTTGGGCATCAGACTTAAATTTATTACATTCATTTTCTAATTCTTCAAGTTCTGCTTCCATATCACTTTCTACTTCATCTTCATCAATATATTCAAATTCTCTATCTCCAATATAATATATGACAACATTCCCTTCTCTAACTTTTTCCAATATTTTATCGTACTTTTCGATAATTCTCTTTCTTTTGACTTCTATATTAAAATAATTATTAAAGTAATTTTCATACCAATGAGTTCCTTCCATAAATTCTGATATGGCTACTGTCTTATAGTTAAAAAATTGTAGTATTCTGCTCGTAATAATTTCACGTTGTTTCTTAACTTCTCTTCTAAATACCTCAAATGCAATAGAATCTTCACTAAAAACAAAGTTATCGCTCTTAACATCATAAAACTCACACATTGGGGCTTCCCCATTCAGTAATCGTTCATTAAGCTCTTCATAAATTTCATTATTTAAATATGTACTTATATAATGTTCAGCATTATCTACATAATAGATATATTCTCTCAAATCAGCTCCGTTAATCGATTCATAATCTGCGACAACCTTATATTCATAATATAAATCATACATTGAAACTAACCATATAATTATATCTCCATACTCATAATCATCATGTTTTGCCTGAGCAGTTTTATTAGATATTACTACATCATTAAACATTACAATATTCCACGCATCTTCTGCCCATGCAATTTCGAACTCATAGTTATAAAATATTCTTTTTGCAATATCTTTTACATCTGCCCAATTATATTTTTCAAAATTGTCTGTATTATCAACTGAAATCATTAATAATCCCCTCAATCCTCAAACACATCCAAATCTTCTTTCCAAATGCTCTCCAATGACTCATTTTGGAGCATCTCCCTCGCTTGTGTTTTATAGTATTTTAAAATTACATTTTTCCCATTATTTGTCGCTTCAACTGGTTTTAAAGCATATTCGGCATACCATAATGGCAGTGGCAGTGCTTTTTTCTGGTCAAATGCAATCAGGGATATAATTTGAGAAGCCAGTTCATCCAGCATTTCAGATGACCAATCTTTTACATTCCCTAATACTTCTACCAAAAGTGGCGGTGTAGTGTTTCCTGCTTTAACATGCATGCCTATTAATCCCACATCTCGTAAAGTTTCAGGCTCCAGCCTGTTATCCTTATTTAATCCGTCATATTGAAATGCTGCTGTCCTTGTTCTTTTTACAAGAATACCTGTTAGCAGCCTTTTAATACCTACATCTTGAATTTTGGGCATTAGTTTCTCCATCTTTTTAATTATGCTATTGTCCACATCATCTGGAATATAGACTAAATTATCCTCAGTAAGTGCATATATAATTGCACCAAACCTTTTTGTTCCTACTGATGCAATTTTAATTCCATTTTCATTAAATGGGTATACCATATCCTTATATTTATCCCAGAAAAACTTTATAATCTCCCTGCATTTATCATAAACTTTTATAGTATCCTTTCTATCTTCAATGGGAGCATCCGAACGCTCAAGTACTAAAGGTACATCCATCAAAACTAATTCGGGTTTTTCATCATCTTCCATTAAGTCAGACAGGAGTTTATAGACATTGATAATATCTATAAACTTCAACTTTTTCTGATTATCCAAATCATCTATCTCATCTACATCAACGATACTTTCCTGTCTTGTTTTATAAATAGAACCTTCACTTATGAGTATGTCCTGCCTTACTGCTCCAGCAACATATAGCATACCGCCAAATGCATTGGAAGTCCTATTGGTTGCCGCAATACCTGATGCCTTGATAGTAAGAGGGGCTATTAATTCTATATTCCTAACCACCCCACTTTCCTTTAGGGCAGGGGCTATTTTATCAATGAACCTCATTTTGGATGCTAATTTGGATACTGTGGCTGGAAGCCCTAATTGAATATTAGCCACTATGCTTTGGGATATTGGAGTACTATTTTCTTTAAACCCATCCATCTTCTTTTTCTCCCCTTTGTTTAACAGCAATGATAAAGGATTTCAATTTCCTTTCTTTAACTACAGTCATACCCTTGCTTAACAATCCATTCTCGTTAATATATTGATTTGCTACCAGGTCTTGATATCCTTGCTTGGCAGTTTCTTCATCAATGAAAACTCCAAAATATTTATGAATTATACTTGACAGACACTGACTTAAGTCAATACCAGCCCCTGTCAGGATAATCAAATAAATATGAATATCATCTAATATAAAATCTTTTGTTTCTACCAAGGATTCTTGTTTAACATCCTCAGCAAGGAGCAGGGAATTAAAAAGAGCCTTTAATTTATCTTCTAACTGAATCATTTTATAGTCCAATAACGGTAGGGTAACTACCGTTATTAGACCTGTCCCTGTATTCTTCCTGTAATGAATTCCAAATTTCTTCCCATTTTTTTGAAATACAACATCTTTCGCCGTGGTATCAATCAAAAATCCTATCGGAATTCCCTCATAATTATCATCTGTTCTACTTATTCTTATATCTACCGATGAGTGAAGGATTTCCTTTAAATTCATTTCGGCCCAGGAAGGTGTAAGTATTAACTGGTTTTTATTATCCTCAAGCCATGTGTTAAGTAAGTCTAACTGTTGTTTGTTTAGTTTACTTAATAGAATTCCAGGCAGAACTAAGACTCCAGTTTGCAGTGAATTCATCTGGGTTACCTGGCAGTCATAAAAATCCTTAAGAAGCCTGTATTCTGTTCTATTCTTATATTCATCTAATATTTGAATAGCCATCACAGTACCTCAACCTTTGTCCGAATGAGTTTCACCGATTCTAACTCACGCTTTTCCTCAAGGTAGTCATCCCAGTTAATATCCCCATCCTTTTCTACTACCTGCTTAAAGAAACTAAAGGTAGTTTTCCTAATCAATGGTGAGTTTTTAAAGAATGATTCACCTTCACTTGCAAGCAAATTCATTTTATTCTGTATCGCTTCTTTTGTGGCAGCATAAGTTTCCTCTTTTGGGTACTCTTCCGTATTTATCTGTGCGGATACGGGAGGTTTTCCCTGTACTCTGCATATCTTATCTATGGTACTTATCAGCAAATTATCATAAAACTCATTCTTCTTTGTCCTTGCTAAATTCATTACATTTGTTTTATAGCCTTCAATAAGCCCTACATACTGCTGCATATCTTCTACCCTCTTTTTAAGAAGCGCCAAAAATTCATCAGGCTTACTCAGCATAACAGGCTCGTTATCTTCAATCTCTTGTTCAAGACCGCCGTTAACAAATAACTCTATTTCCTTAATACAGTTGCTTAAATTCTTCACCTCGGTATGATTCCTTAATTTTTCTGGAGCATCAGAAAAATAATCAACCCACCTTTTGCTTTCAGGTAATTTCTTATAACAGTCAATGATAGAAGTAAAATTCTTATAAATAGCCTTATACTCACCTATTATTCCTCTATCATTAGCCCACTTTAACTCATTGTTCTCAATAGGCTCTAATCCGCAGGCATCAAGAATATCTTCAATTCGCTTATATGCTCCACTAAAATCCCCATCTTTTAACTTGTATGCTAATGTATTTATATAGGAAACCATAGTCCCTGTACCTGATATAGTCATCTTTTCGTAATCAGTTGAGTTCTCCAGTTCATTACAATACTTTTGTAGTATATTCGTTATCGGAGAAATAGGAAGCATGAATCCGCCATACTCACAATTTTTCTTGATTTCTGCAATTTTATCCGTAATGCTCTTTACTGCTGGGTCCTTTAAGGTATTAATATAGTCTATAAACAATCTTATATGCCTTACCCTAAACCACAAAGGCTTATCCTTATCATCAATTTTAATGTCCTTTATGATGTTTGGATTATAGGTTTTGATGTTATTCCATCCATCACTGTCATATACTTGGTAGCAAATCCCAAGGAATTTCTCAATCTTCGAAATAACATCTCTGAAGTTTTCCATATTCTTATTATCTTTTTCTGATAACTTATCAACATTAATGCTGTCCTTAATTTTTTCAGCCTCTTGAAGTTGTACCTTATAATAAGGTACCTGATTCTTCTCAAGGACATCCAAATAAGGACCGTTTATAACCTTCTTCATGCTGTCAATTTCTTTCTTGCAGTCATCTTCCAGCCATTTTTTAACTACAGAATACCTGCCGTCCAACTCATAATTGGATATTCTCTCAATAAAACCGTCCTTGGTTTTTAGCAAAAGATTTAGCCCCATCATAAACTCTATCCACTGCTCTAGAATGCGTTTCGGCTTCACCTCGTGTATAAGGCTGAAGAAAAATTTATTGCCGTAATCAGCCATGGATTTGTTGCTGTTTCCATTAAACTTCAGTATTCTGTTCATACATGCGGGTATATTTATGCTGTATCTATTTTCATCCTCATGAATGAATAAACCTGTTTCCTTATATCCTTTTCCCTCGTTCATTCTGCCTATGGCAGTTGATTTCAAAACGTTCTTTAACTCCGTATATTCTGCATCAGGCAATCTCACATCTTTTTTGCTTCCAAGTTCCTCAAAATCAATGCCGTGGATGAGCATTCGCTTATAAGCCTTTGACAGCAGCGCTATTTGTTTCTCATCATGTTTCTTATAGATGATAGGTCTTAATATCCAGCCTTCTTCATCTAATTTTTCAAACCATTCTCTTGCCTTTAAGTTAAAATGGTCCCTGATTTTTCTGATTCTATCCCTAAAGGTAGAAGTAATAACATTCCTGTTCTCCCTTATATCCAATATGTCCTTATCTATGGACATGACCTCTAAAATATCCTTTTGAAGTCTGGTTATATTGACAAATATCAAGCACTTTCCTATGCCTTCATACTTTTCTTTTACAAATTTATCGGTGTACTCTGCACTAATAACAGAATCAGAGATTACAATAACAGGATGTACTCCTTCTTTTAAAAGTCTGCTATCTAACAGTGCATCTTTTAATCTATCTTCATCCTTGCCCCAGATAATATCTACTATTCTGTCCTCGTGAACATCAAGATAAGGTCCTCCTTCTACCCTGGTCCTGACACATTCAACGCCATTGATGGTATAGAAACTTTCTTCTGGGTAGTTTATTTCCAATGCCCTGCAGGCACCTGAAAGAACCCTTTTTACTTCCTCTTTTCTATTTTTGCTTCTTTCTTTTATTAACGCTTCAATCTCTTTGTTTTTTTCAGTATCTGGAACGTAACCAAAATCATCTTTTTCTACTCTATACCTTTTATCAAGGCGGCTTAAATAGGCAAAGTTTGGTCCGATATATTCTGCTTCTTTTATATCTTCTTTTTCTATTTTTTCAAGGATATATCCATAGATATATCTTGCTGATTCTTCAATATCATCCTTCGGATACAACATCCTGACCTGGTCTAAAAATGTTTCTTCTTCCTTCCCCACAATATACTCATTTTCTTTTACATTGAGAGAAAAAGTTTTTAGGCTTCTCAAAAGTATGCCTAAATCAAAACTGCTACCGAAATTATTAACAAATATATCTCCCGTTTCTCTTTTGTAGCCTTGAGAATTGAGGTAAACCGCCAAATCATCCTTTTCTAATTTCACACAGTAAAACTCTTTGAATAACTTTTCGCCATCTTCTGCCTTTGCATCCATCATGGCATTTATTTCTTCAGGAGAATAGTTTGTTTTCTTCTTAGGGATTTGCTCTAAAAGAGCATGCTTAATAGTCTGCCTGAATCTATCATCACACTGAATATAGTCAAAAGCAGGTTTATCAATCAAACTTTCTTTAAAGCGGTTGCTGGAGTTTAATATGGCTTCAAAGATATATCCCGTTTCTTTTTTGACAGAACTGTCTTCCATCTTTTGGTCTACGTTATGCATAATAACGTTAAACCAGCCAAAATTACCTCCTGCTATGGTGTAGGCTGCTTCAATCAGTCCTTTTGGATACTCTGGTATCATACCCTTCTTGTTAAGATAAGCGATATAATCCGATATATCTGCAAAGGAATTCTGAAGCATTTCATACATTTCCGTTCTTCTGTCTAAAGCACC
>JGI24709J26583_10004556_pt1 | contig 10421 bp, 5 predicted proteins | sample BioPla2DNA1_FD_26583 | JGI IMG/M metagenome (IMG submission 26583) | reverse complement strand
AACTTTTCTTAAAAGAAGAGTTTTGGTGATGTTTTTTGCACTTTTGTTGTGATTATTAAGAGTTTATGAACTTCTAAATTTTATGCTGCCAAATATAACAGAAAAAATATGTATTGTTTGTGTATATTTATACATTAGCATTTAAGTTAATTTTTAACAAAAAAATAAAATATATAACATTTCGCTCTTACTGCACAGAATAAAAAGTGAGAATAAGTGAGAAAACTTGAGGTATACAAAGGAAAAGCCCCGAACAGTAACTGCTCGAGGATTTTCCCTTATAAAACGAAGGGGCAAAGAAGATATCAAATTAATAATACAGTTGTCATAAACTGACAATTTTTTCTGTATTTATATTATATCAATATTAACTACAGATGTCAAACTAAACTTTTTAAAAATTAACACTTGTTAATGATTTATTATTGTACAGTTTATACAATAATTATACTATTAAGTTTTGTATATATTCAACTAATAGTTTACACCTTTATAATTAAAAGTGCTAATTATCGCTTTACAGATGTAAGACTTGTTGATTTTTCATTATGAACTATGTTACTATTAAAACATAAGTATAGTGAATTTAACCAAAATATAATCGTTATTGAATTATTGACAGGGGGCGTTTAAACTGGCAAAAAGTTTTGTTGTTATTAAGGACGCACCCAAGATGGACTATCTAAACGACTTTGTAGCTTTACCAAAAAATTATGGCACAAACGACTATTTTAACAGGGAAGATGTTAAAGCCATTAGGCAAACCGTTTTTGACGCTCTTGACGAGCTTGATTTAAAAACCGGCTTTTCAAAAAAACTTAAAGGCAACAAAAAAGTCCTAATCAAACCTAACCTTGTTTTTGTTTATCACAACTCTGGCTACAAGCAAAAAGAGTATCCCGAAACTACAGACCCGCGTGTTTTTGACGCTGTTGTAGCTTATATCAGGCAATTTACATACAACATTATTATCATCGAATCATCGGGTAAGCCTTTCCCCACGACTGCAAGTTTTAAAATTGCAGGTTATGACAAAATCGCAAATTATTATAAAACTGGTCTTGTCGCTTTGGAGCGTGAGCCTGTTGTGCGCTATATGATACCCAAAGCACAGGTTATGAAAGAGGTTTATATTCCTGATATTTTGGATGAGGTAGTTAAGGGTGACGCTTTTTACATCTCCGTTCCAAAGATGAAAACAAACCTTTATACAGGGGTTACTCTAGGTTTTAAAAATGCTATGGGTACTATCCCCTATTTTCTCCGCGAGCGAAATCATACTTATCAGATTAATAAAAAGCTAACTGATTTGCTATATCTTTTTAAACCCGACCTTACAGTTATTGACGGAATAATTGGTGGCGAGGGCAACACACCCGCTCCCGTTGACCCTGTAGAAGTTGGAATGATTGTAGCATCTAACCAAAGCGTTGAGGCAGACAGAATCACGACCTATATGATGGGGTTTGATCCAGCTGAAAACAAGCTGATTTGTGAAGCTGATGCTAGAGGATTTAACGACCCCGATGTTGAAATTATTGGCACGACTAGAGTTGTTCCTTTTAGACCTGCACTTGCCTCTATTTTAGATGAGAATTTTAGAAAAAGGTTTCCTAATATTTTGGGGCTTGCCGGACACACCCTTAATAATGCACCAAAAATTCTGGATAAAAATAGTGTAACTCCAAAAATGGCACTAGCTCTTGAACAAGCTTGCACGGGTGGTTGTTTGCCATCTATCTGTATGGGGTTTGACTGCAATCATTATTCTTTAAAGCCAAATTATGATATGGATGTTGTGGTTATCATTGGCAGTGGCGTTGAAATTGATGGCGAAAAATATTGGTTTGACTACAACGGAAAGCCGTATTCAAAGCAAGATATTAAAAATCTTAATCGAAAAAAGATGGCAATGGGAAAATGCACTGGCAAAGATATGATAGAACTTGCAGACTATAAAATCACCGGTTGTTGTGACCCTGCTGAGTGTTTATCTGCCGTTTCAAATGCTTCAGGCAAAATCACTCCACAACTTCACCCCGTAAACAATAAAACTCTGCTACCCATTGCTTTTCCGGCTATGGTTGGCACAATAAATCACAAAATTGCTTGGATTCTCAAGGGGCGGTATGTTGACTGCCCTAGAGCGCACGAGGATAAGATTTTTGAAATTCCTAGCGTTTCAAAAGAGGATATGCAAAAGGATTTTATCGAGTGGCCGCTCCCAAAACTTGAGGGCGACATTAAGAAAAAAGCGTTGCTAGACCAACTAAATCTTTTTGAATCTGTTACTGGAATCTTTAAAACCGTTAAATATTATAAATAGGATAAAGCAAATTACAGCACCGCCTTTTTGACGGTGCTTTTACTATTTATATATGATGATGACTTATGTTATTATGCATACAAAATGGCAGACATCTTTATGCCTGCCACATTTAAAACTTTATTCAAAATGCTCGCTTACAAGTGGAATCAAACTTTTTATAGTGCCTGTTATTCCTTTTGTAATAAGTCCAATGCTTCGTTTTTTGCTCTCACTATTTAGCATATTTACAAATCCATCTATCATATCATCGCTTACAAGACCTCTGCTGATAGGAACAAAACGCTTTAGCGGAATTGTACACATTGTGTCATAAACTATTTTTTGCATTATTTCATCGCCGTCAAAAACATTTTTAAGAGAGTTTTTAATTGTTTCATCAATTTTTGCACCAAGCTTTGTGTTTGAGGCATCACTCAAGGTGTCCTCTCTTGTAATCACTCTCAAATAATCGTCTGGTTTAAATGAATTTAGACTAAAGCCTAGCAAGTTTTCAAACTCTATATCTGATACTTTTGAAACATCTCCAGCAAAATATGATGGCAGATACTTTTCATACGACGACTCTCTTAAAATATCATCATCTGAGTTTACGGCTATGTCTATTGCTATTCTCAAATCCGCACTTGACGAGCCTACATATATGCTATATATTCCCTCTTCCACACACCATTTCCCAAGCTTTGTGCTGTAATATTCAAAAGCGCTACGGTCTAGAGTTGTTTTAACAACCTTTCGTTCACCTGCGGGGATAAAAACTTTTTCAAAAGCCTTTAGCTCTTTTTCTGGTCTAAATACTTTTGTATTCCCCTTTACAACATAAAACTGAACAATTTCATGTGCGTCAAAACTGCCTGTGTTCTCAACATTTATATAAACATCAACACTATCATCTGTTAAAACACTTCTCGTGCTAACAGCAAGGTCTGTGTACTCAAAACTCGTGTAAGACAGTCCGTGTCCAAACGGAAACATTACAGGAACTTTTGCTTTTTCATAATATCTGTAACCAACAAGCAAGCTCTCTCTATATTCTAAATTATTATATTTGTCGGGGGTATAAAATTTCTTTGCTGGTGTGTCACTAAATGCAAACGGAAATGTCTCTGCAAGCTTGCCACAAGGAGAAACCTTGCCCGAAAGTATGTTTGCAATTGCATCTCCGCCACCCTCGCCTAGCAAGTATGTGTAAACAATTGATTTTACCTTTGAGTGCCAAGGCATTTCAACACAAGAACCGCCAGAAACCACCACAACAACATTTTCGTTTACTTCTAACACTGCTTTTATCAACGCTGTTTGTGCATTTGAGAGCCTCATATCAACTCTGTCAAACCCTTCGCAAACATCACTATCACTAGCTCCTACAAAAGCCACTACAACATCTGCATTTTTTGAGGCTTGTCTTGCCTTTTCGAGCAAAAGCTCGTCAGAATCATCAGAGTTTTTTTCATACCCTTTTGCATAAACAAGATCGGGATAAATTTTTAGCAAGCTGTCATAAGCATTATCAACCTTATGTGGATTTATCCTTGAACTACCGTATCCTTGATAAATTGGATCTTTTGCAAGGCTACCTACAATGGCAACTTTTGCACTGTTTTTTAGTGGCAATGTTTCATCTTCATTCTTTAGCAAAACCACGGATTTTTCTGCAGCCTTTCTTGCAAGCTGATGATGGGCTTTTTTATCATATCCAAACTGATTTGATTTAATTAGATTTTCCTCAGAATTTTGGATTAGACTGAGCACCCTACTAACGCTTGTGTCCAGCGTTTCTTTAGACACTGTGTTGTCCCTGTACGCCTTTGCAATTTTATGAACATTTGAGTATCCTGAGGATGGCATCTCAATATCAAGTCCTGCATTTAGTGCTGCAACTCTGTCATTTACTGCCGTCCAATCACTAATTACTGCTCCCTTAAATCCCCATTCTGCTCTTAGTATTTGATTTTGTAAATAGGCATTCTCTGTGCAGTATGTTCCATTAATTTTATTATATGCACTCATTACTGTCCACGGTTGCGACTTTTTAACTGCTATTTCAAAAGCACGAAGATAAATTTCTCTCATTGCCCTCTCATCAATAATAGAGTTACTCTTTAACCTATTTGTTTCGGTGCTATTAGCTGCAAAATGCTTAATAGATGTGCCTACACCTTTTTCCTGAATACCATTTATCATTGACGCTGCAAGCTCACCCGTCAAATATGGGTCTTCTGAAAAATACTCAAAGTTTCTACCACAAAGTGGCGACCTTTTTATATTAACTCCAGGGCCTAAAAGGACAGAAACCCTCTCGGCTATGCACTCATCTGCCAGTGCGTTTCCAACATCAAACATAAGCTGTCTATCCCAAGTGCAAGCAAGTGCGCTCGCTGTTGGAAAACAGGTTGATTTTACGGTATATGAGCCTTTTCCATTTTCGTTCTTCTTTGTTTTTCTAAGCCCGTGCGGGCCATCTGTTACCATAATAGAGGGAAGTCCAATACGCTTAATTGAATTTAAGTGCCAAAGGTCTTTGCCAGTAAGCATTAATGCTCTTTCTCTGATTGTCATCTTTGAAATCCATTTGTTATAAATCATACTGCTCCTCCAATTCTTTTAAAAACCGTAATTTTTAAGCCATCTAATACAAAGGTCACTCCAACAAGATGCCAGATAATTGTCGCCCTTGTTTATTTCGCCTTTGTGCGTATCTGCAAGCCCTTGACCGTGGTCACCATAGGGAAAAAGGTGCATTTCAACAGGTACATCCATTTCCTCTAGGACCGTTGCAAGCTCAAGAGCTGTTTTATAATTTATCGTTTTATCCCTCATTGATTGCCAAATAAATGTTGGAGGAAATTGTTTATATTCTCTATCAAAAACCACATCAAAGTATGAAATAAGGCTAAAATCTTCATCATCGTCATATTTATCAACAACATTCACAGCACTATAACAAAGCACTGTAGCATTGGGCCTGCTCGACATTCTCTCAACAGGATCGGGCGAAGATTTGTCGCCATCATCACCGTGAAGTGAACAAAGAGTTGCCAGGTTTCCACCCGCAGAAAATCCAAGAACTGCAATTTTCTCCTCATCAAATCCGTATTCTTTTGCATTAAATCGTAAAAGCCTAATTGCTCTTTTTGCATCTTTTAAAATAGTATCTCTAGAATACGGCACTACTCTGTAATCTAAAACCGCAGAATCAATGCCATCTTCGTTTAGTTTTTTTGCAACATTTATAGCTTCATTAGTTGATTTATACAAGTATTTTCCACCCGGAATTACCAAAACGCAACCCGTGTTTTCCCTTGACTGTTGCGATTTAAAGAAGATTATAGACGGTTTTTCTTGCTCTATTTGGTCGTCCCAATCCGGAACATCATCATCCCAAAGAAACTGCCTATCTTGCTTTAAAATTAACTCATTCCAAACCTTGAGTTTTTGCATACCTTCTAACAAACCCGTTGCCACTAATACCACTCCTTAAGCCTATTATCTTATTTACTGTATTATAATACAATAATGTTTATTATATCATAATTTTTGATATAATTCGTCCATCGCCGATTAGGCGGGACATAAGTTGAATGTAATAATCGCTTGCGGTTATTATACCATATTTTTGATGTTTTATATTGATTTTTTTGTTTTAAAAATTATAAGCACACTTTCCAAATTTAAAAGTGGTAATATTGCTTAATTTCTAATTTCACCGCAAGTAAAAATAGCCTTAAAAAATCTTACAGGTGCAGCGGCATTTTTTATTTTAAGTTTAATTTATTCTTCTTCATTCTCAAATTCTGCGTTGAGCAAAATTTCTGCCTGTGCTTGACCTATATCCTCTACATTTTTAAGCCTTTTCTTTATTATCGAATTTCTGTGTTGTGCCTCGTCCAAAGTTTTTCCTGCCTCGTCAATTTTTTTACGTGCCTTCTCAAGCACTCCACCAAAGGTTTCGTACTGTGCCTTTGCAACTGCAAGCAACTGCCTTACCTCGTTTGCTTTTTCGTTAATTGCAATTGACCTAAAGCCCATCGACAGCGAATTTAGCAATGCAGTTATTGTGCTAGGCCCTGCTATCATAACATTAAAATCACTTTGCAATTTTTCCGGAAGCCCTGTCCTTGATGATGCTATTTCTGCATACAACCCTTCTGTTGCAAGATACATTATTGCAAACGGCGTTGTTTCAGGCTCATTTATATATTCTGAAACAGATTTTGCCTCCCTTTTTATGCTATCTTCCAATGCTTTTCTAGCTTTTGCGAGTGCGTCTGCGTCTGCTTTATCCGCCGCATCACAAAGTCTAATATAATCCTCCATAGGAAACTTTGAGTCAATTGGCAAATATGTAATTTGCGTTGGGTCGTCGCTTGATGGAATTTTTACTGCAAATTCAACTCTCTTTTGCGAGCCTTTTTTTGTCGCCACATTTTTTTCATACATTGACGGTATTGTTTGGTCAAGTATTCCCTCTAGCTGAATTTCTGCCCATGTTCCTCGTGCTTTAACATTTGTAAGAACTCTGTTTAATGCCGTTACATTATCAGTAACTCCAGATGACAACTCTTTCATTTCACCTAGAGATTTATAAACATTTTCAAGCTGTTGCGACACAGTTTTAAACGAACTATCAAGCCTTGTTGTTAATGTGTTTGTCAGTTTTTCGTCAACCGTTTGACGCATTTGGTCTAGCTTTTTCTCGTTGCTTTCCTGAAGCTTTGAAATGGCTTGTTCTAGAACTTTATTTTGCTTTTCATTTTGATTGATATTTATTTCTCTAATTTCTGAGAGTGAGCGTGTTGTTTTTTCTGCAAGGTTTATTTGTTGCTCATAATTTGCCTTGGTCATCTCCGAAAGCTTTAAAGATACATCGTTTAGATTTTTTGCAATTTCTTCTCTCATATCTTTTTGTTGGGCTATTGTTTCCAGTCTAGAGCGCTGAAATTCGTCTGCTGTTCGGCGAGATAATTCATCAATATTTTGTTTTATTGTTCCAACTTGTTCAGATAAATCTGAATTTTTAAACGACATCATTAAAAATATTGTAGCTATATTTAAAGCTACGCTAACCACTAAAAAAATCAAAATTATGTAATTCATTGTTTTTAAAAATTCCCCTTTATTTTTATATTTATGTTTCACAAGAGTTGCTATACTATTTTGCATAACGCAACAGAAACTTATTATACAACATAAAATTATAACATAAAAATCAGGACTTATTCTACTATACACAATAAAATTTTCATTTTGTCTCTTTTTAAACTTGATTTAAAATGATATAATAAGCGAAAAGACTTGTTTTATGTAGTTTTTTGTGGTTTGTGTGATTGTGAAATATTAGGTGAGTGGGATTATAATTATTTGTATTATGAGTTTACTTTTAGGCACAAACATTAAGTGTGATTTCAGCTACTAACGGTATTGCAATTTTAGTTTTAGACACGGGTAATTAAGTATGTAGTTTGCTTTTAGTTTTATTATATTTGTTTGCTTATCCTTTCTTCATTTCTTTGCTCGCTCGCGATCCGAACCAAAGAAAGGCGACACGGGGGAAACCCTCTGCAGACCCTTTCAGTCGGTTTTCCCCCGTGACCCCCATCCGGTACGATGGGATAAATTTGTTTGTTATGGTTTGCTTAAATTGCAAGATATTATGTGCGTGGGTTTATAATTAGTAACATATTAGATTTACTTTTAGACACAAACATTAAGTGTGATCTCAGCCACTAACGGTATTACAATTTTACTTTTAGACACAAACAATAAATGTGTGATTTGTTTTTATCGCCTAATTTAATTATATTTCTACTCATTTTTAAACAGAGTGAATAAACTGCATTTTTTTGGCATACTTAATTGTTATGCTTAATTATTATATATCGGAGTTGTAAATATGAAAAAAAGATTTATTTCTATTCTTTTGTGTACTTGTTTTACACTTGCTTTATTTAGCTCTTGTAAAAGTAAAAGTAAAAATAAATACGATACTATTCGATTTCCAATAAGCTCTGACCCATTATGCCTTGACCCACAAATTGCTGTTGGAACTCCTGCAAATATTGTTATAAACAACTGTTTTGAGGGGCTTGTTCGAATTGGCGAAAACGGAAATATTATTCCCGGTGTTGCAAAAAGTTGGTCTGTTTCTTCTGACTCTCTTACATACATCTTTAAATTGCGTACAGATTCAAAATGGTTTTTGCCAAAAGATTTAGAAAGCATACTCGGCGAAGATTATGAAAAAACTTTTGACACTAATGTTACTGCAAACGATTTTGTTTTTGCTTTAAAACGGGCACTTGATCCCAGCACAAATGCGCCAAATGCCAAAAGCCTTTATGCTATAAAAAACGCCCAAGAGATTCACTCTGGAAACTTATCTATTGATAATCTAGGCGTTACCGCAATCGACAAATACACACTTCAAATTAAACTTGATTACAGTAGTTTGAACTTTTTAAGCGTTTTATCAACACCTATTGCAATGCCCTGTAGCGAAACTTTTTTTGAAAAAACCTCTGGTCGCTACGGTTTATCCAACAAGTTTTTAATATGCAACGGGCCTTTTTATTTGAGTGTTTGGGAAAAAGATACCAAGCTCTTTTTAGGTGCTAATAAAACATATAGTGGCAACGACAAGGTTGTTCCTACTGGAGTTAGGCTAGTTATTAATCCCGATGTTTCAACCTATTTTTCAACTCTTACAGGAGGCGGATACGACGCTGCACCTATATCATTGAGCGATGTCTCTTCCCTCCCATCGGATATGAATTTTGAAACCAACAAATATAAAAATATTGTCTGGTCTTTATGTTTTAACAACAACAGTTCTTTTCTTCACAACGAGGATTTTAGGCTTGCTCTTTGCCATTCTACAAACCTTTCTCTTTTGCAGTCAAAGGCATATACAAAGGCCAAAGGAATTGTCCCATCCTCTTGCTATGTAGTTCCCGGTGTTTCATACCGTGCTGGCTCAAATGTTATTACTCTTTCAAATTATGATGTAAATCTTGCAAAAAATCACTGGAAAAAATATATCGAAGCAGAAAACAGTCCTGAAATAACGCTCTCATTATTATGTAATGAGGAGCATAAAACTCTGATAAAAAAGCTTGTTCAAGACTGGCAAGATGTTTTTGGAATTGAGTTTTCTGTAAGTATTGTTACAATGGAAAAATCGGAACTTCAAAAGCGTATCTACAATGGAAATTACGAACTAGCTTTTGCGCCTGTTTTTGCCAATGAATTTTTAGCATCTGATTTTTTAAATCGCTTTGGCACAGGCAGTTTTGGAAATGTTGCAAACTACTCATCGCCCACATACGACACAATGCTTGATAACATTAGAAAAGCCAAAAACAAAGAATCCCTTTTGGCTTTATGTAAAGATGCTGAAAAACATTTGATAAATGACGGAATAATTTTTCCCGTATATTTTGAGGATAGCTATATAGCTATTAACGAAAAAGTTGATGGCTTGTATTTTTATCCTTCGGGTGAAAATGTTACTTTTATAAAGGCTCATCACAAGAGTTAAACTTTTACAGATTTCAATTTTAATTCTTGTAAAGCACAAAGGCACCTAGTTAGATGCTTTGGTGCTTTTTCTATTTTTATTGTTTTTTTATTGACTTGTTTTAGATGTTGGCAATTGTATGCTATTTTATCCTTACAAGTTTTTTTACTTTTAGACACTTGTATTAAGTATGATTTTAACCGCTAACGGTATTATGAATTTAATTTTAAGCACGAGTAGTGGGTGTGTGGGTTAGCAGTTAGTTGCATTATAATTATAATCTTAGACACTGACAATAAATGTGTGGGTTGATTTATAGTTTTACGATATTAGTTTTCTTTATCTTATTCATTTCTTTGCTCGCCAAAGAAACGAATCAAAGAAAGGCGACACAGGGGAAACCCTCTGTGACCCTTTCAGTCGGTTTTCCCCCGTGACCCCCATCCATTACGGTGTGGTAAGTTTTATGTTTAGGTAAGTTCTAGAGATTAAAAACAGATTATAGATTCCGATTATCACAAAACTATCACCCCGTATCCCCGTTCCCCATCCGCTATGATACAACGGATTCGCCATTTT
>JGI24709J26583_10004552_pt1 | contig 10433 bp, 8 predicted proteins | sample BioPla2DNA1_FD_26583 | JGI IMG/M metagenome (IMG submission 26583) | reverse complement strand
ACAGTTAGAAAGGCCTTTACATGGTCCCTTTCTGCCCACTTTTTAAAGCTATCCCTCGGAAAGGGCCATAGGGTTATGGGCCTAATAAGGCCTACCCTTATACCAGCCTTATCAGCCATCTCAATGGCACTTTTGGCTATTCTTGCAGTTGACCCATAGGCAGCTATTATAAGGTCTGCTCCCTCACAATTATAGGTCTCTACCCTGACCTGACTTTTCTCTATTTGCTCATATTTTCTATAGATTTTATTAACATGGTCCTCTAGCTCTTTTGCATTGATAAAAAGTGAGTTTATAATATTACGGGGCCTGTCTCCTTTGTGACCTGTAGTAGCCCAGGTCTTTTCAGCTAGGTCTATTGCCTCTCTTTTTTTAAACTCAACTGGTTCCATCATCTGGCCTAGAATACCGTCAGCTAAAAGCATGACTGGGTTTCTGTATTTATCAGCTATGTCAAAGCCATCCATGACTAGGTCGACTGCCTCCTGGATTGTAGAGGGCGCTAGTACCACCATCCTGTAATCACCGTGGCCGCCACCCTTGGTTGCCTGGAAATAGTCTGACTGGGCTGGTTGGATACCACCTAGGCCAGGACCGCCTCTTACAATGTTAACTATTAGGCAAGGTAGCTCTGACCCTGCTATATAGGATATACCCTCCATCTTTAGGCTGATGCCTGGACTAGAGGAGGAGGTCATAACCCTAGCCCCTGCTCCACTTGCCCCATATACCATATTTATAGCCGCTATCTCGCTCTCAGCCTGCAGAAAGCAGCCGCCTATTTCAGGCAACCTTTTCGCCATATAGGCTGGTAGCTCATTTTGTGGAGTAATGGGATAACCAAAAAAATAATGGCAGCCAGCCTGTATAGCCGCCTCTGCAATAGCCTCATTACCCTTCATTAAAACCTTTGCCATCTACTAAACCCCCAAAACTACTTTTCTACTTCTATTACTACATCTGGACACATCATAGCACAAGCCCTGCAACCTGTACATTTGTCCATCTCATGGACGGTTGCAGGATGATATCCATTTTTATTAACCCGGTCCCTGTCCATAAGGATTATCTTAACTGGGCAGACAGAAACACATAGCTCACAGCCCTTGCATAGTTCCTCGTCAAATGTTACCCTTGCCACTATAAAAACGACCCCCTTATCTTTATTCATATCTAATAGACCCTATAACTAGCTTTCTGCTCATGTGGTCTACTTATTTTTAGCCTGCCTCCAGGGAGGCTTAATATATAGGCTTATGGGTAGTAGGTCTACCCCTATATCCTCTGGCAGCTCTTCAAGTAGGCTCTTTTCACCTGAAATATAGGCAATTGGCAAAGCTGTCTGTCTTGAAACCTGCTCTACTATAGCCTGTCCCTCCATTATATCACAAGCCCTTGTCTCATAAGAAAGGTTTGTATTATTTATAATATCAGTTACCCTTAGCCTAGAGGTCTGCTCTATGGACTCCTTCATAGCTATGATCTGGTCCGGCCTGCTGGTTAGGGGTCTTTTTGTGTTTACAACGTAAAACATCCTATAAGCTTCACTTTTAAAGTACTGGTTAAAGACTCCTAGGGCCCTAGCTCCGTCCCCATCTCCCCCTAGGTCAAATATAACCTTTGCTGACTTGTCAATAAAAGCAGAGTACATATTTGCTGGCAGTGAGGGAACATCCACAGAGGATGCTGCAAAGTTGGGCATTAGTACCTTTAGCCCAGCCCCTTCTAGCTCTTCCTTTAGCTCACCTGTCCTAAAAAAGGGGTTCACTATATCAAGGTCCACCAAGATCACCTTCTTATATTGCTTTAGTGACCTTAGGGCATAATTTATAGCTAGCTCAGTCTTTCCGCTACCAAAATGGCCTGTAAATACTAGCAGCCTTTCCTCCTGCAAGCCCTGTCTCCTCCTCTGTCCTTGATAAACTCATTAAATAAAAGCTATTCTCCTGTATACAGCCAAGGGCTGTCTACCACAAAGTAGCAGCCCCAGCTTTTATAATAAGCCTATCTATTTTTGACCATAGTATGCCCCTTCGCCGTGCTTGCGAAGAAAGTGCTTATCAAGTAGACTTTTGCTTATCGGCCCTATATCTGGACTTAGGCTAATCGTATGGTAGGCCATTTTAGCCAGTTCTTCTAAAACAACTGCATTATGAACAGCTTCCATAGGGTCCTTGCCCCAGCTAAAGGGGCCATGGTTGTTAACTAAAACCCCTGGCATATGTATGGGGTCTATATCCTTAAAGGTCTCAAGTATTAAAGACCCGGTGACCAGCTCATATTGGCCCTTTATCTCCTCATCTGTCATCCTCCTTGTACAGGGAATAGGACCATAAAAATAGTCTGCATGGGTAGTGCCCAAAGCTGGTATGGATCGGCCTGCCTGTGCCCATATAGTAGCCCAGGAAGAGTGGGTATGTACAATACCGCCCACATGCTCAAAGCCCTTATAGAGCTCTAAGTGGGTGGCAAGGTCAGAAGAAGGCCTATAGTGACCCTCTACAACGTTTCCCTCCAGGTCAGTCACAACCAAATCCTTAACCCCCATACCCTCATAGGAAACCCCACTTGGCTTTATTACAACTAACCCCTTATCCCTGTCTATACCAGAAACATTGCCCCAGGTATATACCACAAGTCCCCTTTTAGGTAAGTCTAAATTGGCCCTTAGTACCTGGTCTTTTAAGTCCTTTAACATTATTTGTCTACCTCCCAGCTATAATATAAATCCTCAAGTCTCTCAAGTTCAGCCTGGCCACTAGCTATATCCATTACTCTCTGGGTAAGTTCTTCCCAGGCCATCCTTGTTATTATTTCAAGCTTTACCCTTTCCCCATAGGCCATATCCTCTATCTTTATATTGTTTTGCCTAAGAAAGTACTCAAGGCTGCCTAAGAGTGAATAGTCTGTTGTGATAATCCCTCGACTTGAAAGGGTCATCTTAACAATACCNGCCTTTTCTATAGCCTCAACTGCAGACCTTGTATAGGCCCTAACTAGGCCTCCAGCCCCAAGCTTTACACCGCCAAAGTACCTAACAACAACAAGAAGTACATTCTTTAGATCCTTTTGCAGCAAGACTTGGAGGATGGGCATACCAGCTGTCCCACTAGGCTCACCATCATCTGAAAACCGCTGCAAGAGACCATCTAACCCTATAACTGCCCCATAGCAGTAATGGCTAGCCCGTGGATACCTGTCCCTGGCGTCCTCCAAGCATAGGCTGATCTCAGCCTCACTCTCAATTATATATGTAAGGCCTATAAACCTTGATTTATTAATAATTATTTCATGGTCAATACTAGCNTCCAAGCTTAGGTAGCTATCCAATAACTTGCCTCCCTTTTTCCCTTGGCATAAAGATAATCTAGCCATTAAATTACCTTGGCTTTCCATCGCAGTCACTTATGCTAATTATAATCATGCTGGCTCCATAAAGCAAGCAAGAGCCTATCTGGTCCAATATTTCCTCTTGCTCTGACTAACTATCTAAGCCTAGGCAAGGGCAAGTAAATGGATAGTAAAAAGACATAGACTAATTAAATTAGCCTATGCCCCTTGATTGACTTTTATCTTCTAGCCTATAAGATCAAAGACAGCCTTTTCTAGCTTGCTCGCCTTTTCCTCTGCGTCCTTTAAGTCACTGCCCACTACTGAGAAGTATAGCTTTACCTTGGGCTCAGTCCCTGAAGGGCGGACAGCAAACCAGGAATCATCCTCTAGTATAAACTTTAGGACATTTGATACAGGCAGGTCAATTTCTTCTGTCCTATCATTTACAAAATCTATTGCCTTGCTCATTAAATAGTCCTCTGCCCTTGCTAGCCTTGTATCGGCTATTTTAGCCGGACAATCATTCCTTAGACCATCCATGATATCCTTTATCTTTTCCATCCCTTCCTTGCCAGCCATTTCGATGGATTTTAGGGTCTCCTTATAATAGCCATGGGTCTGCCATAGATCCTCAAGCCCCTCATATAGGGTCATACCCTTTTCCTTGTAGTAGGCTGCCATCTCACAGATTATCATAGAGGCAATAACTGCATCCTTGTCTCTGACAAAATCCCCTGCTAGATAGCCATAGGACTCCTCATAGCCCATAATAAAACTATATTCCTTGCTAGTCTCAAACTCCTTTATCCTTTCACCTATATACTTAAAGCCAGTTAGGGTATTTAGTGTCTTTGTATTGTAGGAATCTGCTATCCTTTTGCCCATTTCACTGGTCACAATCGTTTTTATAATACAGGCATTTTCGGCTAGCCTATTTTGGTCCCTAAGGGCTCTTAGGCAGTAATCAACCATCAAGGCACCAGTCTGGTTTCCATTTAGAGCAACATACTCACCCTTTTTATTTTTAACCACAACCCCCACCCTATCACAGTCAGGGTCAGTGCCGATTATAACATCTGCATCATTTTCCTTTGCTAGGTCAATGGCCAGGTCAAATACTTCCTTTTCCTCTGGATTTGGATAAGTAACTGTTGAAAAATCACTATCCGGGAGTTCCTGCTCAGCTACAACCCAAAGATTCTTAAAGCCTACCCCCTCAAGGACCCTACGGACAGGCTTGTTCCCCGACCCATGAATAGGGGTAAAGACTATATTTAGTTTGTCACCCATCCTAGCTACTAGGTCCCTGTCAAAGCAGAGCTCCTTTACCCTATTTATATACTTAGACAGAAGATCCTCCCCTATTATTTCTAGCAGGCCTTTGTCTATAGCCTCCTCTTTTGAAATGGTCTTGATGTAGGAGAAATCCTCAATATTATTTACCTCATCTATTATGTCTCTGTCGATTGGATGTGTCACCTGGGCACCATCTTCCCAGTAGACCTTGTAGCCATTATACTGGGGTGGGTTATGACTAGCGGTTATTACAATACCAGCAGTTGCCCCTAGCTGCCTAACAGTATAAGATAGGATTGGGGTGGGCTGTAGCTCACCATAAAGATAGGTCTTTATCCCATTTGCACAAAGTACTAGGGCTGATTGAAGGGCAAATTCAGGCGACATCCTACGGGAATCATAGGCTATAGCCACTCCTCTTTTAGCCCTATCCTGGCCAGCCTTTAAAATATAATTAGCTAGTCCCTGGGTTGCCATACCTATCGTATATATATTAACCCTATTTGATCCAGCGCCTATAATCCCCCTTAGGCCACCGGTACCAAAGTCTAAGTTCTTGTAAAAACGATCCTCTATCTCACTTTCATTATTAGCAATGCTACGAAGTTCAGCCTTGGTCTCTTCATCAATCATAGGGCTACTTAGCCACATTTGGTATTTGTCCTTGTAATTCATGCATTTACCTCCACTTGAATTCGTAAAATCTATATCTATTTTACTAATTTCTTTGACAATATTATCACTCTACCTATATTGAGTCAAGAAAATAGCAAAAAGAAAANGGCTCTCCATTTTAGAATTACCCATTTCTACTTAATAGTATAGATATATGTCTTATAATTGGCTTAGTCTAATCTGATACTGCTTCTATAATTATAAAGGTATACATCCTCTAGAGAAGGAACAAGCTCCTTGACATCAAAATCTAATTCCTGGTAATCTGATATGATTCTAGCCTTTACTATATCCTTTTCCTTAACCATAGATACTATATTATGTGATTTTTCAAATTCATGGAGCTTGTCAACAGGCACATGGCATTCAAAGACCTTACCTTCAAGCATCTTGGTAAGGTGGTCCTGGCTGTCCTTGTGAATCATAGCTCCCTCTTTAAGAAGGATTATTTCTTTTGATATGTATTCAACATCAGGTACTACATGAGTAGCTATGACTACTATCTTATTAAAGCTAATCCTAGAGATAAGGTTCTTTATGCGGATCCTCTCATTAGGGTCAACCCCTGCTGTGGGCTCATCTAATATCAATATATCTGGGTCATTTAGTATAGCTTGAGCAATAAGTAGGCGCTGTTTCATCCCACCTGACAAGGCCCCTATTTTTTTATTAGTCTCTTGAGTTAAATTAACCAGGTCTAGGACCTGCTCAATCCGCTCTTTGCCACCTGGCCCCTTTTTAATATCCTTAAGAGTAGCTATGTAATATAGAAACTGCATTACAGTCATGTTTTCGTACATCCATTGGTGCTGGGGCATATAGCCAATTAGCTTTCTGTATTCTGCGCCCATTTTAAATATATCCTGACCCTTATATGATACAAGTCCTGTGTCTGGTTTAAGATTGCCAACCATTATATTAATCAAAGTGGTTTTGCCAGCACCATTTGGCCCCATTAGAGCATATATGCCCGATTCTAATGAAAAACTAACCGAATCAAGTGCCTTCTTTATGGGGCTTGACATCTCTTTCCCTGACCGAAGCTTATGCAGTCGCCGTCTCCTATAATAGGTTTTATTAATATTTTCTACCTTAAGTGTCATATTATACTCAAGCCTTTCTCTTATTAAATATAGGACTACTTTAAGTTTTTAATCCTCTATTAAACTTGTGCAGAAGTATAGTCTTTCACAGCCTTATGAGCGAAAAGAACAATAAAGCTTGTCATGACCACCATATTCAAAATTACAGGCCAAGTAAACTTATAGAACAAAAGACTAGGTGCCAGGAAGGGTCCCAACCAAAACATCTTTGCCAAATCAAAATTTACAAAAGCCAAGATAAATGGACAAACGCAGGCAATGGTACCTATCAGAAGTGACTGTATCACATCTGAATTCTTGATCGATATTGAAAAAATGAAGGTGCAAAAGAGCCAAACAAGTAAAATACCAGTCAAGAGCTGCAAAATTAGCATAACCCTCATATCAATGACAATAGGGAAGTCTTTAAATATAGGCAGGCTTTGTATATTCCCAGATATATTTTTTATGCCATATCTATATGAAAGGGAAGAATACCATATTACTTGCATAGCAATATACATCAGGGCCTGCAGGGGAAGTAATATTCGGAAACGCGTTTTCAGCAGATACTTGTTACCCCTGGAGGTTGCCCCTAATATACGTTCCATTTTATACTGCCTGTCAAAGGAAAAGATAGGTGCCAAAAGAGATACTGAAAACAATGCAAAAATAGTAGTATTCATATAGCGTTCTAAGTCCCCATCTTGATCAAATAGAGCATTATAGTAGGGCCTTGTAAAGGTATGCGCAAGCGATCCCCTTAGACTCTTTCATATCTCGGATATGGACTGATTGTTCCTCTAGCTCTGTAACAACACTCCTATAATAAAGCTGTTGGCTGATTGTAATTGTAGCTTGCTGGTATGCATCCTCTGTAATCTGCCCCTCTTGTAGCAAAACACCCAATGAGATTATTTCACCCTCAAGGCGCTCTAGCTCTTCCTGCCTCTTTTCAATCCATTTCTCTGCTTCATCTATATCTAGAGCATTTAAGTGGTCGACGGCATTTTTGTAATATGTATCTAAATCATTTTTATGTACAGTAAAATCATTGGCAAAAACAATTATCATTATAAAGGCAGCTATTATTAGCAAGCCCTTTTGATGGAGCAATAGGCGGGTTGCTTCATTTGTAAACCCATTAAACCCATATAAACGCGTCTTTTTCTTGCCCATGGCTGCACTATAGGTTTTTTTATAGGTCAGATATGCTATCATGCCAGCCACCGTCAATATGGCAAAAAACAGTCCTGCAAAGGTAAGCATTATACCCTGCAAGCTGTACTGCTTTCCGAATACAGACACATAGTAGAGTTTGTTGGTGATTTCAGCAGTATCCATGAGTGAAATAAGATTTATATGTTTAAGCAATACATAAGTGGAGCCGGGATAAATCTTGTAATAAAGGATTACTGAAACTCCCATACTTATCCCATAAGTTAAGTAAATAGCAGGTGCCTTTAAGGGCAGAAAGCACAGAAATGTTATAAACAAAGTCATTATTATACAGGAGGCAATCTTGAAAATTAGGAACATAGTTGCATAGCCTAGAATAGTAACAGGGAAGGGGTTTAACATATGGCCTGGAACCGACTGTACTGCCACAGACCATGGCCCTGTACCTAGCATGGCTATAAGGACGACTAAGGAGGACAAATAAAGCACAATAGATGCTAAAATTCCAACCAGAACAAGTGTAGCAGCCTTTTGAAGAAAGTAACGAGTCCTACCCAGCTTCATTGTCTTTATTAGGGTATACATACCCCGCTCTCGTTCCTGAATTATCAAAAATGTAGCAGCAGCAAGCAAAAGTATACATAGCACACCATCAGTAAAGCCCAGCTTGACCCATCTTCCAAATGCGAAATAATTACCAAGTGTAGGTCTTTGATCACTACTTAAAAGACGCTGATATGTGGACGTTGTTTCCTTTGCTCCTTTTTCTTCGGTCTTAAAAAACATTGCTCTAGCCCGAGTATCATTAATTAACTGTTCAACTTTAGCTTCGTAGTTTAAAACCCCATCGGCATATGAGGATAGTTCACTTGTTAACATAATTTCTTGATAAAGGTGAGGAAGAAACCTGAGATTATTCGGATCTTCTAATATCTCTCTCCTGTAAACAGATAAGGAATCAAGGGGCTGGGCCTCATCGGTCAGCCAGCTAATGGTTTCTTTGTACACATTTTTATCAAAAACATCATCCATTGTAGTTTTGTACTGGAAAATGCCATTAGCAAAGATGAGTAACATGCATATCATTATAAAACTCTTATTTTTTAATAGTAGCTTTATACTTTGGCATACCATATCTAAAGTCTCCATATCACATGTTACCGGTCTTAATCAATATCGGTAAGGTGATCTTCTATTTTAATATAATTTAGTTTACCTTTGAAAAAATCTTCCTTGTCTGCGAGAATATAATGCCATTCACTACTACTTGATGATTGCTTCATGGGTGTAAGAGCAATCCACAATTTATCCTTGCTATAATCTAGTATAAGAAGGCTGTAGTCCTCACGATATCCTAAATCTATGAATTCCTCTTCTTCCGTATCCCAGCGATAATATAAACCGGTATTTAGGTGTATATCAAAATATTTAAGTAATATTTTATCTCCTATATTATATAGTTGAATATCTGTCTCACAGGTAAATACCAATTGTTCGTTTTCCATATTGCTATCAAAGGTTTTAAGCACACCTTCGCTATGCCAAAAAAACAATCTGTCCTTTACCACACCTAACAGGAACATATTTCCAACTTCTTTTAACTGGTGTTCCTCTGAATCAAGATGGTAAATGGATACATTGGAACTCGCAGCAAGCATTTCGTTTATTTCCTCATAACTCAATTCTCCCCAAGCATCGACTTGTTTTGATGGCTCTGCATATGGTGTATCATCCCAGCTTTTATTTTGCTTCCATAACTGGCTATATAGGACCTGGTCAGAATAGTAAAAGCCATTTAATTTTACATCAAAATATTCTCCAGTATCAATCAACTTCCTGCATTTCCCTGTATCTAAATCACCCTCAAATAGTTCAAGTATTGCAGCATCCGTTTTTTGCCAACCATCATCAGTCATGCTTGTTTTTGTTTCCTTTATCCAGTAATAAAGCTTGTTTTCAACACGGATAGCATCCACTAAAATATAAATATCTTGTTCAAAATCTACCCTATCTAAATCCTGTTCATAGACTATAGTATAATTGCTACCATCCAGTTCAGATCGGTTTAGTCTTATTTTACCTTCATAAGTTTCCGAAAAATAATAAAGCTGATTCTTATAGACAAAGGGGTAGTCAAAAAAACCAAAGTCCCCTCTGTTCTTGTTAGGAAAGGCAAGGCAATTACTACCCTCTATATGCTGACAACCTGGCTGGTTACANGCATACACTTTTATATCATTAACCAGATCTACGAAATGGAGCCCATCACTTGATTCAACTAGAGTGCTGTTGTACATGGATCTGTTNCTACTAATATATTGTATATCGGTAATATCTTTTTGATCTTTGCCACTTGCTTTCTTGTCTCCCGTTATAGAACATCCTGCTATAAAGAAAAGTAATGCCAATAACAAAGCTAATCGTTTTTTCATTGATATCCCCTACTTATATTATTAACTTATTAATAGCCCATAAGTAACCCTTACACTGATACTCGATATAATCCTATATTTTTTACTAGCGCAAGACACATGGGCGATATAATAACATCAGTACCATGACCATAGCGTTTAGACTTTATAAAACATAAAAATACAACCGAAACACTCGGTACTTAACAATGTAAGCATAGCATAAAGCACACATTGTATATACATATAAAAAAAACTATAGTATTCCAGTCTCAAATAAATTATGCTATGCTTACACCTTCCTGTTGGTTCTAAATGCTTTGATAAATACCGCTATTTAATGGTTATTGACAGCCTGTCTGTAATAGTGTATATAGTATGACTACTATTTGCTTCTACAAAGCGGTAATGAGGCCCATATGGTATGTTAATTTCCATATATGCATAATGGTAGCCA
>JGI24709J26583_10004551_pt1 | contig 10436 bp, 10 predicted proteins | sample BioPla2DNA1_FD_26583 | JGI IMG/M metagenome (IMG submission 26583) | reverse complement strand
ATCACAGAGTATTTGCCATTTTTTAAAATCGCAGAAATCTCTGTTTCATCAGTTAATTCGCAGTTAGGTCGATTATTTAAATGATATTTTTGCATTTAATCCTTTGTCAAAGTGGTATAAATCTTCATAGTGAGCATTTCTTAAAATGGCTTACAACGGTTACGTATATGAAACGTTTGGCATTTCGAAGCGATTTCCTGCTATGTTACCACTAACTTTGATACGGGCTAAAATGCTCAATAACGCACTGACTGCCAAATGTTTTATATACGATGTTGGCAACTGGTGTTCATTCATATCCGTCTGTCTGTCATTTATTTAGCTTTATTTTCTTGTTATTGTCAATCTGCACCAACCTATCCACGAAGCACAAATTTATTTTGTTTTTTTGAGCGTGGGCAGTCCTAAAACCGTCCTGAAAGGCGGTTACTTGGGCTGGAGAGGCGGAAGCTCTTTTGCAAGCCTATGGTTTGAGCATTGGCTCGTGTGGGCTTGCAAATGTGCTTACGACTGAGCTAAGGCAGACAGTGACACTAAAAGCTATATTTCAACTTAAACATAACCATATTGTAGTCTTTCATAGTAGCAAATAGATTGTCTCCTTTACCGTCAAAAATTACTGTTGATAGGATAATTTCCGCATTATCCGTGGCTTTGTATGCAATCTCTGGCATGTAAACAAGGGCATAATTGTCTTGAATATTATCCCAATCGGTAACAATTAAACCGCCACCAATGGGTGCAATTTTCAGTTTATTGTTTAAAACTGTTTTTTCGTATCGTAAAAAGAAGTAATCGTTCATGTTATCATTACCTCTTTCGTGAATAAACCCATGTAAGTATTGCAGATTAATATAAGAGCCATCGGAAAAATTATAATCTGCCCCTATCACAAATTTGAGGTATGGTTTATTTTTTTCTAATAAAAGTGAATCTTGTGTAACAGGAACAGGCGACATTGGATAGAATGCTGATAAATCATTTGTCATCACAATATCTTTTTCAGGTATAAAAGCCGCCGCTTCAGCCCAAACCCCCATTCCTGCAATACTTGTAGCTATATCAGCACCAATAATATGTGTACGAATAAAAGATAGTTCAGAATGGATGCTTGTGCCGCCTGTTAAATCAACAGGGGTAAGTGTATTTTTAGCGCTATATGGTAATCCATCGTAACCCCAAACATAACTTAAGGAAAAATCAACTCCTTTGGCAAACCCTTTGAACTTGAAACCTGCGGTAGAGCTTTCGCCTAAATTATATTTTGGCATTAATACGGTATCTGTAAAACTTTTTAATACCATTCCCTGCGGTAGTTCCATAGTAGGGTTCAAAGCATTAGCAAAAATCCCGACAGGCATATTTGCCGGCTGGAAAAAAGGAATAAAAACGCCCTGCAAAGAAAAGTCGTTGTTTATATAGTAATTCATGTTAATAGCATCGGAACCCCTCCGGCGACCAAAATCAAGAATATCCTCCAAATCCAAAGGGTTTAGATTATCGGTAGGATTAAGTTTATCGGCTGTGCCCCAAACAATGCGCTGGCGGCCAATGCTAAGGTCTAAGTTTTTAGTAAGAAATCCGTTTAGTTGAACATACGCTTCCCTAATTTCCAGATTGTAAGGATCAACAATACCCTTGTTATACAAATCACTTGATTTTGAAATATTTGGCAAACCCATGTTCCGTAACCATACCTCACTATAGAATTTAGAATTGTCGGTAATTTTTTTGTCCAATTTTAAGCTTAGTCGGTTTTCGTTCCATGCCCAATCATAAGGTGATTTAAGCAAAAAGCGTTGGTCGGTTAAAAGTTCACCTGAAAGCTTTAAGCTATTTTCCTCTTGCGCGTTAATTGTACTTGATACTACAACAACCATCATGATTGATAAAAAGAAATCTCTTGTGTTCATAATTCTATTATTTTAAGTTTCTAAATTGATTTTTAACTATTCTATTAATCATGCTAAAGTTTTTGAAAGCCGCCAAAGCAATTTGGTGACCTTCCTTAATAAACTCTTCAACAGCTTGCAATTTTGAGGTTTTATCAAATTTGGTTGGATGCTTTAATCCACTAAGCATAATGTATTTAACTCTTTTTTCATTGGCTTGGTAGTAAAGATTGATTAAAGTTTCAACTCCGAATTTTGAAGTTTTCATTTCCTCTAAAATTGGCAGAATATCTTCTTTTAACACAGACCTTTCACCCGTAAACGATTTGAACGGGTTGAATTTATAGTTAATCAGAGTTTCTGTTGCCTGCCCCAGTACCATATCGGCCTTATTGTTGAAAATAGGCGTGATTAATTGCTCAAAGTGCTCTTCTTTTAAATTAGACAAATCGGCATCAATGAAAATGATAATATCGCCTGTTGAATTTTCAACACCTGTTGCTATGGCATAACCTTTCCCTTTATTTTCAGGCAGTGCTATATATTTAAGTGAGGGCAAATTCAGAAGTTCGTTTATAATTTTGTCTGTTCCATCTGTTGAGCCGTCGTTTACAACAATTACCTCGTCAAAGAAGTAATCGCAAACGGTTGTTACTACTTCTTTAACCGTTTTCTCCTCGTTATAGGCGCAAATTATTGCTGATATTTTTCTCATAATTTAACCCCCTTTTTTACTTGCCGTTCAATAGCTTTGAGCAATAAATCATAATTCTTCATAGCTGTGTAGACAATTTCCCAACCCTCGTTGATATAGCCTGTTGTGGCTTTAATGCAGTCATTTTCTTATATTTATCGTTATGCTTCATTTCAGCCAGCCGAAGAAATTTTATGGTTTTACCCTGAGATATGTAGAAGAAGTAAAGGAGCGTTTCGACACCGAAGCGTGATTCCTTTATTTTATTGAGTATGGGTAAAATATCTTCTTTAAGTAAAGCCCTTTCGCCAGTTAAAATCTTCAATGGATTTATTTCCTGGCTTAAAATATTTACGGTAGAATAACCCAAAACCATATCACATTCTTCTAACAATAAAGGTGATACTAGGTGGCTGATATAGTTAGAGGGAATTATTACTTGGTCGGCATCAATAAAAACCATAATGTCGAAAACAGCATTCTCAACAGCTATGGCCATTGCATACCCTTTCCCCTTATTTTGATTTAGGTGAATTGCTGTTATTCCAAGTTCATCTTTCAGTTCATCAATTATCTCCTTAGTTCTGTCAGTCGAACCATCGTTCACAACAACAATTTGACTGATTATTAGGGACTGAGAGACCGACTTTATCACATCTTTAATAGTCTTCTCCTCATTATATGCACAAATAATTGCCGAAACTTTTTTCATTCGTTTAGTTTTTTAGGTTATAAACCTGCTCCTTTACATATTGAGCCCATTCAAAATGATTTTTACTCTTGTCAAATGTTTGGTAAGAGATTGGTTTCCCAATTTTAACTTTTATTATTTTGTTCTTTTTGTTAAAAATTTCATATGGTAATAAAACCAACTCAATCGTTGCTTTTATACCCAATGCTTTCCTTACGATATAGATAAGATAGAATAAACTGGAATTGCCGCCATAAAAGAAAAATGGAACGATGTCGCGTTGATATTCTATGGATTTATTTATAAATGCCTTCTGCCAATCCCTGTCCTCAATATTTCTTCCTTTTATTCTTGAAACCAAACCGGCAGGGAAGTGAGTGATGGGCATATTTGATGCAAACAGTTTTTCTAATTCAATAATATACTCCCTCGAATTAGTTCCAAAAACATTAACCGCAGCAACATTAGCTTTTATGTGTGGAATAAACTTAAAAACCTCGTTACCTATAGCCCTAAAATCGCCATATTTGCTACCAACCGTTTTTGTTAGTATTATGCCGTCAACAAATCCAAAGGGATGGTTTGCTACAAAAAAGCATTTTCCGTTTTCTGGCAAATTCTCAATCCCATCTATTTCAATCTTTATATTCAGCTCATCAATTATCTTGGTTAAAAATTCAACTCCTTCGTAATCAGCATAATCAGATAGAATTCGATTTATCTCATTTTCTCTGATAATTAGCTTAATCAGGTAAATCACAAAGTTGGGTAAGCGTTTCAGAAGTTTTGAGTTGCTTGCTTTAATCAGCTTGTGAATGTTTATGTATTCTCTTGTTGTGTTCATTACTCTGCCATTTCGTTAAATTTCAAAATAGATTCTTTTGCAGCATTTTGCCCTATCTCAATCAATTCCTTTGCTCTATTGAATTCAAAGGTGCTGGCTGAATCATGCGGTATATTAATAACCATATCAGGCATATGTTTTTCAATACTCATTTCTGCAATGCGGTGTATCATTGCCGAAGTTGTGCTACTTAAAAGAGAGTAGTAGCCAATGCTATGCTTATCGCCGGTTGAAATTAAGGTTGAAAGGGTTCTCATCAATCCATTTAAATAGCCTTTCTCCACTTCCTTTTCTTTTGGAAGAATTGCTGTTTTTTTGCCGTATAAATTCACAACAACCAGGATATCATCACTTTTTCTGTTAACAAATTCTATTGGAATAGGATTTAGAATTCCGCCATCAACAATTATGGTGTCTTCGTATTTAACTGGCGTAAAAACAGCCGGAATGGCTACCGATGCGCGGGCTGCCTCATAAAAACTTCCTTGTGTGAAAACCACTTCTTTTTCATTAAGTATATCAGTAGCAACTGCAGAGAAGGGGATGGGCATATCCTCTATGTTCATATCAGGAATAATAGCTTTCATTTTTTCAAAAACACGCTCACCTTTCAGTAAACCATGGTTTGTTAAGGTAAAATCCATAAAGCCCCAAACATCCTTTTTCTTGAAGGTTTTCACCCAGTCGGTGTATTCCTGTAGTTTACCCATGGCGTAAAGCCCTCCAATAACCGAACCTATTGAAGAACCCGAAACAGAGGCTATATTAAACCCCTGTTTCGTTAATTCGTTGATAACGCCAATATGGGCAAGCCCCTTGGAGCCACCACTTGATAAAACTAATGCTACTGATTTCCTCATAATATCAACTTTTTAAATCAAGTGAAAAATTTTCAGGATATTTTGCTGTAACATCTTTATACATTGTATTTATTTGACTCATTACAGCATTAACATTTTCAAGTTTTTCTATTACTCTTTTTATTCCTATTTCTTTCTTTTTGTAATCAAGATAACTTACTACTATAGGAACTTTCGCTTTAGATGCCATATAATAAAATCCCTTATTCCATTTTATAACTTTTTTTCTTGACCCTTCAGGTGAAAGAATTATATGTGCGGATTGAGATTCCTGAAGTATTTTAGCAATTTTGTTAATAGCATTTTCACCTTTTACACCTCTAACAGCAACAGAACCATACCATTTCATTACAATATTCATCGGAAAAAAGAAAAGTTCTTTTTTTGATAAAATGATATATTTAACTGCAATCTCATTAAGAAATAGTTTTCCATATAAGGCATCGTAATAACTGGTATGAGGTGCAAATATTACAACCGATTTCTTTATCTGCGGAAACTCCCCTGTAATTTTCCAGCCCAATACAGTTGTCAAAATATAACCGGATATCGTTTTCATAACTGGTGTTTAAAGTTTACGTAGTAAAACCGCTCCACTTGAATACCCTCCTCCAAAAACAGCAATAGCAATTGTATCGCCCTTTATAAATTTATGCTTGTTCTGTGCAAGTGCTATTGCCGTGCTGGCACTTCCGGTATTTCCTAAATATTCTATGTTATTTAATACTTTCCCTGGGTCAATTTTTAGCTTTTTTACCACAAAGTCTATAATTCGTTTATTTGCCTGATGTGGGATAAAATAGTTCAATTCGGATATTGATAAACCGTTACTTTCGAGTATTTGCTCGGTTTCTTCAATTAAATAATTGCAAGCATATTGAAAAACATCTCTCCCGAAAGGCATCTTTAACCCCCCTTTTGAAGGACGTAAATAAATACCTTCAATATTTTTTCCAACCGTTCCCAACCCTTTCGAGGTTACATCAATAACCTCAAAATCATCATCAGAGCATCTTTCCTTTGAGATAAACACTGCTGCAGCACCATCACCCCATAAAAAGCTTGATTTTGGGTCGGAAAAATCATTGTAAAGACTATTATTTTCGGAAACTACAAGCAACGCTTTATTTGCTTTACCTGCTGTAAAAAATGTATCAACAACTTCTAATGCATTAACAAATGAAGAGCAGGCAGAACTAATGGTAAAGCATTTGGCCTTTTCTATTTTAAAATATGCCTGTACAGCATGGGCTAATGTTCCTACAGTGTCATAGGGAGTATAGGTGGCACCTATTATTAAGTCAATTTCATCGATAGGAAATGGTAATTCAAAAAAGCCTTTTTTAACGGCTTCAATTGCCATTGAATTGGTATTCTCAATAGGCTGAGTACGTCTTCTCTCCTTGATTCCACTTTTATCAATAATTTCCTCATTAGATATACTGTAATTATCTAAAAAGTAATCATTTGTTATTACAATATCGGGGATATATTCAGTTACAAAATTTATTATCATACGTTAAATAGACTTAATGATTACCAATAATCTGTTATTCCTATTACTGTTTTAATTTTCTTACCGTAAAATCATCATCGGTAAGCCCGGTATCATATTTTACATCGGACATTTGCATTTTGGTTTTATGGTTTTTCTTCAGGTCGGTCATTTCAATCTCTTGTGCGTTCCAATAATTGCCAATTTTTTTAAAGGTGTATTTTGCTTCTTTAACCTTGTTGTTTGCCTTGTCGTAGTATTCCATCAATTCTGGATAGAAATTTGTTTTGTTAATATGTACAATTACTTTAGAATAATCGGAATTCCCCTTAGGAGTTAGTTCAAGAACGAAGATATTTGGCTCTGTTTTTAGAAGTTTAGGGGTGTACTTAACAGAAAACAGAACTGATTCCATATCATCATACGAAAAATCGGTACCTGCAAAATTTTGATTTTTGGCACTGGTTGCAATTCTCCTTTCTTTTCCAAATGCTGGTAAATACAAATACATCACATCGTTTGGCAATGATAAAACGGAGATTCCTGCCTGCGAAGCCGGTGCGGTGAATCGAAAAATACGTTTATCGTTGCCTTTCTGTTGTACTGTGGCTTCACGGATTTCCTTTTTCCCGTTTTTGTCAACCAGAATGATTTTGTTTTTTCCTGTCATGTCCTTGGGTGAGTACATCACATCGTCCATTTTTTTAAGAATAGTACTTGCATCCTGTGCATTGGCAGAAAAAACACTTCCTGCTACGATGATGGCGGTCATTACCGCTGTTTGAATTCTTGATTTCATACCTTTTACCTTTAAATTGTTCATACTTTTTTATTTGTTAATGATTATTTGCTGTTATTTTACGTTTTCTGTTTACAAGGATTAAAATGGCCGGTAGTAACGTTAAGGCGCCAAAACCAGAGCCAAACATGCTTACGGCAACCAGTAAACCGAAATTTTGCAAGGGCACAATTTGAGAAAGCAGAAGAACTAAAAATCCGCCTGATACCGATATGACATTAATAAACACTGCCTTGCCGGAAAGCAATATGGTTTCTTTAATAGCTTTTTCAGCATCTCCTTTGCTTGCCAAATGTTTATTGAAACCGGTAATTACGTGAATGGAATAATCGATGCCAATACCCAAAGCAATGCTTGCCACAAGTACGGTAGCAATATCGAGTGGGATTTTTGCTATCCCCATGAACCCGAATAAAACAATAATAGTGGCAATAACAGGGATGGCGGCAAAAATTCCTTTTGAAGCGGAACGCAATATCAAGCCTACAATTAATACGACCATAATAACGGCTATCAACAAACTATTATATTGGCTATTTATTAAACTATTGTTGAGCCTAACATACACAGACGGCATCCCGGTTAATTCAATTTTACATTGTTCGTTCGGGTTTTCCTCGATGAACCGGTTCATTTTTGCAGTAAAATCTTCAAGTTTTTTGCTGTCAACCGATGCAAATTTAGATTGAATTATTCCTTTGGAAAGGTTGTCATTAACGAGCTGAGGCATAACCTCCTGTCCATAGAGCAGGAACCATAATTGTTCAATTTTTGCCTTGTCGTCGGGTATTTTTTTCCCTTCACCCATGGCATCGTTCATTTGTTCAATCAGGTCGGCTACCGACTGTGTTACTTCAATACTCGGGTCCTCCTTCATGAAATGTTCGGTTTTAATCATCATCTTCAGTACCTCAGGGCTTTGCATATCACCTTCAAAAACAACAAATACCGGTAATGAACCGCCAAACTTTTTCTGCATCACATCTTCTGCAACCCTTGTTGGATTGTCTTTCTTAAAATAATCGGCCATGTTAACACTGGTGTTTATCTGAAATGCAGCAACAATACAAACTATCAGCAAAATGCTCCAAGCAGTAAAGGTATATTTCGGATGTTTGAAGAGAACCTTAACCATGGGTAGCAGTATTTTATGGGTTAATATGGTCTGCTTTTCTTCGTTTTCGGTTACGGTTTTTTTGCTGTACATGGAGAAAGCTGAAATAACTGCGGGAACAAAAAACAGGGATAGTATTAAAGCGATTAGTGTACCGACCGCAGTAAATATTCCGAAGTCTTTAATCATAGTAAGGTATGCTCCAAAAACAAAAGATACAAACCCTATGGCCGTGGTTACTGCCGCCAGTAATACAGGTACAAGAATATACCCAAGTGCTTGAATTAGAGCCTGTTTTCTGTCTGCAAGTTTATTATGGTTAATACTATTGAGCACATGAATTGTATAAGCACTTCCTACGGCAAGCAACACAACCGGAATTATATTTGAAATAATGGTAAGCTCATAACCGGTTACTGCCATTAACCCAATTGTCCACACAACGGACAGTCCTGCTGTGAGTAACGGCAACAATACCCCTCTAAAAGATTTAAAACTCAGCAATAAAATAATGGCTATTACTATGAAAACAATGGGAATAAGCCAAACCATGTCCGAAACAATCAAATCGTTAATGTCGTTCATCATCATGGGCAGACCGCCAAAGTAAATCGTTTCGGGCAAACCCAATGCTTTAATTTTGTCCTTAATTTCTTTAGCTACAGCTTGCTTATGGGCATCAGGAAGAAGTGTAAACATAATAGCGGTTGCCGTACCGTCCTCTGAAACAACAGCACCCTTGTACATCTCTTTAGAGAAAACATAGTTTTTCAGGCTGTCAAGTTGTGTTTGCTTAACGGGTAAATCATACTCATCAACCAACTTGCCGATTTCAATACCTAATTCAGAGGTCTTGATGTCGAGAATATTAGTTAAACTTGTCACTGTCGAAACGCCATTGGTATATTTAAGGCTGTCGGTAATTTGCTTTATATGCAGTATGACTTCTGCTTTAAAAACATCATCGGTTTCCAAAACTATCAATCCCATATCATTTCCGCCAAACTGTGTGCCTATCTCTTTGTACAGCTTGGCAGCAGGGTCATCATCGGGTAAAGAACTTATTATATCAGAGTTTATTTTCATGTCTTTTGCCTGGTAACCAAAGAATACGGTTAATCCTACAACGGCTATAATGATAAGCCATTTTAATTTTACTATACCTTCTGCAAATCTGTTCATGTTTTATTTTTTTAATTATTGTACTTAAATTGTTTTATAGTCAGTTTTAAAGAAAAAAAATTATGGGGACAACCCTTTTGTGAGTATTCCAATTAAGACATCAAAATAGGGGGAGTATTTCTCATATTTGTTCTGAAGAAAGAAGGGTATTTCAAGTCCTTTCAATACCATAATAAATACATCTAACAGTACATCAATTTCTCCATTAACAGCAAATTCTCCTCCCTCAACACCTTGAAGGATTATCTTCTTTATGTTTTCTTTTTCCCACGCATCCAAATCGGTTCGTAAATCATCAATGAACTTGAAGTGTTCAAAAAAATCAGCTTTCATGGTTTCATGGTAGTTTGCTGCACCATTTAAAACCTCCATTCGGGTAATAAGATATTTTTTGATTTTATCCGTTGGACTTAAATCAGGAATACTAACAATAATTGCCAGCTGATTCTTGAGTGTTGTCATTTCAACCGCCACAACCTCCTTAAACAATTCCTCTTTACTTGCAAAATGATAGTATAAAGAACCTTTCGCTTTCCGTGCAATTTTTGCAATTTCATCCATCGAGGTCTTATGAAACCCAAAACGACTAAATAGCTTTGTCGCTACGCCTAAAATTGTATCTTTTGTATCGTCAATACTCATGTTCTTTTTGTACTATATTCGTTTTTCGGTACAAATTAACAATTATTTTTTTTAACCACCAAATTTTTAACATTATTTTTGAAATAAATCAGAAATGCATAGCAAAATAATAGATTAGGATAATTGCACTCTTTGACAAAGCTTTGGTTGGAGCGTTGGCTCGTGGGGCTTTGGCAATGTGTGCAATGTGGGTGGGGTTTCTTTCTTCTTTTTTTGGGGGGGG
>JGI24709J26583_10004548_pt1 | contig 10437 bp, 10 predicted proteins | sample BioPla2DNA1_FD_26583 | JGI IMG/M metagenome (IMG submission 26583) | reverse complement strand
CCCGGTCGCAGACCCGGCCGTGCAGACACTGGGACGTCATGACGACGACCGTCCCATCCTCGATCATATCGCGAAGCCTCGGTATCCAGTCGGTCGCGACATGCCCGAGCCCGGTCCCCGCCAGAACAAGNCCCTTCCAGTCCGCATAGGAATCNAGGACCGAGGGCGGCATCCCCGGNTAGAACTGGATGAGGCCGCAACGCTCCTCGAGCGCATCATGGAGCTCGATCCCCTCAGTGCCCCGTCGCACGGCCTCATCCGAGAGGNTGACTNCAAGCGAGGGATAATCGACGTAGCCGAGCGGGGCGAGTCCCATGCTCTGGAAGGCGTCGCGCCGGGATGTGTGCATCTTCCGGACCCTCGTCGCCCGGTGGATGGCGCACCGGTCATCACTCGTCGTCGCGTGCATCACAACCGCCACCTCGCCGAGGTCGCCGGTGGCGGCGGCGGCGCTACAGAGGAGGTTCATAGCGGCATCAGAGCTCGGGCGGTCGGCGGATCGCTGCGCTCCGACGAAGATGATCGGCACAGGAGTCTTCACCATGAACCTGATCGCCGCGGCCGAGCACGCCATCGTGTCGGTACCATGAGTGACGATCACCCCCTCTGCGCCCTCCCGGATCTCGTCGTAAACCATCCGTGCAAGATCCTGCCAGATCCCCGGACTCATATTCTCGGAGAGGATGTTTGACGCCTGGCGGTCGCTGTAGCGGGCGATACCACCGAGTTCGGGGATCATCCGGAGGATATCGCTCGTCGAGATCTGGCTTGTCACCCCACCGGTCCGATAGTCCACCCTGCTTGCTATCGTCCCGCCGGTGGATATGATCGAGATCCCGGGAAGGTCAGGGTTCTGGATGACGACCCCCGCTCCTGCTGACGGTTGCGGGGCTGCACGCCCGAACCGCTCGATCTTTTCCGCAGATACCCCGATGTTGTAGCCGCTGTTGAGTCTGATGACGGCCATCTCGTCCCGTTCGGCGATATAGGTGCCGGTGAGAGTGGCGCCGCCGTTCGTGTAGCGCACCAGATCTCCGGCCTTGAATGTTTCAGTCATGCTATCATCCTCCGTGATTCAGATATAAGGTCTTCAAACGCGCGCAAGAGCGCCGCCTCCACCGCCTCCACCCATGCCGCGTCCCGGGCGAGGAGATCCCTCCCTTCTGCAAGCTGCACCGCGACCGCAGAGGGTGCCGGGCCGCCGGGGACCGTCCGAACCGCGACGGCATTGTGCGGATCAAGGACCGCATCGATCCGATCCTCCGTCACGCCCAGATCCACGATCGAAAGACCGGCCGCCTCCCGTGCCGCGGCCTCGAGGGTGGCAAGGTCAAGCGAACCATGTCTGACCGCTCGTCCGACGATCCTATGCGCAGTGCGAAACGCAAGCCCGTAGTCCCGGGTGAGGGTATCAGCAAGTTCTGTGGCGGTTGAAAACCCCTTACCCGCCTCAGCGGCCATCCGCCCGGCATCGAAGGTCGCGGTCCCGATCATACCGGCGAGGAGCGGGATGCTCTCTCTGGTAGCCACCACCCCCCGCCAGAGATGTGGGGTCAGCTCCTGGAGGTCGCGGTTGTAGCTCATGGGGAGACCTTTTGTTATGGTCATCGCTGCAATGAGGGCTCCTGCGACCGTCCCGGCCTTTGCCCGCATGATCTCGGCGACGTCNGGGTTCTTCTTCTGGGGCATGATCGAGGAGGAGGAGCAGTAGGCNTCGTTGATGTGGACNAACCCGACAAACGAGGTGCTCCAGAGGATCAACTCCTCACAGAGACGGCTCACCGTCGTCATGCAGACGGNGAGATCTCCGAGGATCTCGAGCGCGAAGTCCCGGGCGGCGACTGCNTCCATGCTGTTTGCCGCCGGGCGGGAGAAGCCAAGGAGTCGCGCGGTGTAGTCACGATCGAGAGGAAAGCCCGTCGAGGCAAACGCCGCCGAGCCGAGAGGGGATACGTCCACCCGGGCGTAGGCTTCCCTGAGCCGGGCGGTATCCCGGGAGAAGGCCTGCTCATAGGCGAGGAGGTAGTGGGCGAGCGTCGTCGGCTGGGCATGCTGCAGGTGGGTAAAGCCCGGCATCACCGTATCCGTATGTCCGGCGGCGAGATCGAGCAGGGTCCTTCGCAGGTCGACGAGTGCTCTTGCCAGGACGATGATCTCCTGCTTCAGGCGTATCCTCACGCATGTCGCGACCTCATCGTTTCGCGATCTGCCCATATGGAGGCGACCGCCGATATCCTCGCCGACCCGCTCGATGAGACAGGCTTCCTTCCCGGCATGGATATCCTCGAACCGCTCATCGAACGCCTTCTCCGGGAAGCCGCGGTCGTGGAGGTCGAGGAGCGCCGCCATAAGCGCGCGGGCCGGCGCCTCATCGAGTATCCCCTGTCGCCGAAGCCCGAGGAGGTGCGCCATATCTACGAGGAGATCCGCTTCTGCTATCCAGCGGTCAGCATCCATCGATGCAAGAAAATGCTCGAGGTTGGCCGAGCGCTCGCCGGAGAGGCGGCCCTGCCGAATCTGGTCCGAACACATATCTATCAACAGTCCTGCCTGTAACCGTTTGGCTGGAGGAGAGATTAAGGCCACGCACCCCGGATCGCCCCTACGGGGGGGTGCGCAAACGGGGAGAGGGTGTGGAGCGTACGTGGTCAGAAATTAACCATATAGGAGAATGACCATCTAAAAATTATTATTATAAGGCAACAAACAACAGGATTTTCGACAATAATTATATAGCGATAGCGTAAAATCTACTGCTGGACGAAGATACTCATGCGACCGATTACTGCAACGTTACTGGCCGTGGCTCTGGTCACGGTGTTTGCACTCACCGCCGGGTGCACCGGGACCGACGAGATGACACATCTACGGATCGGCTACCAGCCGAGCACCCACCAGATCGCTCACATCACCGCGATGGAGAAGGGGTGGTGGCAGGAAGACCTCGCGCCCCTTGGCATAACGAAGGTGACCGACTACCAGTTCGGCACCGGCGCGCCTGAGATGCAGGCGATGTTAGCCGGAGATCTCGATATAGCCTACGTCGGTTCCGCTCCGTTCATATCCGCCCTCGCAAGCGGTCTCGACGCAAAGATCGTCGCCGCGGTGCAGACGCAAGGATCCGACCTCATGCTCAGGGATTCCATCCCGTACGAGAGCCCGAAAGACCTCGTGGGCAAGAAGATCGCCACATTCCCTCCGGGGACGATCCAGGATACCATCCTCCGGACCTGGCTTGACGAGAACGGTGTCGATCCCGCGACGGTCACCATCGTCCCCATGGACCCCGGCGCAGCCACAACCGCCATCGCTGCAGGCCAGGTCGACGGTGTTTTCCTACCCCATCCCTCGCCAGCCATCATCGCGGCCGAGGGGAACGGGAGGACCATCGCGCAATCGGGCGAGATGATGAAGGATCATGCCTGCTGTGTTCTGGTTGCGAGCGGCACCCTGATCCGCGAGCACCCCGAGATCGTCGAGCAGATCGTCCGGACTCACATCAAGGCGACGGATTACAACTTCGATCATCAGGATGAGGCCGCGTCTATATACGCACAGAAGACCGGGCAGAACGTTGAGATCGTGAAAGCGTCATTCCGGGACTGGGACGGCACATGGACCGCCGATCCACAGGTCATCACGAGATCGGTGGTCGAGTATACTGAGCTCCAGTATAAGCTTAGTTACATCAAAAAACCCCTCACAGAGGACGACCTCTTCGATCTCTCGTTCTATGAGAAAGCGCGGGCGTGAACCCCCACACCCTCCCCACTTTTTCTCGAATGCATCGGCAGTGCCCTACAAAGTACCTGGTCAATCTGAGATGAGATCCCATTCGGGTATCTGCGCCTGCATGCACTCGAGGAGGGAGCGGCGTATGGAGTTTGATAGATCCCTGCCCCCCCTTAACCATATAAGATGAATATATACCCAAAAATTGTTATTACAAGGTAACGAACAGCAGGATCTTCGGCAATACTATATAGCGATAGCGTAAAACCTACTGCTGGACGAAGATGCCCATGAGACCAATTACCGCAACGCTACTGGCCGTGGCCCTGGTCGCGGCGTTTGCTCTCGTCGCCGGGTGCACCGAGACCGACGAGATGACACATCTGCGGATCGGCTACCAGCCGAGCACTCACCAGATCGCCCACTTCACCGCGATGGAGAAGGGATGGTGGCAGGAAGACCTCGCGCCCCTTGGCATAACGAAGGTGACCGACTACCAGTTCGGTACCGGTCCGCCTGAGATGCAGGCGATGCTAGCCGGNGATCTCGANATAGCCTACGTCGGCGCGGCACCGTTTGTATCCGCTCTCGCAAGCGGTCTTGANGCAAAGATCGTTGCTTCGGTGCAGACGCAAGGATCCGACCTCATGCTCAGGACCAATATCGCGTACGAGGGGCCGCAGGACCTCGAAGGCCTGACGATCGCCACCTACCCTCCAGGATCGATCCAGGATACCATCCTCCGGACCTGGCTTGAGAAGAACGGCGTCGATCCCGCGACGGTCACCATCAAGCCCATGGACCCCGGTGCGGCCACGACCGCCATCGCTGCCGGTCAGGTCGACGGTGTATTCCTGCCCGATCCCTACCCGGCGATCATCATAGCAGAGGGCACGGGAAGGACCATCGCGCAGTCGGGCGAGATGATGAAGGATCACGCCTGCTGTGTTCTGGTTGCGAGCGGCACCCTGATCCGCGAGCACCCNGAGATCGTCGAGCAGATCGTTCGGACTCACATCANGGCGACGGAGTACAACTTCGAGCACCAGGATGAGGCTGCAGANCTCTACTCCGCAAAGACGGGGCAGAACCTCGATACNGTGAAGACATCCTTTGTGATCTGGGATGGCACCTGGACCGCCGATCCACAGATCATCNTACCATCNGCGATCGAGTACACAGATCTCCAGTACGATCTCGGCTACATCAAAAAGCCTCTCACGGAGGACGACCTCTTCGATCTCTCGTTCTACGAGAAAGCGCGGGCGTGAACCCCCCAAACCCCATCTATTTTACCTCCAAAAGTATCTTTTATGGAGGTGCCGATGAAATAATGGAGAACATCCCGAAGAGATGCGATCGTAGCTCTCTCTTCAGGCAGAAACCAGGCAGCGGAATAGAATCATGAACCGACAAACACAAAAACGAGTACTTGGCATTACGGCNGTCGCCGCCGCGGCCATGATCTGGCAGGTCATAGCCGTATATGTGGTCGGGCGACCNTTCATCCTCCCGAGCGTCACAGATGTCGCCGGTGCCTTCGCAGACCTCCTCNCCTCAGGTACCCTCCTTCTCGACATCACAGTCAGCCTTGAACACTTTGGAATCGGGCTNTTTGCGGCACTCNTCCTCGGCGTCCCCATCGGGATCCTGATGGGCTGGTTCCGCGTGGCGGACTCCCTGCTCGACCCGATCATCGAGATCTTNCGCCCCGTCCCACCACTTGCCTGGATACCGTTTGCCATCATATGGTTTGGGCTCACCACTCAGGCGGCGGGATTCATGATCTTCGTGGGCGCCTTCTTCCCGATCCTGACCGCGACCTACTCTGCGTTTCGATCCATCCCGAGAGTCTTTGTCGAAGCGGGGAAAGTGCTCGGATGCAACACCTCACTTGAACTGATCCGCCATGTCGCCCTCCCCGCCTCCATCCCGGCGATAGCTTCCGGGATCAGGATNGCGATGGGCGTTGGATGGATGTGCCTCGTGGGCGCTGAGATGTTCGGCGTATCGAACTACGGCCTCGGCTACCAGCTCTGGCATAACTTCTATCTCCACCAGATGCCCAACGTCGTCGTCTACATGATGATCCTCGGATTTACGGGCCTCATCATCGACCGCATATTCCGAAACTACGTTGATGGGCGGCTTTTGCGGTGGCATGCCGGGGAGGTGGTATAGGATGGGCGATGTCTCGATCCAGGGCCTCGGCAAAGCCTTCCCGAAAGATGACGGCACCGTCACCCAGGCGCTCGAGGACGTCACCCTGGAGATCGAGGACGAGGAGTTCATCTGCCTGGTCGGACCGTCGGGGTGCGGGAAGACGACGCTACTCCGGATCATCGCGGGGCTTGAGACCCCTTCAACGGGGAGCGTGGCGGTCGACGGTCACGAGGTCACCGGCCCGGACCCGAAGCGGGGGATGGTCTTTCAGGAGTATTCCCTCTTCCCCTGGCGCCGGGTCATCGATAACGTCGCCTTCGGCCTCGAGATGAAAGGCTTCAAGAAGGACGAGTGCCGGAAGACAGCGGACCACTACATCGATATGGTAGGCCTCTCCCAGTTCCGGGATTCCTATCCCTACGAGCTCTCAGGTGGAATGCGGCAACGGGTGGCGATAGCCAGAGCGCTCGCAAACGACCCCGACGTCCTCCTCATGGACGAACCCTTCGGGGCGCTGGACGCCCAGACGCGGAACCGGATGCAGAAAGAACTCCTCTCACTCTGGAAGGAGACGANGCAGACGATCATCTTCGTCACCCACAGCGTCGACGAGGCGGTCTACCTCGCCGACCGGATCATCGTACTGACCCGGAGNCCGGGAACCATCCGTGAGATCATCTCCATCCCCTGGGACCGGCCACGGGATCGCACCAATGCCGAGTTCGCGGAGGTGCGGCGGCGGGTGCTTGAGATGATCAATTAGACCGTAGCTATCGGGTAAGGTTTATTAGGGAAAATCCCCATTTTATAGAGCACTCATAGATCGGCAGGAGTTTTTAACGATGGTACGAAAACCAGCGAAGATGTACAGAAACCTCGCAAAAATGGCATATACACGCAGAGAATACATGGGCGGCGTGCCGGGCAGTAAGATTGTACAGTTTGATATGGGCAACCTCACCCAGGACTTCCCCGTCGAGCTCTCCNTCGTCGTCGAGGAAGCCTGCCAGATACGCCACAGCGCCCTTGAAGCCTCGCGTATCAGCGTCAACCGGCAGCTCGTCAAAGGGGTAGGAAGAGCAAANTATCACTTCAAACTCAGGACGTACCCCCACCACGTCCTCCGCGAGAATAAGCAGGCAACCGGTGCAGGGGCAGACCGTGTCTCTGAGGGCATGCGCCGCGCCTTCGGGAAGGCCGTCGGCACCGCCGCCCGGGTCCAGCCCGGTCAAAAGGTCTTCTCCGTCTGGGTAAACCCCCAGCACATCGATAAGGCAAAGGCCGCTCTTCAGCGCGCCATCTATAAGCTCCCGACCCCCGCAAGGATCGTCGAGGAGCGGGTAGCAGAAGCGTAAAGGCCTCGCATTCCGCCCACCCTTTTTCGCAATCGACCGGCCCACCGGCGGCATACCTGGTACCTGCGGGAATATAGATATTTATGTTCTCCTCCTACCAGTAGTAATGATGATCAATCCGGCACTCTCAGACGCGCTGGCAGATGCTACAGAAAGAGCCCTTGCTGAGGCTGAGATCCGGCTTCCCCCCGACGTGCTCGCGGCGCTCCAGAGGGCGGCCGAGGTTGAGAGNGACGAGGGCGCACGATCCGAACTCGCTACGATCCTNGAGAATGTTGCGCTTGCTGAAGAGCGCCAGGTGCCTATCTGCCAGGATACCGGTGTGCCGGTGGTCTACATCACCCTCCCCCCCGATATACCGCTCTCATCCGCCATCTATGACGGGGTGCGGGAAGGGGTGCGCCGGGCAACGGTCGCAGTTCCGCTCCGCCCAAACGTCGTCGACCCGATCACCCGGAGAAACACCGGGGATAACGTCGGTCTCGGTATGCCGGCCGTCCACGTGACGCCCGGGGAGAGGTTTACGGTGACTGTACTCCCGAAGGGCGCGGGTTCTGAGAATGCGTCGAGGCTTGGTATGCTCCTCCCTTCGCAGGCAGCCGATATACCGAGGTTTGTCGCCGAGACGATGCTCGTCGCGGGGGGNAGACCATGTCCGCCAGTCTTCCTCGGTGTCGGGATCGGGGGGACGTTTGATGGGGCAGCCGCGCTTGCAAAGGAGGCTCTCCTCCTCCCGGTCGACACCATGGATGGGTACGAGCAGGAGATATGCGATGCGGTCAATGCCCTCGGTATCGGGCCAATGGGGCTTGGAGGGGACACGACCGTGCTCGCCGTGAAGGTGAAGCGTGCTGACTGCCACACCGCCTCTCTCCCGGTAGCGGTGAACGTACAATGCTGGGCCTGCCGTCGGGCGACCGTGGAGGTCCACCTATGATCGATCTTGTAACACCGCTCGGTGCTGAGGTCCTCGATCTCCGGGCAGGTGACCGGGTGACCCTCACCGGGACGATCTACACCGCCCGGGACGAGGCGCATATACGGATGATGGAGGAAGGTATCCCCTTCACCCCTGAAGGAGCCGTGGTCTACCACTGCGGCCCGGTGGTGCAGGATGGAAAGCTCGTCGTCGCAGGGCCCACCACGTCCGCGCGGATGAACGCACTCACCGGGTTCCTCATCGATGCCGGTATCCGTGCTCTCATAGGGAAAGGCGGTATGGGGCCAGAGGTGGTCGAACAGCTCCGGGGACGCGCCGTCTATCTTGCGTTCACAGGGGGGTGCGCCGCGCTCGCCGCTGCGCACATGAACCTTGAAGGCGTCTATTTTGAAGATCTCGGAATGGCCGAAGCGATCTGGATCGTCGAAGTCGACCGCCTGCCGTTGACGGTTGGGATCGACGCACACGGTGACGATCTCTTCGAAGCCGTGCACGAGAAAGCGAAAACACAATTTCATCAGCAATTCAATATCAAGCAGGGTACTGCCCTATGAAACTCGTCATCGATGAAAGCCGCTGCAAGGGGTGCAACCTCTGTGTGCTGGTCTGCCCATACAGGATATTTCAGGAAGGAACTGAACTCAACAGCCGGGGGGTCGTCGCCCCGGTCCTCGATCGCCCTGAGCGATGCCCGAACTGCAGGCTACAGTCCCTCTATGGCCGGGTACTCTGCGGCGTCTGCCACATGATCTGCCCTGATCAGGCGATCTCCTGGGTCAGGGAGAAGCCGTTTGAACCTCACCAGGTTGAGGTGGAGTTTTGAGCGGGCTCGAGTTCATGCAGGGGAACGCCGCCTGTGCGGAAGGTGCGATCGCCGCCGGATGCCGATTCTTTGGCGGCTACCCGATCACTCCATCGACCGAGATCGCCGAGACCATGGCCCGGAGGCTCCCGAAGGTCGGCGGCGTCTTCATATCCATGGAGGATGAGCTCGCAAGCATCGCCGCGGTGATCGGGGCTTCCTGGACGGGCACGAGGGCCATGACCGCCACGAGTGGCCCAGGGTTCTCTTTGATGATGGAAAATATTGGCTACGCGGCCATGACCGAGACGCCGTGCGTCATAGTCAACATCCAGCGAGGAGGTCCGAGCACCGGCCAGCCGACCCGGGCGGCACAGGGCGATATGCTCCAGTGCCGGTTTGGATCGCACGGTGACTACAGCACCATCGCGCTCACCCCGAACTCGGTCCAGGAGATGTTTGACCTGACGGTGAAGGCATTCGACCTCGCTGACCGGTTCAGGGTTCCCACATTTCTCATGTCCGATGAGATCGTCGGCCATATGCGGGAGCGGGTGACCATCCCCGACTCGGTCAAGACCGCCCCCCCGGCTCCCCTTGCACAAGACTCACTTCCCTTCGAGGCCGGTGATGACGGCGTCCCGGGCTTTGCGCCATTTGGGTCAGGCCGATCGATCCACGTGACCGGGCTCACCCACGATGAGCGTGGCTACCCCGACACGACCGACCCCCTCGCGCATGACCGCCTCGTGCGCAGGCTTGTCTCGAAGGTCGAGTCAGCGCGACACGATATTGCCGACTACGAGGTCACAAACCCCGATGCCGAGACGGTCTTTATCACCTACGGCCCGCCGTCCCGGACGGTCGAGCAGGTCATGCACGACCACCCCGATGATGGTGTCGGCCACCTCCGCCTCCGGGTCGTCTGGCCGTTTCCTGAGTTTGCACTCCGGAAGTTTTCCGGCGCGAAGGTCTTCCTGATGCCGGAGCTGAATATGGGGCAGATGGTGAGGGAGGTCCAGCGTCACGTCGATCAGCCGGTCATATCGATCCCGAANCTCGGGGGAGAACTCCACACCCCCGCCGAGCTTCTGCAGGCTCTGGAGGCGCACCGATGATCGCGCCTGACTGGTTCAGGGAGGANCGGCTCCCCCANATCTACTGCACCGGGTGCGGCAACGGGACGGTCCTCAACTGCACCCTCGCGGCGGTGGAGGAGATGGGCTGGAGACAGGACGANACAGCCTTTATATCGGGGATCGGGTGCTCATCCCGTGCCCCGGGCTACATACTCGCCGACTCACTCCACACCACTCATGGGAGGGCGCTGGCGTTTGCCACCGGCGTGAAGATGGCACGACCCGACCTGAACGTCGTTGTCTTCACCGGCGATGGCGACCTTGCTGCCATCGGCGGGAACCACTTCATCCACGCCTGCCGCCGGA
>JGI24709J26583_10004547_pt1 | contig 10437 bp, 12 predicted proteins | sample BioPla2DNA1_FD_26583 | JGI IMG/M metagenome (IMG submission 26583) | reverse complement strand
TATAGCGGAGCTTTAGCAGTGTTATATGATCATACTAATAATAAGTATTACACTATTACCAATAAAGACACAAGTGAAGGAATTAGTGGTTATGGTTTTGTTATAGAAGAAATTCAAAAAGAAGAAATGGTAAAAAAACTACGTCTTAATGATTGCTTAGCATACAATTATTTAAAAGAAAACAATTTCCCGTTTGATAAAACAGGAAATTATGCTACATGGAACTTTATAACATTGTTAAGAGTCTTATCAGAGATGAAAATAGTNTATAGATGATTATCTGTAGACTATTTTATAATTAATATTGTTTTTAAAAAACCACTGATAATATAACATTGGATATAGTTATGTTTTCATGTATGAACAAACATCTATGATAATCACCTGTTTTTAAAATATGTGAAAAATAATATAATGATTTTTAAACAGCATTATGATGGTAAAAACAAGCATTTAAAAAGTGAATTTTTGCTTTTTAGGAGAAATCCTAAACCTATTTTCTAAAATTTCATACTATTTATAGTGAGAGACCAGACTCATTTTTCGATTTTCACAGAAAATCCTAAATATATATTTTGAAAATTCANACTATTATATATGAAGAGGATGAGATGCGTTTAAAAATACTTTAAAGGAAAGAAGGTAATAAATAGTGAATGATACTATAACAAAAAACATTATTAATGTATTTGAAGAAGTTAAAGAATTAAGTTTTGATGTATTGATTAATAATCTAAAAAAGAAACAGGTTGATTATTATGTTCAAGAAAAGGATGATATAAGAAATATTATAGTTGATTTAAGAAATTATAATAAAAGCGAAAAAGGGGATAAGTACATTATCTTAGGAGCTCATTATGATATTTTTCCTAATAGCCAAGGCTATAATGATAATATTTCATCAGTTAGTTTATTATTAGCATTTATTGATGAAGCAGTTAAAGAAGCTCTAAATAAAGACATAGTTGTAGTTTTCTTTGACAAAGAAGAAAGCGGCATGAGAGGAAGCAATTTATTCGCAAAAACATTTAAAGATGAAATTGAGTATGCTTTAATTTTTGATATTGTGGGCTTTGGTGATTATATTGTTAGTTGTAATTCGCACAACAACGTAGATTTAAAGTTAGACAAATATAATATTTTAGCTTTAAATCAAANACTACCGAGTGATAACGTAGTCTTTGACATGCAAGAAATAAAAAATAATTTATTTGTTTCTCTTCCAGAAGAAGATTTGATTTTCTTAGATGATAATAAAGTAACATTGAATTCAAATTATACGTTTTATCAATCCTTTCACAACGGAATATATGATAATGATATAAAACTTATAACTTGGAATACGATTACAATTGCTTATAAATTTTTAAAGAAGAAATATATAAAGGATTAATAGTAATTAAGTCAAGGATAGTTAAAATAAGAAAATATTGAGGTGATCAATATTTAAAAATTTAAGATATTTTTTATAAGTTTCATAATTTGAAACAAAGGTAAAAACATGACAAAGACGGTTACTACTGAAAAACTAACACTAAGTTTTTATTTAATAATTAAAGCAGATTAAGTCAACTATAAAAATTATAAGGAATTAATTAAAAAATGTCGTATAGTTATTAAAGACACAAGTAAAGAAACTAAATCAAAGAATTAAAATTTATTAATTATAAATAAAAAAATAAAAGGAGAAAAGAAAAATGAGAAGAAACCGAGCGTTAACATTATTAAAAAGAGTTGGAATGAGCACATTTGTAAAGTATTACCAGAGCTTTAGAACTGGAGTTGATGTAATTTTTGAAGAGGAATATACACAAGGAAGCATCAATACAAAAATAAATACAGGCAGGAAAATATTTAGAGAAAACTTAGAGCGTATTGCTTTAGAAATAGTAACAGAATCAAGAAATACTTCAGCTGAAACTAGACAAAAAGCAAGAGAACTTTTAGAAGTTTAAGGGGGTAAAACAATGAACGAATCAATAAGTGCTTTATATAGTAGTTTTGTTGACGTAAATGACCCATATAGAGAAGAACCACTCGATAGTTACTTTCAAAGGTACATAAATGCTAAACAAAACAATACTATGAGAACATATAAANATAAACACCATATATTAGAACATTTTGGCAATGACTGGGTATTAACAAGAGATTTGGGTAATCATATAAAAAGAGTTAAATTAACTGAAGAAGAAATTGAGTTAATTGATTTACAAGACATAGAAGGCTCTTTGCCAGAAGTAAGCCATTATGTTGATTTTATTAAAAATAGAATTGGAATGTAAATTTCATAAAATAATAAGGAGATAAATGATGAGTATACAAACTGTATTATGGGATGCTATGAGAGGATATGATGATGTACCAATTTCTAGACGAATTAGAGATAGCGTTAATCAAAAAACATATAACTATCATACCGTTAAAACATCTTTTAGAAGAAATGTTAACCTTAACAGGTCACATTGGATTGCTTTTTTAAATAGTGAAATAAGTGATGGAGTTAAAAACGGATACTTCATGGCAATTTATACAAGTGAAGACCGTAATGTTTTTTATGTAACATTATCACAAGGTTATAAATGGATAGAAGAAAATAAAGGAGATTTACATCCAATAGTTGCTATGAGAAGAATATCAAACTATTGGCGTCGTAAATTTAACCTTTTAGAAACAAGAATGTTTCTATCAAATCATGTAACTAGAGAAACCAAAAATCAAAGATATCAAAATGCTGGGACAATCTTTAATGTATATTTTGATATAAGAACAGATTTGTCAGAAGATAATATTTTAAATCAAATGTTATTTGTGAAAATGCTTTTAGACGAAATAAGATTAGAATGTAATGGAGACTGGCAAGCTAAGAATTTAGAAATATTAAATGCTCCTGATAGAACATTATAAAAAACAATAAAAAGTAAAAACACTATACTAATGAAACACCATAAAGAGTACGTTAGGGACTGGCCCGTTAATCGTACAGCAACCTACCAAAAGGTAAGGTGCTAATGGCAGAAGGGTGGAAATTATTTTATAATTTTCATCACAACGATGGCTTTTTTACTTTTTAAAGATGTTAACATTAAATAAAAACACAGCAAACAAAGCTGAGTCAGGCTTTAGAAGAAAAAGTGAGTTAATTGATAATGAACTACAAACATCAACCTTAAAAAAGGTGATAAAAATATTCATATTGATGATTTTTTATATGAGCACTTAAATAAATAAGGGGGGGGAAACGTGTATAAAGAACTAAAAGATATTAAAGTATTTACTGAAGAAGAAGAATTCAAACATTTTAAAATGCTTAAAACACTAAAAGAAGAAATAAAGCATTTAAATGATAATAAAACACTTATGAAAAAAGAACAAAAGATATTAAAGGAAAAAACTACTAAATTTAAAAACTTAAAAGAAAAAATAATAACAAACTACCTTAAATGGGCAATAACTATAGCTGCAAAATATATAAAAGACAAACATCTTGACTTAGAAGATTTAATAATGGCAGGAAGTATAGGATTAAATAAAGCAGTTGATAGCTTTGACCATAATAAAGGAGTAAGGTTTTCAACCTATTCTAAAGATCGGATAGAAAAAGAAATTTTAGAAGAAATAAATAAAAGCAAACTAATTAGAATTCCATCACATGCAATTACTAAAAGAAATAAAATTAAAAAAGCAGAAAATGAATTAACACATGAGTTAAAAAGAACACCAACAACAAGTGAAATAGCAAAACATTTAAAATGGAAAGAAGAAGATGTTTGCTTTTATATCAATGCAACAAATATATCAATTACAGAAAAAGAATTTAACAAAAACAAAGAAGAAAACGAAAAGATAAAAATTGAAGAAATCAAAAACATAGATGCTTATGATGATTTTACTAACAACAATATAGAAATGTTAATGAGATTTATAGATGAACTAACAAACCTAGAAAAAGAAATCATTATTAACAAGTACGGGATTTTTGATGGGGTTTTTAAAAGTAACAAAGCTTTAGCAAGTATTTTAAATCTAGGCCAAGAAAAAATAAGGATTATCCATAAAGAAGCTTTAGAAAAATTAAAAGAAAAATTTGCTAAAATAAGGAGATATAAAAGAAAAAATGAAAATAACATTTGAAAATATTAAAGGTTATGATAAAGAAAGACAAGAAGTTTTAAACTTAATTAAAATGTTTAAAAATTACGAAAAATTTAAAGCATTAGGTATCGAAATTCCCAAAGGAGTAATTTTTTACGGCCCTCCTGGTGTTGGGAAAACAATGTTTTCAAAAGCCCTAGCAGAAGAGTTAAAAAGACATTTCATAGAGGTGGATTTTGTTGGCTTAAAAGAAAAAGAAATAACTCTCAAATTAAAAAATGCTTTTTTAGAAGCAAAAGAAAATACTCCTTCTATTGTCTTTATTGATGAAATAGACAAACTAGTCCCAGAAGAAAAGAAATTAGCCTTTATAAATAAAAACAGTGAATCTAAAACTACTTTAGCACTCTTACTGCAACTCTTGGACGGGTTTGTCAAAAATGAAGAAATAACCGTTGTCGCAACTACCAATGATTTACAAAGTCTTCCTAAATCTTTAATTAGGTCAGGAAGGATCGATAAGTATATCGGTCTTAATAACCCCGATGATGATTCAAGAAAATCAATCATCGAATATTATTTGTCAAAAATAAACGTCAAACAAAAAATAGATATTAACCAATTTGTTTTATCATCAGAAGGTTTATCCGGCGCTGACATAAAAAACATTATCAACCAAGCCTGTACTAGAGCAATAACAGAAGAAAAAAGTGAGGTAACAACAATGGATATCTTAGAACATATTCATATGGTTACTTGTAAATCTTTAATGGAAACATTAAGCGAAGAAGAAAGTAAAATTGTAGGCTATCATGAGTTAGGGCATTATATTGTCGGTAGACACTACAATAAAAGCATTAAAGATGTTTCTATAATCCAAAGTGGTTTATCACTTGGTAGAGTAAGAGTTAAAAACGACATATCTGTCAAAACAACAAAAGATGTTTTAACAGATGTTGTATTCGCTTTAGGAGGCAGTGCTGCTGAAAAAGTTTTCCTTAAAGAAGAATATATTGGAAGCAAAAAAGATTTTTCGGATGTTTATCTTATGTTAAAAGATTTAGTAAACTCTGGAGTTTTCGGTTTCGAATACTTAAATCTTAGTAGTGATTTATACGTAGACACTACAGACGAAAAAAACAACAACAAAATAAAGGAGTTAATCCAAGAGTCTTATAATGAAGCAGTTAAAATAATAATCAAATATAAAAAAGAAATAGAAATTCTTCATCCCATTTTGATGGATAAAAAAATTCTTTCAAATAAAGAAATAGAAAAAGCACTACAAATAAACACCTAAAACGCAAAAAAGAAATACATTAAAGACCAAAACAAACGAGCTTTGGTGAGCTCAAATGCTTTGGTCTTTTTATTTTCAGAACATAAGTTGGTTAAAAGAAGTAATTGTTCAAATGATGTTTCCTATACTAAATAACAGAAACTGAGCTAATTTATTAACAAATTGTATATAGTAGTATGAAGTTAGGTCAATATATAAGTTATTCGTCGGTGTGAAATTAGGTCAGTATTTTTTTTACGCACTATAATACCTTCTTTCCAAGCATCATAATCTATTATTACCCATGACTGCTCAAAATAGTCAAACTAAAGTTGTTGGTGGTAATTCAGCAAATTTTTCAAATTAACACTTGACATTTATCGTTTACAAGTGTAAACTATACTTAACGATTACAAATGTAAACGAAAGGAGGCAAAGAATAAATAATGAATGAGATCAACGTATCACCTTCAGAATGGGAAGTAATGCGAGTGATTTGGGCTACAAATCCAATCACAAGTAAAGAAGTAAGTGAGATATTAAAAGAAAAAAAGGGTTGGAAGTTATCCACTACAAAGACCTTAATAGGACGTCTAGTAAAAAAAGGTATGATAACTTCTGAGGCCAAAGGTCGAAAATATGAATACTCACCAATAGTATCACAAGAAGAAAGAATTAGAGACATGATAGAAGAGTTTTTAAATCAAGTATGTGCAACAAAAATTGGGGAAATCATTAAAATTATGTTAGAAAACTATGAATTAAGTTTAAGTGATATAGAAGAATTAGAAAAAATATTACAAGCAAAAAAAATTGCTGCACCAGAAGAAGTAGTATGTGATTGTATACCAGGTCAATGCGATTGTATGATTCAGTAATCTTAATTGTAGAAGGAGGAAAACATGGTAAGTAAAACATTACAAATAGAAGGTATGACTTGTGCATCATGTGCACAAACTGTTGAAAAAGCAGCGAGAAAATTAGAAGGGGTCAAAAAGCAAGTGTTAACCTTGCTACAGAAACACTGAGCGTTAGTTATGATGAGTCAAAACTTTCAGTAAGTGATATTCAAACTGCTGTAGATAAGGCAGGATATAAGGCTCTGACTAATCAAACAAATACTACCTTTAAGATAGAAGGAATGACATGTGCATCCTGTGCACAAACTGTTGAAAAAGCAGTTAGAAAGTTGAAAGGTGTTGAAAATGCAGCTGTCAATTTAGCTACAGAAAAATTGACAATTGCTTATAATCCTTCAGAAATTGCTCCTGATGATATTTCTAGCGCAGTAGCTAATAGTGGCTATGCTGCTATATTAGAAACAAGTGAAGAAAAAAAGACATCCCAAGAGGAAAGACGAGCAAAAAGAGACCAAGATATGAAAAAATTGATGAATAGATTTTGGATTTCAATAATATTCACTATTCCCTTATTAGTTCTGTCTATGGGTCATATGGTTGGGATGCCTCTTCCAAGCTTCTTTGATCCGACAGTGAATCCATTCAATATGTCTTTGGCGCAACTAATTTTAACTGTACCAATCATGATTGTTAGTTGGGAATATTTTCATAAAGGATTTAAAAACCTATTTAGAGGGCATCCTAACATGAACTCTTTGATAGCACTTGGAACGGCAGCTGCCTTTGTATATAGCCTTGCAGCAACTATTGGAATTGGTTTAGGATATGGTAATTTCACCAACTTACTTTATTATGAAGTTACAGGTGTTATCTTGGCACTTCATACACTAGGAATGTTCCTAGAAGAGCGTTCAAAGGGACAAATGTCCACAGCAATTGAAAAATTAATCAATTTAGCTCCAAAGACAGCTACAATTATCCGTAATGGAGAAGAAGTAGAAGTACTTGTTGACGAAGTTGCAGTTGGAGATATTATAAGAGTTCGTCCAGGAGAACAGATGCCTGTAGATGGTGTGGTAGTAGAAGGACGTACAGCAGTTGATGAATCGATGTTGACTGGAGAAAGTATTCCAGTAGAAAAACAAAACGGTGATCCAATAATTGGTGCCAGTTTGAATAAAAATGGTACCATTGAATACCGAGCTACTAGAGTAGGAAGCGATACGACATTATCACAAATTATCAAATTAGTAGAAGATGCTCAGGGATCCAAAGCCCCTATTGCTAGAATGGCTGACGCAATCACTGGTTATTTCGTTCCAATTGTAATAGCTTTGGCTGTATTCGCAGGAATTGCTTGGTTAATTGCAGGACAAACAGGTATTTTCGCTTTATCTGTGGTGATTACCACTCTTGTTATTGCTTGTCCTTGTGCTTTAGGTTTAGCTACTCCAACAAGTATTATGGTTGGAACAGGTAAAGGAGCAGAATATGGTGTCCTAATCAAAAGTGGGGTTGCCTTAGAGACTGCACATAATGTAGATACAATTGTTTTTGATAAAACAGGAACCTTAACAGAAGGAAAACCAGTAGTTACCGATATATTGACGACTAAGCTTCTTTCAAAAGAAGAGTTGTTACACTATGCTGCATCTGGTGAAACAGGGTCAGAACATCCACTAGGTGAAGCCATTGTTCAAAAAGCAAAAGAAGAAAACATGACTTTAACTAAACCAGATGATTTTGAAGCCATTCCTGGTCATGGAATCAGAGTTAAAATTGATGAAAAAATATTCTATATTGGAAACCGAAAACTGATGATAGATAGAAAAATTGATTTAACAAAACTGGAAAAAGAATCTGATCGTTTAGCAGACGAAGGAAAGACACCGATGTATCTTTCAGTTGATGGAGAATTGGCAGGAATTATTGCCGTAGCAGATACACTAAAGGAAAATAGTGTAAAAGCTGTTAAAGAACTAAAAAAACGTGGTGTTGAAGTGGCTATGATTACAGGTGACAACAAACGAACAGCCAAAGCTATTGGTAAGCAAGTTGGTATTGACCGTGTATTGAGTGAAGTATTGCCAGAAGACAAAGCAGAAGAAGTTAAAAAATTGCAGTCAGAAGGTAAAAAAGTAGCAATGGTAGGAGATGGAATCAATGATGCTCCAGCTTTGGCACAATCAGATATTGGAATCGCAGTTGGTTCAGGTACAGACGTGGCAATTGAGTCAGCCGATATTGTACTCATGAGGAATGATATAATGGCTGTATTAACTGCAATAGATTTAAGTCGTTCAACCCTTAGGAACATCAAGCAAAATCTCTTCTGGGCATTTGCTTATAACTTGGTTGGTATTCCTATTGCAATGGGGCTATTATATATCTTAGGAGGTCCATTGATGTCTCCGATGTTCGCGGCGGTAGCAATGACTTTCAGTTCAATATCAGTATTAACAAATGCACTACGCTTACGCAGATTTAAACCAGCCAAATAGATAATTTATTTTGAATGCTACTAAAAATGGCAATCAAAATAATTCATATACTGGAGGTTGTGCCACCAGATACAACCTCTAGAAATTATATAAGGAAATAAAAAAGTCAGTTGGGGTTTGGGGCGATTGTGGCATAAGACATAGAATAGTGCAGCATATGACACACTGGATGTATTATTATCTAGCATTTCCTCAGCAGGTATAAATGTTTAAATAAGAGTACACAATAATGTGCAAATAAGAATACCCAATTCTTAGCATTATTGGTACTCTTTTTTGATACAATATTCATTATGGAAGGTGATGAATATAATGACGAAAATAATATTAGAACAAATAACAAAATTAGATGATTTACTACTATTCAGTAAAGCATATAAGGAAGGATTGATTAAAATAAATATATCTAAATTAGCTAAAGAATTAAATAAAGATAGAAAAACTATTACTAAATATTTAAATGGTAATATTCCTAAAAAAACTCGCGAAAGGACTAAATATTTAGATGAACATAGAAAATATATACTTGAAGTTTTAAAAGATAAATATCAAAGTTTTGATTATATTGATCATTTATTTAAATATTTAAAACGTGAAAAAAATATAACTTGCTCAAGATCAACATTAAACAGATATATAAGAAATGACAATGAATTAACTAAATTATTTAAAAGGAAAAAAGACTTATCATTTACCGAAAGATTTGAAACTGCTCCTGGTGTAAAAGCTCAGTTTGATACGAAAGAAAAAGTGAAATTAATTGATAAAGAGAAAAATATTACAATTATAACCATTCCAACATTAACACTATCTTGGTCTAGATATAATGTTAGAAAATTAATATTAGATACTAAAGCAGATAATTTACTAGCATTCTTGAGCCAAAGTTTTGAAGAAATTGGTGGTGTACCTTATGAACTAGTAATTGATAATTTAAAACAATTCGTTGAAAAAACCAAGATATAAAGATAATGAAGCTATCTTAACAAATAAACTAATTGAATTCGCAAAAAACTATAATATAAAAATTAGTCCCTGTATGCCATATAGACCACAAACTAAAGGAAAAACTGAAACACAAAACAAAATAGTTGATCAACTTAAAAACTATAATGGTAAATATAAAGATATTTATGATATGCATCAAAAATTAGAAATAATCCATAATGAAGACAATGATAGTGTTTCGCAAGCAACTAAATTACCTAGAAGATTTCTTTTAGAAAAAGAAAAAGGTGACCTTAATCCACTCCCTAGCAAAGAGATTCGACAAAAGTATCACCTTAGTTTAAAAGAGGTACAAACATACATAATTTTGGTACATTATTAATAAATAATATGATACCTTTTAGAGCAGATGCAGCGAGACGGCTTGTTATTAATTCAGTAAGTGATTTTAAATATAAAATACTTTTGAGAAATCAATGGAGTATTTTAAGAGAGGAAAAATTTAGATTGAGACTTGAAAAAGCCGTTGTAAGAGCATACGCATTTCAAACAAATCAGCAAAACAGTAACAATCCCATATATGACAATTTTATTGATTATAAATTACTTGAATCAAAAGCAGCAGAATATATTAAACAATAAAAATATGGGATTATAGCAAGAATACAACAAAACAAACAATGGTTTAATTATCAAGACCCTTGACAACAAGGTATCTAAACTTTATAATGTTAATGGAAAACTTCAGGGCGAG
>JGI24709J26583_10004546_pt1 | contig 10438 bp, 8 predicted proteins | sample BioPla2DNA1_FD_26583 | JGI IMG/M metagenome (IMG submission 26583) | reverse complement strand
ATTAACATTATACAGGATGATTTATGTATATGGGAGATATCTTCGGATATCTCCTAATTATTTACTTGTCTTGCCAACTATAATTATACTCTAAGAAAAGAACCGTCCCCCCGTGTCACCTGTCACGGGGGGACGGTTCTTTTGTGTCATCCTTACTTTTCCACATCATAACCCTGATCCTCAATGGTTTCTATGATAGTTTCAAGATTAACCTTATCAGCATCATATTCCACGAAAACCTTTTTACCCTTTAGATCTACTTTGACACCATCGACCCCCTTCAGATCCCCAACAGATTTTTTTACACTGTTTTCGCAGTGACTGCAGGACATTCCGTCAACTGTTAAATTTACTATTTCCTTAGACATGTGCCAAACCTCCCGTTTGATTTATTTATATAGATTATGGACCAAAACTGAATTTTCAGAATAATAAAGTAATATTAGTTGACACATAAGCTATATAGTTTTTATTGTGTTACTTTTTATAAGGCTTAAACCTCTTTAAGCTAAGGGAATTGGTAACAACCGATACCGAACTAAATGCCATGGCTCCCCCTGCTATCATTGGATTTAACAATCCCATGGCTGCAAAGGGTATGCCAATAATGTTATATATAAACGCCCAGAATAAATTCTGCTTGATTTTCCCCATGGTTTTCCTAGATAAACGAATTGCAGCAGGAATAGTAATTAAATCACCCCGCATCAAAGTAATATCTGCTGCTTCAATCGCCACATCAGTACCCGTACCAATAGCCATACCGATGTCTGCTGTAGCCAATGCAGGAGCATCATTGATTCCATCCCCAACCATTGCAACAATTTTGCCTTGCTTTTTGAGCTTCTCCACTTCCTCAGCCTTGTTCTCGGGAAGTACCTCCGAAAGAACATTTTCAATGCCCACCTGCTTTGCAATAGCCTTGGCTGTCCTCTGGTTGTCACCGGTTATCATATATACCAAAATACCCATATCCTGCAATTCCTTTATAGCTTCTTCAGAACTTTCCTTTAAAGTATCCGCAACCGCTATTATGGCTTCAATTTTATTGTTTACCGCCATCAACATTGCTGTCTTTCCTTCGTCCTCCAGCTTTATTATAGCATTTTCGGTTGTCCCCGGATCGATTTTCCTTTCGGTCATTAACTTTCGGGTTCCAATATAAATTTCCTTCTGATCTACAACCGCTATAATTCCTTTGCCGGGAATCGCCTTAAACCATTCCGGATCGGGTATAGTGCCATATTCATTTTTGCCCTTTTCGTAAATGGCTGAACCTAAAGGATGTTCAGAGCTTTTCTCTGCAATAGCCGCCATTTTCAGTATCTCACTGCTTTCAATCTTTCCTAAGGATATTATATCTGTAACCTCCGGCTGACCCTTGGTGATGGTACCGGTCTTATCCAGCACAACAGCATTTACCTTATAGGTCATTTCCAAGTACTCGCCACCTTTAATAAGGATTCCGTTCTCGGCACCCTTACCGGTACCAACCATGATTGCTGTCGGTGTTGCCAGACCTAGGGCACAGGGACAGGCTATTACTAGAACCGACACCCCGCTTATAATACCCGCTGCAAAATCTCCCAGCACCAGATACCATATTATAAATGTAATAACTGCAACTCCTATAACGACAGGTACAAAAATTCCCGAAACCCGGTCAGCAATTTTCTGTATCGGGGCTTTAGAACCTTGGGCATCCTCTACCATTTTAATTATTTGTGACAGAACCGTATCCCTGCCGACCTTTGTCGCCTCAAACTTAAAGGTTCCAAATTTGTTTATGGTGGCACCGACAACAAAATCCCCAGCCTTTTTCTCCACCGGCAAGCTTTCTCCGGTCAACATTGACTCATCCAACGAAGAATTCCCCTCGGTAATCTTACCGTCCACCGGCACTTTTTCTCCCGGCCTTACTACGATAACATCTCCAACTTCTACTTCCTCTATGGGAATATCTTTTTCCACACCATCTCTTACTACCTTTGCGGTCTTAGCCTGTAAACCCATCAGCTTCTTGATGGCTTCCGAGGTTTTGCCCTTAGCCACTGCCTCAAGATATTTTCCTAAAAGAATCAATGTGATTATTACTGCTCCCGCTTCAAAGTATAACTCCTTCATCATTGTACCCGGTTCGGCAGGCACAAAGAAAGCGTTATAAATACTAAAAAAGTAAGCCGCCGAAGTCCCCATAGCAATCAAAACATCCATATTGGCACTTTTCGCCTTAAGGGCATAAAACGCGTTTTTATAGAACCTGAAACCGATAATAAATTGTACGGGGGTAGTTACTATCAATTGGAAGTATTCATTATGAAGGAATGCCAAGTCGATATTTACCAGAGTTAGAAGCATTGCCATAACCAATGGAAAACTTAATATTGCAGAAATGATGAGTTCCATTCTTAATCTCTTTATTTCCTTTTCTCTCTGCTCCCTCTCACTATCGCCGCTTACCTCTTCAGCCCTCTTAGCATTATACCCCAATACCTCCACCGTTTTTATCATATCGGATACATCAATCTTTGAGCTGTCATATTCCACCGAAGCTTTTTCGATTGCCAGATTTACTGTGGCCTTTTGCACACCCTCCAACTTATTCAGCTTCTTTTCTATTTTTGCAGCACAGGCAGCACAAGTCATGCCGGATATTTTTATCGTTTCCTTTTTGTCCATATCAATTCCACCTTTCGAAAGCCCATGACAAAAGTCCATAAATAGTTTATCCAACCTTTCGCCTTCACCTAAATCTATCTTTACTCTATAGTGTATAAAAATCAAGCTTCTATTATGTAAATGTGTTCCTTTATTTATTACCACCTTATCGAAACTTCAAACCCGTCCAAGCCGATATGCTTTTTAAAAATAACTCCACAGTATTTTGCCCCACATCTAAATTTAATGCACCCATGCCTTTTAAAAAAGCAGAGCGAACAGTTAAGTCCACTCTGCTTAAAATATGCTTAAAGTATGCTTAATATTTACCGAATTCGCTGCCGTTCAACACTATTTTCTGTTTTGAAGCCCCAGTCTCCTTTTGCGGTTCTTCCTTAAAATCCATGTTTGATTTTAATATACTTTCGTCTTTTTGCTTATTGTCACCATTTTGTTGCTTCTTTTCTGTAATGTCATCCAGCATCCTCATAATTTCCGGACTAAGCTCCTTATACCCGTTGTATCCCACAGATTTTACATTTTTCAACTTGAACTTAGCAACGGATTCTCTCAGGAAATCAGCCTGACTGGACAATTCTTCACTTGCAGCCGCACCCTCTTCGGATGTAGCCGAATTGGTTTGCACGACCTGTGATACCTGCATAATCCCTTGATTTATCTGTGCAATAGCTGCCGCTTGTTCGTTGGAAGCAACCGCTATATCATTGACCAAAGAAGCAGCTTTTGCGATTTCCCCCACTATATTATTGAGTGCTTCGGCTGTTTCCTTGGCTATCTTTGTACCGTTCTCAGTCCTTTTGATTGTTCCTTCAATCAATTCTGTCGTTTCCTTTGCTGCATTGGCAGACCTTGCAGCAAGGTTTCTGACCTCTTCAGCCACCACAGCAAACCCTTTGCCGTGCTGTCCGGCTCTTGCTGCCTCAACCGCTGCATTCAGGGCAAGGATGTTGGTCTGGAAAGCTATTTCGTCAATTACTTTAATAATTCTGGAAATATTTGAAGAACAATTATTGATTTCCTCCATGGCATTTAACATATAACCCATCTGTTCATTTCCTTGTTCCGCATCGTTTTTGGCAACCTCAGCCAGTTCATTAGCTTGGTTTGCATTCTCTGCATTGAGTTTTGTCTGGGTGGATACTTCTTCAAGAGAAGCTGTCAATTCTTCTATTGAGCTTGCCTGTTCAGTAGTTCCCTGTGAAAGCTGCATACTGGAATCAGACACCTGCTTTGCACCGGCTGCTACCTGTCCTGCGGCTGAGTTGATATTACTTAGCACCTCGTTATTTGTTTCAATCATTTCGCTGAGTTTTTTACCCAGCAAGTCTTTGTCAGATTTTATTTTGACCTCTACTGTCATGTCACCAGCTGCCATTCTTTCCACTACATAAGCTTGTTCTCTAATATTCTCTACCATTTTACTAAAGGATTCCATGAGCTTTCCAATTTCATCCTTTGTTTCGGCCTCGACATTTACATCCACATCTCCTAGTGCAAGTCTATCAGCGGCATCCACCATTTTAACAATAGGTTTACTGATGATTCTGGATATAAATACTCCCAGAACAATAGCCACAAGTATGCCTATAAATATCACAATTATCATCGTCGTTGAAGCGTTTGATGCTATTTTCTTATTTTGCTCCAGTCTGGTATTTGCAACATTGGAGTTGTATACTTNTAGATCTTCAAAGGAATTCATCAACGAGTCTCCAACACTGGCAATTTCCACAAGAATTAACTCTTTTGCCTGTTCTGTCTGCCCCGATTCCACAAGCTCAATTTCTTTTCTGAGCAGAGATTTATATTCCTCCCATTTCGGTTTTAATTCATTAAACTGCTTGCGATCAACATCATTGATAATTCCTTCCTCGTACAAGCCCAGGTACTCTTCAGTCTTTGCAATATGTTCTGTTATTCTTCCTACACATTCATTCTGCTGTTTTGCATCATCAAGCAATAAAACTTTTACAGCATTAAACCTTATCCTCTGATACCGTACAGCTGCGTTACCCGCATAATCAAGCCCCAACGTATTTTCCTCATACATTAGTACATCCGCCTGGCTCATATTATTGATGTTTACAAGAGCAACCACTCCAACCACTCCTGCAATCATTGCGACAAACAAAAAACCGATAATTAGTTTTGCTGATATTTTTAAATTATAGAACCAACGCATTATGTAATCCTCCTTGATTTATATTGCATTGCTTAAACTATCCATCTCTTCTTCCGAAAGCAACTTCTCACAATCCAGTATCAGCTTGACATCATTTCCAGTTTTGCCAATACCTTTAATATACTTATTTGTGTGCTGATTTAAATCCGGCGGGTCAACAATATCTTCACTCGGAATAGACAGAACTTCTGAAACACTATCTACAATCAGTCCAATAAGTATATTTTCTGCATCAATAACAATTACACAAGTTCTATCATTATACTCTTTAAATTCCTTTTTAAATCTTAGTCTTACATCCATTACAGGGATTATCTTACCTCGCAAATTTATTATTCCTCGAATATACTCCGGTAATTCTGGTACTTCGGTAATAGGCTGTATCCCTATAATTTCTGTCACATACTTGATCTCAATTCCGTAATACTCCTTTCCAAGAGTAAATGTTAGAAACTTGTCCTTCTGTGTCTCCTCTTGCTGCACTAGCAATTCGTCTTTTAACACCTCAGACATTTTTTTCACCTCCCTGTGCATTTAACCCCTTTATTTTATCAGTGACTTTTGCCACTGTTCGACCCGCTAACATAATACAGGTTTCCTTTAATACCATAAAAACAAGCTGCACAAAACCGAAAAATGAAAACAGTTCACCCAAAGGGTTATTTCAACCGAAAATTTTGCACAAATTCAAATGAAAGCATTTGAAGAATTGTTGCATAAATACGATTAATATCCCTTTAGCAATCTTATAAAGAGAATTAAGCTATTTTAAATTTTGTTATGAGTAAAACTGGGCTCTTTTAGGTTACATAATCGAGAGCCGATTTAAAAAGTGCTGGAAAATCTTTTTTTATTAAGATTTCCTTTTGNACAGAAATTGGAAATGACTTCCNNGCTTTGAAAGATAAAGGATATGTTCTCCAGGATTCTCCTGGGGGGCGATTTTCATAAAGGCTTGAATGTAATTGATAATTTCAAAAAACTCCGTTGAAGATTCACTGCAACATATCATCGGCATATTATGCTCCTTTCGGTGTTCAAAATATAATCTGCATACTTTAGTACTACCTATGTGATATAGAATTTAGAATAACTTCGTTAACTCACATTTTATATTTATTCTACATATAGAATAAAAATCCTTCTTATATTTTAAAATTTACAAACTCATATTTTTTATTACCCTCATATGTGCTATTATTGTTATTTTTTAATAAAATTGTTCATCCCATCCATGATTATTTATAGTCATGACCTAAACCTTCCTTTATCAGTTTCTTTTTTTACCCAATAAAAAAACACACTACCAATGCGTGCCTGCGATTTGTATTTACACGATTCACGTTGCTCGAAAGAAATTACATAGGTAACACAAACAAACCTTTTGCAAGGCCTCCCTGTATACCTGTGCCGGTATTCAGTTATTCAAAAACCACCTCTACAATTTTTACAGACAGTGAACCCTTGCATAATACTGCAACAACATTATTATACAGGTAATACCCAAACATTGTTAATATATAGCATGCATTATACTTTTTTTGAATCCCCAATGATTTTTTTGATATCTCCAAAAGTCATAATCTTTTTCCCAAAATCAATATTCAGTTCTTTCCCTATATCTTCAAGAACATCATTGTAAAAATCAAAAAGGTAGTAATTCTCCTTAATATGGCTACAGCAAGCCTTACTAAGGCTCTTAAGCATAGCTGTTACGGAATGCTTACCCTTTAACCTTTGTTGAAGTATTTTGATAATTGCAAGGGACACAAAACATATTAAAAAATGAACACCTATACGTTCTCTCAGTAATAATTTATCCGTTCTGTTCTCAAAATCACTTTTTGCTACCTTGAAAAACTCTTCAATTTTTCCTATGTTTTTAAATATTTTAATAATTTTATCGGACGATTCTCTATATTCACTGGTAATAACGGCAAAATAGCCATCAAACTTTTCTTCTTCCCTCAATTTCTCTTCATCAACGGTAAATAATTGACCGACGGTTCCGGGTATTTCACCAGTTCCAGAATCAAAAGCAAGGTTTTGAACATATCTACAAGTGCCACAAGATGCAGTTTCATTATTCCTTGCCGGTCTTCCAATTAAGTTTCCGGCTTTAGCCAGCACAAGGGCACGTTCATGTTTTGCTCTTAATGCATATTTGGAGCTGTAGAAAATAACCTGCTTCTCATCCACGAACTTTTTTATTTTTTTCCATTGGCAGCAGTTGTTGATATTTCCCTTGAATGTACTCTGGATTTAACCTTTACACCGTCTCCAATATTGACATATCCTCTTTTATCAAGAACATAATCCTGAAAATTCTTATCCGCATCTCTAACAGAGCAATTCAACATATAGCCGTTACCGTCTTTTAGTATATTTAAAATATTATCGGCCGTGGTTTTACTTTCGTCAGCTACAATGATAATCCTTTCCAATAAATAATCTTTTTGGATTTTTCGCGGCACCGATATCAAAACAGTTTTGTCCGAAACGTCTTGGGGAAAAAGCTTATAATTAACAGGAATGCCGTTTGCATCTGTAAATAATCCCATTTGTAAAATCAAATTCAGAGGATATTTCTCGGAAATCTTCTTTTTACGCATGCCATCAGGTTCGCCGATTCCAAAACAATAATCGGTAAGCCAATAATAAACCGGTTTTGTACTGTGTTTATACAAAGTTCTGATATGTTCGTAAAGCCATAGTTTTAAAGCCTCTTGATGCTTGTTTAAAAATGAAAGACCTTTATACATATCAATTAAAGAAAAATCTGATTCTTCAAAAAAAATATCTCTATTCTCATAGGCCTTTTTCATAGAAGTCCGATAAAGCAACCGTGAGAATATCAAGAGTTTCATTACGGAATCGGTACTATATTCTTTATTAGCATGTTGTCGGTTCGCAAGGAACTTATTAATTTTAAGTTCATGATAAATTTTACTTAAAGCCGTAAAACCAAAGTTTTTTCTGTTTGTAAAGTCAGTAGATATTCTTTCATTTTTACAGAAACTTAAATTAATAGGCGAAGATTCTTCAGCCCTTTGCTTGTTCATTAAGGCAATTTCATTACTAAAAAATGCTATAGGATCCGAATACTCTTTTTCCAGATCATCAAGATAACCAAGAGATTTTATAGTAATGGACTTAGGTTTCTTGCTATCCTTGTCGCGATAACTTTGAACTATGGACAAATAAATACGTCCTGTCTTTCTGTTTTTTACTTTTCTAAGATACATACTGAAAAACCTCTTATATTTGATCATTTAACATAAGGTGTATTTAATATGACTTACTTCACAATGCTTCTTCCATACTTTTCTTAATGCAAAATATACACTGTTTAACCATTATATCTTATAAATGTACATAAATCTACTATTTTCATGTAATAAATTGAATTGATAATATCCGAATTTATCAGTTAATTCGTGACTTTCAAGGTTCACCCTTTCAAAATATACTACATTTTGAGGAAAAACTTTACCTAAATTGTTTACTATGTGATATTATATGATTGAATCAATACTGCAAGGACAGTAAAGATTAATTTCTTAAAAAAAAATAAAATGGGAGGAATTGAACATGAGCATACTTCACATCAGGAGTTTAAAGTGTTATGAAACGGAAGACTGGACAGGAGCAGATGAATGCCGGCTTGAAATCTATGTTGACGGTAATAAAACAGTCTTAAGACACTCTCTCAATGATAATCAAACTTGGCAGATCGACAGACAGTTTGAATTTTCCAACAGTGCTCAAATTAAGCTGTACGATGAGGATTCCCCTGATGCAGATGATCATTTAGGTACCATTACCATCGGGAAAAGCAGTGTTCAAAATGCTACCGGTAAATTTACCGGCGACGATGCAAACTATTCCCTGTTTTACGATGTATTCGATAATTCCAGCCCTTCTGACCCATCAACCACTATTCCATCCACCACACGATTACTAAAACTTATAAAATTAGATTGTAAAAAGAACGAAGACATTACTGGTTATGATGAATTACGCTTTGAAGTGTATATTGACGGAGTATTCCGGGAGAAAATTTACAAAAATCTTAAGAAAAAGCAGACTTGGAACATCGACAAGGAATATACTTTTTCCCAGAGCGTTCAGATAAAACTGTGGGATGAAGATTTCGGCTGGGGTGACGGTGATGACTTTCTCGGTGAAGCACTGATAAACACAAGCCTTGGTGAAAACAAATCCGTTAAATTTACATTGGACGATTGTGACTATACACTTACCTACAGTGTTTGCGAAACAACCCTAGTTGTTGAAAATGATGTCAATCAATTGCTGAATGAATTTGAAAAATCCTCAGCTCCTGGTGTATGGCCCAATATCATAAAAGACGAATTGATAAAAGATATTCGTGCCATTGTTGCAAACCCCCTGAGAGTAAATCAGGGACGTGCTCCGCTTTGCGGTCCCGCTGCTATCGTATATGAACTGGTAAGAAGAGAACCGTTGAGATTCGTTAGAATTTGCAGAAGTCTTTACGAAAAGGGCTCCTTCCAAACCAGAAGCAAAACTTACAGTGCTTCATCAAAGTTGAGAAACAGTAAAGTTAGAAGCGGGGTAACTCCTTGTAACTGGATGATTATGGCAACTATAGTTGAATACACCAATCTAATATTTAATATCGAAGCAGATTCATGGGATGGTGCCTTCGCTTCCCTTGATTTTTTCCTCAAAGAATGGACTTATGAAATACTTCTCTTTGACAGAGTAGAGTGGGCTCCAACCTATGCCTTCGGTGAATTCGATGCTATAAAGAAGGCAAAAAAAGTCTATGATAACGGTGGAGTAGCATTTTTATTTGTTCATTCTGCATTGGTCGGCAATCCCCCTCCTCTTGTCTCTGTAGTAGGCACCCATTGGATAGTCTACGCCGGGAATCTGGAATTAGATGAAGGAAAATGGTATATATGGGACAGCGGTCATGTTAAATTTGACTGTTATACATGGGGTAAGATTAAAACGGTAGATGTTGATGAAGGTACCTTCGAAGACTATTTCTTTGGCGTTGTAACCGGTCAACGTTAAAAGCATCCGGTAAGTATATTAAATTAAATCAGGGAGGTACAAAAGATGCCAGTGAGAAATATTGAAAATTACTCAACTTTAAGATGGCATAGGCAAAGTTCGGCATTACTTGGAAAGAAAATTACAAATATTAAGAAAAGAGCAAGTATTACAGATGTTATTGAACCCTCAGAACCAAAGAACGATTCCTCAGTTCTTCTGGAAATTGAAAGACATCTTACAACTGCTCATGATTTATACTTTTCAAGGCTTTTTGCCGAAGCAATCGAGGAATACCGCACCACACAAACATTAATCAGTAATCTGTTAAATTCATCCGAATCCGATGGTTCCTCGAGTACATTTGATTCACTGCTTCGTGTCGGGGTAGATTTTATCTCCTCGATAGAATCAAAAATTCCTGAAACGGTTCCTGACCTACAACTTTCGGCAACTGAAGCCTTAAATTCTGTAAATATCGTATCAGAGGAAACTAAAGAAATAAAGCCCACAAGAAGAGTTATCCTTTCTCCT
>JGI24709J26583_10004535_pt1 | contig 10445 bp, 11 predicted proteins | sample BioPla2DNA1_FD_26583 | JGI IMG/M metagenome (IMG submission 26583) | reverse complement strand
AAATATTTAAATAACTACAACATATAAATAGCTAATGTCAAAATAACACTTCTCTAAATGTGTTTGTGTTTCGACAACAAAAAAGCTGTTAAGATTTTTTTTGAGTTTCTTAACAGCCCCTTTTTATAAATTAAATCCTTTGAATTTACAAATATATCAAATTAACAAACTATTTGTTGTCAGAGCTATTTGGCGTTGGCCATTTGAACATAATTTTATATATCGTATTATCTAGATATGGAACTTCTAGTTTCTCAATTTCACCCTTATCGCAACTATTTGCAATATTATGATCTAGCGGAATTTTGTCTAAAATTGGCATTTTATTTTCTTTTTCAGGATTAAATAGCCTAATGTCTTTATCACAATTTGGGCATTTAATATAACTCATATTTTCAACTACTCCAATTAGAGGTATATCCATCATTTCTGCCATTTTTATTGCCTTTTTCACTATCATATTAACCAAATCCTGTGGTGATGTTACTACAATGATGCCATCTAAAGGAATTGATTGAAAAACAGTTAAAGAAACATCGCCGGTTCCAGGTGGCATATCTATGAACATATAATCTATATTATCCCAAACAACATTAGTCCAAAATTGCTTTACCATACCAGCAATCAATGGTCCTCTCCAAACAATTGGATCATCTTCATTTTCAATTAAAAAATTTGAAGAAATTATAGAAACTCCACCTTCAGATATTCTTGGATATATTCCAGTGTCATCTCCCGTAACATAACCTTTTATTCCAAACATCTTAGGAATAGATGGCCCAGTAACATCAGCATCTAATATAGCTGTTTTGTATCCACGTTTTGCTAATAAACTTGCAAGTAAACCTGAAACTAAACTTTTACCAACTCCACCCTTACCACTTAAAACACCAAAAACTCTCTTTACATTTGAAAGTTCATGAGTTTTTTCCAACAAACTTTTTGGCTCTTCTTTTTCTAAAACAGCAGTATTTTTATCAGAACAAGTAGTTGAAGAACAAGTTGAACAATCATGAGTACAATTATCTTTTTTCGTCATCTTTTACCTTCTCCTAAAAATTACAATTTTAATCTTGTATTAAGTATTTTAACACTTATTATAAAAATTTCCACTAAATACTTTTAAAAAACTAAAAAGCCACATATGCAGCTTTTTAGTTAAGTAAGAAGATTATGTATATATATAGTATTATTTGGAGGCTAATACTACACACCTAAATTGAATGTATTAATTAAAAATCAATACTAATAACTTTACTCCTTTTCATCATTTTTAATTTTTGACGAACAAGATGCATTTGGACAATTTGCACATGAGTATCCACATGATGTTATTTTTTTACCTGATTTTCTAGCTAAAACTCTACGCAATATAGCCCAACCTATTGTTAGTAAAACAAGAACTGATGCTAAAACTATTACTATAATTTCAATTCTATCCATTTTTATATCCCTTACAAATCAAATACATTCTCAGATATTAAGCCCTTACTTACTTTGTATCTTTTTATCCTTTGCAAATCAAACACCTTCTCGATATTAAGCCTATACTGATTTTGTATCTTTTTTATCCTTTGCAAATCAAACAGCTTCTCGATATTAAGCCTATACTGATTTTGTATCTTTTTATCCTTTGCAAATCAAATACATTCTTGGATATTAAGCCTATACTGACTTTGCACCTTTTTTCTTTATTTTAATAATATCTTTCTTCACTAGTATCGCTATAACACTTGCAATAACTACTGCTAGTAACACAAACAATGAATACCACTTGGCAACTGCAATAAACATACCAATCCAAAATACAATCATTGACACAACATATGCTCCAAGTAACCAAAACAATACTGCTAATATCGTAGATCTGCGACCTTTTTTCTTGCCTTCCATTAAGACAAATTCTGCTCTTGCTGCTGCAACTGCAGCCATACATGGAACACTCAATAAGTTAAATGTTAAAAAAGCAAACATTGCGGGGATAGCAGTTTGTGGACCAAACATCAACCCACCTACACCTAAAATCATTGCTGCCATACCTGGATGTTCATTTAATTCACCAGCTTCTAAATCAAAAGCTTCACCAGCATCTTCGCCCATGCCACCAAACATTCCCATTGTCGCAACAACCATTTCTTTTGCAATCAATCCTGTAAATGCTGCTACTGTTAATTTCCAACCAATGTCGCCATATCCCCAGCCTAGTGGAATAAAAATATATGATAGCGGTTTTGCAATTACAGAGATCATGCTTTGATCGGCATCTACAAAACCATATCTAAAGCTAACATTAGTCAATACCCAAATTACAACGATAGAACCAGCAATAATTGTTCCTGCTCTCAAAAGATAATGTTTTAAATTTTGACCAAGATGTAGCATAACCGTTCTAAATTGCGGGGTTCTATATTCTGGCAATTCCATAATAAAGGGAGGGGTTTCACCTTTGACAAAAGTTTTTTTCAAAAACAATGATCCTAGTATTGCCACTACAATTCCAATTATATACATACCTGCTACAACACCAGTGGCATTTAAATTTGAATGAAGCGCAAACACTCCACCAAAAGCTGCCCATATTGGAAGTTTCGCACCACAAGAAAAGAAAGGTGATAATAATATTGCACGCTTTCTCTCAGATGCATCTTCCAAAGTTCTGGTTCCCATAATTCCAGGTATTGCACACCCAAAACAAGTTAATAAAGGTAAAAACGCTCTTCCTGAAAGGCCAAATCCTCTAAAAGCTCTATCTAAAATAAAAGCGACTCTTGCCATATATCCAGTATCTTCAAGTATTGACAAGAAAAAGAATAATATTAATATTAATGGAATAAATGATATAACAGCACCTACACCCTCAAACAGTCCGTTAACTACTAGACTTGTATACCATGTCCCCTCTGGCATAGCACCCTCGATAAGTCCAGTAAGTTCACCCCAAGCCTCTCCTACCAAAGTATGAAAAATTACACCTGGTGAATATACGCCATCGTTACTTGCTAAAAATCTTTCAACCCCTTCACTAATTTGCGCATCTTTAACTGCCCATCTTAACAACAAGAAATTTTCGCTAAATGTGAAATGGAAAATTAAAAGCATAATAAATAAAAAGATTGGAATACCCCAAAATCTATGTGTCAATATTTTATCAACTTTATCAGATTTTGATATTTTTTCTTTCTTTGCTTTTTTCAATTCAGCAGCATAATGTTTAGTAATATATTTATACCTAGCGTCAGCAACAACTGCTTCATAATCTCCATAAAAATCTCCAGTATCAACTTTTAACTTTAACTGAGTTACTTGTGGTAAAAACTCTTTTCTTTTATTAACTTCTAAATTGTCACCTTCAATAAGCTTTATTGCCCTAAATAATGGATTGTCTATCCCTTTTTCTATGTACAACTTTTCTACATTCGCTATAGCTTCTGAAATAATACTATCTTTTAAAACTGTATGACCTTTTCTTTCAGATTTTACCTCTCCATATGCAACTTCCATTAATTTATGAATATTGTTTTTCTTTAAGGCACTAATTCCAATAACTGGAACTCCAAGCTTCTTGCTTAAATTTTCAATGTTTATTTTATCGCCTGATTTTTCAACTTCATCCATAAAATTCAATGCAACAACAACAGGAGTATCTGTTTCGATAACTTGCGTTGTCAAATACAAGTTTCTCTCTAAATTTGTTGCATCAACTATATTGATTATTAAATCTGGTTTCTCGTCTAAAATATACTCTCTTGCCACAACTTCTTCTGGAGTATATGGTGAAAGAGAATAAATACCTGGCAAATCAACGATTTCTACTGGCTCTGATAGTTTTTTATAGACACCAATTTTTTGCTCTACTGTTACACCAGGCCAATTACCCACTCTTGCTGTAGCGCCAGTTAAGTTGTTAAATAGTGTGGTTTTACCCGAATTTGGATTCCCCGCTAATGCAAATCTCATTTCTCTACCTCCATCGTTACAATTTCAGCTTCCGCTTTTCTCAAAGATAATTGATATCCCCTAATAGTTACCTCAATGGGATCACCAAGCGGTGCTAATTTAATTAGCTTAATATCAGCTCCAGGAGTTACCCCCATATCAAAAAGTCTTCTTTTCAGTTTGCTTTCGCCAAAAACAGATTTAACTCTACCGCTTTGGCCTACCTGAAATTCACTTAATTTAACTTCCATTTTTACCTCATTTAAATGTTTTATATTATGCCGCAAGACATTAACATTATTTATATAACAATAATTTTCATAGCTAGGGATTTATTTAAAGCAAGCTTTGTGTCTTTTAGCTTTAAAATCACACAATCTCCTTCGTTACTTAAAGATGTAATTTTAGCTCCTACTAAAAGTCCAAGACTACAAAATCGCTTTTTGATATTATCATCAACCCTGATTTCTACAATCTCTACTTCCTTTCCATAAGGGACAAAAACTAAGGGCATTTTACTAGCTACCATATCAACTGCTACACTATTCATTACTTTTACACTCTCCATATCTTCTTACCTTCTTTTCATGCGGTTGCATATTGCGAACCATATGTTCTATAAAAAGGGCAATTATGCCCATAAACTCTTATATTGAAGTCTTTCTTTTAATTCAATACTTCTAGTTGCCTATATGCAACTATCTCAATTATACATAGGCGGTTCGCCACTGTCAACCACTTTTTAAAAGTTTTTTTGACAAAAAAAAGCCTTCGCAAACTGAAGGCTAAAAACACATATTAAGCTTTTTTTAAAAAATCTGCTATTTTCTTGGAATATGTTCTTCAACTATTTTTACTTTTTCAACTTTATATTTTGCAACATCTCTATATTTTGATTGATAATAATTTTCAGGAGTTATATCAATATCAGCGCCATCATATACAATAACAGTACATCCCCTTTGTGCTCCCTTACTTGCTATCCCAGGATATGCTAAATAATCTAAGCTAACACCATATGTTAACCTAATCGGTTTTATTTGTTCTTCAGTTTTCCAGTAATTTATAGAAATATTATTGTAATGATCGTGTCCACAAAAAACTGAGTCACCGCCCGCTTCTACCATAGTATCAAAAACATTATCTTCTCCTACACCATGATAAATTAGCTTTCCTGTCTCACCAATTCTTCCATACTTAAGTTCAACAACACCCGCTATATCCTTACTGTCGTTATCATAATATTCCATCCAAGCATCTTTATATTCTTTTATTGGTATATGGAAATACAAGCTTGATGGTACATCAATTTTAATACTAGACACTTGCTCTCCTTCAGGCAAAGCGTCAAACTTTGTTTGATTTGCTGCTTTTAATTTAGCCATCTCAGTTTTATACCATGTTGTTTGACTATTATGTATATTGTCATATTCCCACTTCAAACCAAATTTATCACTTGGCAAATATGAATGAGAGTCTAAAGTTACAATAGCTCTAGTGACAAATCCGGCACTATTTTTTATTTTTATTATTGAATTTCCAAATCCATCAATATTTTCTGGACCTTCTGAAAATAAACTGTATTTATATTGATCGCCTGAATAAAAATCGCTTATTTGCTCTCTAGTGTATTTACTATATACTTCAGTATCGTGATTTCCAAAAGTTACAGTCCAATATACACCTAAACTATCCATTAAATCTGCAAATGCTTTTGCCGCCTTTTTATTATCACTAGTTCCTGCTGAAAAAGGAACAGGATATGCAATATCACCTGTAGCAATAACTAAATCAGGTTTTTCAGCAGTCACCATTGCAGCAATCGCATTTAAAACTTTTTTATCTGTAGTTGCACTAAATAAACCTCCCCCAAGATGTATATCTGTTAGCTGTACAACTTTAAATTCATCATCTGTCACAAAAGTCCAGTAACCATCTGTATCTTTTTCTGGGACTAATTGCTCACCATCAGAATATGATACACCACCAAAACTTTGTGCATATTTTGGCAAAGTCTTTGTAACTATAGCACTTCCTATAGCTGTAATAATTACAACCAATAAAATTGCTGAAATTATTGATATTATGACAATTAAAGCTATCTTTTTTCTTCTTTTTTTAGCCTCTGGACTTTTGTCTAATGGTTTTATTTTAAACCTATTTTTCTTCCCTTTTTCTGGTTGCCCATTTTCAAGCTTCTCTGTATTGTCCATTCTTCACCTCGTAACTTCTCAAAGACTCATATTTAACATTCTAGCATATTTGAAGATACATTAAAATATATATTAAGCATCAAATATATCAACAACTAATTCTATCTTTAGTCTTTCTTCTAATTCTTTTTTTACTTGTAAAATCTCTTTATAAGAATCCTTTTCAGGTAAAATTTTAGCAACGGCAATTATTTTGCCAAAACCATAATCATGATATGAAATGCTTTTTATTTCCTTTATGCCTAAACACTCGTTTAAACTTTTATATAATATCTCTTTGCTTTCTTCATTAAATGTATCTTTGCCTAAGACTATTAATAGATTATCAACAATCATCTTGATACCAAGAGCTATGAATATTAATGAAATAATAATACCAAAAATTGCATCTAATGTTATTAGATATTTTGATAATACAAAGCCAAGTAAAGCTAAAAAAGTAATAATAGAATCAATAAAGCTATCTAATGTTACACCCTTAAAAACATTTGAGCGGATACTCTTATTAGCCCTCGCAAACAAAAATCCCATTGCTATTTTCATAATTATACTTACTATCAAAATGACTATGTATGACCATTGGTATATTAAATTCACAGGAATCATAATATTTTGCAAAGACCTTATGAGGAAAAATATTCCAGAAAACAAAATAAATAGCGAAAGCAAAAATGAAGCTAAATATTCAGCACGCCCATAACCATATGGCATTTCTTTACTAGATTTTCTCGAAATAATAACAAACGCTAAAACTGCAACTCCATTAAATACTAAATCAATAAAATTATTAACAGAGTCCATAACAATTGTAAGTGAACCAGAAGCAAGCCCTACATAAAGTTTTGACAATGCTAAAGCTAGATTTACCACTAAACCTATTGCCATAAAAATTATGCTTTTTTTAATTCTTGTAAAATTTTTCAAATATAATTCCTTATAGTCTAAATGTAAAAATAAACCCTAAATTTAGATGTTATAAATTTAAAGATACCGTTATTATTTATAGTTTTTTAAGATGATCTTTTAGAGCCTCAAATGTTATGGAACTTATCACATGTTCTATTCTACAAGCATCTTCTTCTGCAACTTCTTGAGGAACCCCAATTTTTTCTAAAAATCCAGTAACTGTTTTATGCTTTTCATAAATTTCATTAGCAAGTTTTTTGCCTTTATCTGTAAAGTTTAAATGTCCAGATGGAGCCATCAACAATAAGCCCTTTTTTATCAACTGATTAACCCCACGAGATACGCTAGATTTAGAGTAATTAAGTCTTCTTGCTACATCAATGGATCTGCAAGAACCTTCTTCCTTCATAATCAATAGTATTGTTTCTAGATAATTTTCAGCTGATTCTCTAACTTTTTTCATATATCACCTTTAAAATATTTCTTTATGTAATTATACAATATCTAAACGTTTTTTTATAGTGCAAATTTTTTTATTGTTTTAATTGTAGTTCGCCAATATGAAACTTACTGATTAAGTCTTAATTTTCTAAAAAACCTATAACTATTAGCATATTTTGACATTTTACTTCAATCATTACCTAGCATTTTTTGTCTTTGAAGTTGCAATAAGCATACTAAATTATAAACAAAAAACTGACCCCTTAAATAAATGTTTAGCCAACTTTTTGGGATCAGCTCATAATTTTTGTTTAACACACATTGATAATTAACTATTTTTTATATCTTCTGCTATAATTTTTGCAGCATCTCGAACTTCTTTTGCAGTACTGTCATCTAATGCTGATTTTATAGTTAAAGCTTTTACAATTTGCTCTACATTTTGAAGTTCCGATACTTCTTTTGAGATTTTTTCTGTAACTACAGGTGCCCAAGAACCATTTCCAACTATGAAGGCTTTTTTATTCCTAATAGTTAACATTTTCATATCATCTATCAATGCTCTCATTTTTGGATATATTTCTAAATTGTATGTCGGTGAAAGTAAAGCAAAATGAGTATTTTTATAAATTGAAGAAATAATATATGAAATATCTGTTTCTGAAACATCAAATAAATCTATATTTGTAACTCCATTTATAGCAAGTTCATTTGCTAATAAAAATGCTGCATCTTTAGTGTTTCCATACATACTTGCATATGCAATTGTTATGCCTTTTTGCTCACTTTGATATTGTGCCCATAATAAATATTTATCCAATATTAAGCCTATTTTATCTTTCAAGACGTGTCCATGAACTGGACAAATTATATTAATTGCTTTGCCATCTAACTTTGCAAATGCCGCTTCCACTCTTTGACCATATTTTCCCAAAATATTTGCATAATATCTTCTATACTCATCTAAATCAAAATTATTGCCGGCTTCATAATCAAACAAAGCGCCATCTATTGAACCAAATGCCCCAAAAGCATCAGATGAAAATAAAATCTTTTGTGATAATTCATATGCCATCATTGACTCAGGCCAATGCGCCATTGGAGTAAAAACAAACTCCAATTCATGTTTTCCTAAATTGAGTTTATCACCTTCTTTGACAATTTGAACGTTTTTGCAAATATCTCCAAAAAATTGTTTAAATATCCTAAGGCCTACTTGATTGATTACAACTGTAGCATTGGGATAATTAACTAATAACTCCCTAAGTGTTGCACTATGATCTGGCTCCAAATGCAAAACAACAATGTAGTCTAAATCTCTATTATCTAAAACCTTTTTGACATTGTTAATATATAAAGTTGAAATAGATGCATCAACTGAATCTAATACTGCAGTCTTTTCATCATTAATTAGATATGCATTATATGCTACACCTTTTGGCAACGGAAACAAGTTTTCAAAACGAGATAATCTCTTATCGCTACCGCCTACCCAATATATGTCTTTTGATATTTCTCTAAAACTATACATACAAACCCCTAATTTTTTTAATTTTTATTTTATTTTCTTAAAAAGTGAAACGCGACACTAATATAATACTAAAAACGGTTATTTCTTACAAATAAAACACCAAAGCAAAAAGCCTTGGTGTTCTAATATAATTAGACATTTACAACTTTAAACTATAAAGACTTTTTCCATAATCCATGCAAATTACAAAATGCCCATACTGCTATTGGTTTATCGTTAACTAAAACAAATTCAGCATTTGGTGTTACTTTGCAAACTTTTCTTTGTCCGCCATTTTCTGTTTCAAGATAAATCCAAGAAATATAATGCTCTGGAATCATAGGATGTGCAGTTGAACCAACTTGTACTTTTATGCTATTTCCTTCCACTTTAACATCTGGAATATGCTTTTCATAGCCGCCCTCTTCTGTTACTTTGGGTTCAAGTAATTTCATTTGTTGTCCACAACATGAAATTGGTCTTTTGTCGTCTTCTAAAAGACCAAATAAGTTACTACATTTTTCACAATAATAAAATTTTGCCATAAAATCCTCCTTTCTACTAAATTTTAGCAATTTTATATGACTTTGTTATTTTTTTTGAGAATAATCTTTTGTTAAAGTGTCTAAAGCTCCCCTAATTGAAGGCAATATAATATCTAATCCTTCTTCAACAGTAATTAGTTTGCTTGGTAAATTAATAATTAAACTCTTTTTTCTCATTCCGGAAATTCCCCTAGATAAAATACTTCTCTCTGTGGTCTTTAAGCAACCTATTCTCACAGCCTCATTAAATCCTGGAATTTCTTTTTCAATCACTCTTCTTGTTGCTTCTGGGGTGACATCTGTTGGGGTCAAACCTGTACCACCAGTTGTAATAATTAACGAAATGTTCTCTTCATCACAAGCTTTAATCAATTCGTTATATATCGTTTCTTCGTCATCTGGTATTGTAATTCTTTTAACTACTTTATAACCTGCTACAGTTAGCATTCCTACCATATGATTTCCTGTTATATCTGAACGTTCTCCAAGTGCACAGCTATTACTTACTGTGATTACTGCCGCTTTGTATTGCATTTTTTCCTCCAAGTTATATATTTTTTAACTAATGACATTATACAACATTTGCACTTTAAATTAAATAGCCATTTAGCATATTATAAATTTGTTAAATCTCAAAAGTAACTACATGCTCAAAGCCTAAAAAAGTTTTCATATGTAAGTGCCGATATTTTTATATAATCAGGAATTTTTTTTAAATAAAAAATTCCCAATTTGACAAAGCTTGTTAAATATTGCACTTTAAATTGAATAGCCATTTAGCATATTATGAATTTGTTAATTCCAGAAGTAACTGCACGCTCAGAGCCTAAAAAAAGTTTTCATATGTAAGTGCCCATATTTTTGTATAATTAGAAAAATTTTCCAAATAAAAAG
>JGI24709J26583_10004533_pt1 | contig 10449 bp, 9 predicted proteins | sample BioPla2DNA1_FD_26583 | JGI IMG/M metagenome (IMG submission 26583) | reverse complement strand
AGGTGATAACCAGTATAAGATGATCGTAGAACACATCTTAAATGATAGGGAATTTAATAAAATTTCATCATCTTTCCATCACGGAACAGATCGTTTAACTCATTCGATTAAAGTATCATATTATTCGTATTTAATTTCTAAAAAATTAGGACTTGATTATGAAACAACAGCTAAAGCNGGTTTACTTCATGANTTTTTTTCAACTCCTAATAACAAAACACTAAGGGAAAGTACTGAATCCTTATTCAATCATGCTAAAATAGCGGCTGATAATGCTAATCGTCAGTTTGGTATAACAGAAAAAGAAAAGAATATTATTGAAACCCATATGTTCCCAATAACGCTTAAACCTTCTAAATTTGCTGAAGGATGGATTGTTAGTTTAGTTGATAAAGGGGTAGGAATATTTGAGTTTGGCCTCAAATTTAGATATGCTATATCACTTTGGATGATATTTACAATTAACATAATAAAATAAGGCTACAAATTTGTAGCTTTTTATGTTATTATATTTTTGTGTCCTTGTAGCTCAGCTGGATAGAGCAATCCCCTCCTAAGGGATAGGTCGTTGGTTCGACTCCAATCAAGGACGCCATATGCCGCTTTAGTTCAGTGGTAGAACAGTTGCATGGTAAGCAACAGGCGCAAGTCCGATTCTTGCAAGCGGCACCACACTAAGGTTAAGTAAAAACATACATACNATTTGTGTATGTTTTTTTAATATTTGTAAAGATGTAGAGCAAAACAACAAAAAATATGATAAAATTATAATAAGAAAACAAAAATATAAAAAAGAGGAAAAACAGGCAAAATTTAATATTGAAGATATAACATACTTTAGAGATAAATTGCCTGGTGCGAATCCAGGAATTTGAGTTTGATTTTAAATAAAAAAATTAATTATAAAGATGCTATTATGGCAAGCCTTTTTTCGCTAANATTAAGAAAGTATTTATATAATAAAGGAAGAAAAATTAAATACTNCTTATTGATTTGTAAATAAGTAATCTTTTTAAGCAAATCAATGCTCTGTGGTATAATTAAAATGTGAGGTGTAGGATATGGCAAAGAAAAAAGAAGAAAAAGATGACAAGAAGAAAAAAACGTCCCATCATACCGAATTATTAGGTTTGTTGCTTGTNTTAATAGCAATTATAGGTATTTGTGAATTTGGACCTGTTGGAAACATAATAAGTAGTTTTGCCTTATTTTTGGTAGGNTCGTATTATCAAGTTATATTATTATGGCTAGGTTATATAGCTATTCGTATGATAATCGACCGAAAAACTCCCAACTTTTTCACGTCTAGAATGGTAGGGTTATATGTCTTGTTTTTAGCAATACTTATTTGGTCTCATACTGAATATGTTGAAAATAACGAGGCAGTTCTTGACGTGTTTGAAAAAACCATTAATAATTTAGTATTAGCTTTTAGAGTTGATCACGCTAATATTGATGCTGGTGGTGGTATAATTGGTGCAGCATTTAGCCTTCTTAGCAATCGACTTTTTGCTGAAGGTTCTTACGTTGTTGTTTTTGCACTAGGCCTTTTTGGAGCTGTCATGCTTCTTAATGTTTCACTATCAGATATGCTAAAACAAGTAATAAAATGGATAAAGAAAGCAATATATTACTTTAAGAAGGATAAAAAAGAAAAAGCAGAAAAGGAAACTGCTGAAACAAAAGAAACCCAAAAGGTAATAATTTCTAATATTAATGAACTCACACATGTACATGATACACCAGTTGTAGAAGAAGNTGTTGAAGAAACAATTATACCAGTTGATGAACCGTCAAATCAAAATTATAAATTACCACCCTTGTTATTGCTTGATGTTCCAAAAAAACAAATGAATACCAACCAAGGAACGGTTCAAGCTAATATCGAAACACTAGAAAAAGTATTTAATGACTTTGATATTAATGGAAAAGTTGTTGAGGTTCATGTTGGACCTACTGTTACACAATATGAAATAGAACTTAAAGCAGGAACTAAAGTGAGTCGTGTATTAGGTATTAATCGTGAAATAGCCTTGGCTTTGGCAGCTAAAAACGTTCGTATTCAAGCTCCCATTCCTGGCAAAAGTACGATAGGTATTGAACTTCCTAATAGGGTAAATACAGTTGTTTCTCTAAGGGATGTATTATCAAATATGCCTAATATATATGAAAGAAGTAAGTTAGCTGTAGGGCTTGGTAAAGACATTATGGGAAAAAACATATATGCAGAAATTAACAAGACACCACATTTATTAGTAGCTGGCTCAACTGGTTCTGGTAAATCAGTGTGTATAAATACAATTATTATATCTATTTTGATGCGTACAACACCAGAAGAGGTAAAATTAGTTTTAGTAGACCCTAAAAAGGTTGAATTAAGCATTTATAATGGTGTTCCCCATCTTTTAGCGCCTGTTGTAACTGATCCAAAAAAAGCATCTGTTGTCCTTATGAGGATTGTTTCAGAAATGGAATCAAGATATGATTTATTCAGTCAAACAGAAACTAAAAACATCGAAAGTTATAATAAATATGTTGAGGATCAAAACAAAGGTGCCCCTGAAGATTTAAAAACTAAAAAGTTACCTTATATAGTAGTGATTATTGATGAATTAGCTGACCTTATGTTAGTGGCTGCTAAAGAAGTTGAAGATTCTATTATGAGGATTACCCAAATGGCAAGAGCTGCTGGGATCCATTTGATAGTAGCAACACAAAGGCCATCAACGGATGTTATAACAGGTATAATAAAAGCTAATATTCCATCTCGTATATCCTTTGCCGTTAGTAGTAATGTTGACTCTAGAACTATTTTAGACGCTAGTGGCGCTGAAAAATTATTGGGTAAAGGTGACATGTTATTTTTACCAATGGGTGAGAACACTCCACTTCGTCTTCAAGGTTGTTTTATATCTGATGATGAAGTGAAGAAGGTAGTAAATTATACTATAAAACAGCAAAAAGCTAAGTATGATGAACGTTTAGTTAAACTTGATNAGAAAGAACCTTCAAATGAAGGGCGCGATGTTGGAGAAGATGATCCACTTTATGATGATATTCTCGAATTTGCTATCAGAAATGGTAAAATAAGTGCATCATTAATCCAAAGAAAATATCGTTTTGGATATAATAGAGCGGCTCGTATTATTGATATTATGGAAAGTCGTGGCATTGTAGGACCCCCTAGTGGTTCTAAACCAAGGGAAGTATTAATAAAATTAGAAGAAGAAAATGAAGAAGAGGATGATAATTAATTATGGGAAGAGCATATGAAGTAAGAAGAGCATCAATTGAAAAAACTGGCGCAGCTAAAGCAAAACTTTACACAATGTATTCTAAAGAAATATATGGAGCTGCTAAAAAATCAACTGATCCAGAAGCTAATCCTACACTAAAAAGATTAATTGAAAAAGCTAAAAAGGATCAAGTTCCTTCAGATATTATAAAAAGAGCAATTGATAAGGTTAATTCTGGTGTTGATGAAAATTATTTAAGTGTTAGATACGAAGGCTTTGGGCCTTCTTCATCAACTATCATTGTTGATTGTTTAACTGATAATGTAAATCGTACAATCGGAATGGTAAGAGGAGCTTTCTCCAAAGCTAAAGCTAAATTAGGTGTGTTAGGTAGCGTCTCGCATATGTATGATAATCTATGTGTCATAAGTTTTAAGGGTTTAACTGAAGAACAAACGCTTGAAGCTCTAATAAATGAAGAAGTAGATGTTTCTGATATAGAAGTAGAAGAAGATCTCATCATTCTTTACGGAAATCCAACAGATCTATTCAAAATAAAAAATGCTATTATTAAAGCTAAAGAAGATGTTGTATTCGAACTAGATGAAATAACTATGATACCTCATGAAAGAATAACACTTACAGAAGAAGAATTAGAACAATTAAAAAAATTGTTAACATTATTGGAAGATATTGAAGACGTTCATCAGATTTATCATAATGTTATTATTGATTAACTCACATATATGTGAGTTTTTTTATATTCAATTGTGTGACATATGTTTGATTAATCTAGACAATATTCTTTTTTAAACAATAAAGTTTCTTGTTCTTTCCTTATTTTACATGCTATAATGAAATATGTAAGAGGTAAGGAGTGAGTCCATGGCGAAACAACAATATGATGAATCATCGATAAAAATTCTAGAAGGGCTTGAAGCGGTAAGAAAAAGGCCTGGTATGTATATCGGTTCTACTGATAAAAGAGGACTTCATCACCTTGTTTGGGAAATAGTAGATAACAGTATCGATGAAGTAATAAATGGTTATGGAAATTATATTAAAATAATTATACACGAAGATGGATCTGTTAGTGTAACTGATGAGGGGCGTGGTATTCCAACTGGAGTTCATGAAAGTGGGCGCTCAACACCAGAGGTAATATATACCATGTTACATGCNGGTGGTAAATTTACTGAAAGCGGCTATAAAGTGTCAGGTGGGCTTCATGGTGTTGGAGCATCAGTTGTTAATGCACTTAGTTCATGGATGGAAGTTACTAGTAAAAGAGATGGTGAGGAATACTATATTAGGTTTTCAAATGGTGGACATGTTGAAGTGCCTTTAAAGAAAATAGGTTCTACTACTAAGTCTGGAACAACCGTTCATTTTATGCCAGATGAAGAAATATTTGGTAATATTAACTTTAGCTATACATCTATTTGTGAGCGTATGCAAGAATGTGCCTTTTTACTTAAAGGATTAACTGTTGAAGTAATTGATGTAGAAGATAAGAAGGGTGAAAAATTTCATTATGAGAATGGCTTAGAAGCTTTTGTTAATTATCTTAATGAAGATAAGGATACTCTTCATAAAGTAGTTCATTTTTCTTCTTCAAAGGACAAAATTGAAGTAGAAGTAGCNCTTCAATACACTTATAATTATTCTGAAAATATAATATCATTTGTTAACAATGTAAAAACAACTGATGGTGGNACCCATGAAGTTGGTTTTAAGACTGCCTTAACTCGTGTTTTCAATGATTATGCAAAGGCAAACAATTATTTTAAAGGTAAGGATAAGTCTTTTGATGGTGGTGATGTTAGAGAAGGTCTAACTGCTATAATATCACTTAAGATACCAGAATCGTTATTACAATTTGAAGGTCAAACGAAAGCTAAATTAGGTACTCCAATAGCAAGATCGGTAGTTGAAAGTATTGTTGCTGAGAAGTTACAGTTTTATTTAGAAGAAAATAAGGAAATAGCATCTTCACTAATTGCCAAATCACTTAAAGGTAAAGAAGCAAGAGAAGCAGCAAGAAAAGCAAGGGAAGAAGCAAGAAAAAATAAAGGTACTAAGAAAGAGAGAAACATTAGTGATAAATTAACTCCAGCTCAAACTAGAAATCCGAAGAAGAACGAATTGTTCTTAGTTGAAGGTGATTCAGCAGGGGGCTCTGCTAAACAGGGAAGGGACCGTAAATTCCAAGCTATTCTACCTTTGCGTGGGAAAGTAATTAATACAGAAAAAGCAAAAATGGAAGATATATTTAAAAATGAAGAAATAAATACAATGGTATATACTATTGGTGCTGGTGTTGGATCTGACTTTCAAATAGAAGATTGTAATTATGATAAGGTAATTATCATGACCGATGCTGATGATGATGGAGCACATATCCAAGTATTGTTACTTACTTTCTTTTATCGTTATATGAAACCACTTATTGAAGCTGGTAAATTATATATAGCTATGCCTCCTTTATATAAAGTTGAATTTAATAGAGGCGGGGAAAAATACTTATGGGATAAAGAAGAGTTGATAAAAGAAATAGAAGGAAAACAAGGCTATATAATAAGTCGTCATAAAGGTCTTGGTGAAATGAATGCTCATGAACTTTGGGAAACGACTATGAATCCAGAGACTAGATCACTTGTTAAAGTAAGCATAACTGATGCATCTTTAGCAGAACGTCGTGTGAGCATTTTAATGGGTGATAAAGTAGAGCCAAGAAAAGAATGGATCGATGAAAACGTTGAGTTTTCAATGGAAGATGATTATGCAATATAAAATGGGAAGTGTTAACAAATGAAAGATATAGTTCAAAAAATATACGATTATTCACTTGAAGACATAATGAGTGATCGTTTTGGTAAATACTCTAAATATATTATTCAAGATAGAGCTATCCCAGATGTTCGAGATGGGCTTAAACCAGTTCAAAGAAGAATATTATATGCTATGTATAAAATGAGATTAACTAACGATAAGCCTTATGTTAAAAGTGCTCGTTCTGTCGGTGAGACAATGGGTAAATACCATCCTCATGGTGATACATCTATATATGATGCAATGGTTAGAATGAGTCAATCATGGAAAAACAATCATATATTACTCGATATGAGAGGTAATAATGGTTCAATTGATGGTGATTCTGCAGCTGCATCTCGTTATACAGAAGCAAGACTTGCTAAGATAAGTAATGAATTACTAAGAGATATAGATAAAGATACAGTCAAGTGGGCTCCAAACTATGATGATAAGTTTTTAGAGCCAACAGTTTTACCTGCTAGATTTCCAAATCTTTTAGTAAATGGCGCAACAGGTATAAGTGCTGGTTATGCAACTAACATACCACCTCATAATCTTGGTGAGGTAATAGATGCAACAATAAAATTAATTGATGATGAGAACGCCTCACTTGATGAAATAATGCAACTTGTAAAAGGACCTGATTTTCCAACCGGAGGAATCATCGAGGGAATTAATGGTATTAAAGACGCTTATGAAAAAGGTAGAGGTAAGATAATTGTCAAATCTAAAGTTGCAATTGAGACAACTAAGGGAAAAAAACAAATTATTATCACAGAAATACCTTATGAAGTAAATAAATCATTGCTAGTTAAAAAAATAGATGATATTAGAATTGATAAAAAAATAGATGGTATTGCAGAAGTAAGAGATGAAAGTGATAAAGATGGTCTAAGAATTGCTATTGATCTGAAAAAAGAAGCTGATTCTACTTTAATCTTAAATTACTTACTTAAAAATACCGAATTACAAACATCATATAACTTTAATATGGTATCTATTGTAAATAGAAGACCTAGATTATTAGGTATTAGAGAGATGCTTAAGGCTTATATTTCTCATCAAGTTGAAGTTGTAACTAGAAGAACCATATTCGATTTAGAACATGCTAAAACAAGACTACATATTGTAGAAGGGTTTATAAAAGCTTTATCTATTTTAGATGAGGTTATAAAAACCATTAGAGCTAGTAAAAATAAAAGTGATGCAGAAAACAACTTAGTAAGAGAATTTGGTTTTACTGAAGCTCAAGCAGAAGCAATTGTAACATTACAACTTTATCGTTTATCTAATACAGATGTTACAGCTTTAGAAGAAGAGTATAAAAACTTAAATATTATTATTAAAGGTCTTACTAAAATTTTAGAAGATAAGGCTTCTTTAATGAAGGTTATAAAAGATGAACTTACCAAAATTAAGGAGGAATATGGAAAGCCTAGAATTACTTCTGTAAAAGAAAAAATAACTGAGATTAAAATTGATACAGTTGATTTAATTCCTAAAGAAGAAGTAATTGTTGTTGTTACAAAAGAAGGTTATGTAAAAAGAGTATCAAAAAGATCTTATAGCGCTAGTGAAGAAAATACACTTCTTAAAGAAGGTGACTACATTGTTGGCATCTATGAAATGAGTACCCTTGATACAGTGCTTTTATTTACTGATTTAGGTAACTATTTATATGTTCCAGTATATGAAATTCCAGATAGTAAGTGGAAGGAAATGGGGAAACATATCAGTAATATTATTAGTATTAAATCAGATGAAAACATAATAGGAAGTGTACCTGTATATGATTTTGAAAAAGAAGAATATATTACTATATTTACTAAACTTGGAATGATAAAAAGAACAAAAATATCTGATTATAAAGTAACAAGATATTCTAAGCCAATGATGTCTATTAAATTAAAAGATAAAGATAAAGTTGCGAGTATCTCTTATGGAAATGATTCAAACATAATAATAGCAACAAGTGAAGGTTATGGGTTATGGTATAAGAGTGATGAAGTGCCAGTAATAGGAACTAAAGGTAGTGGTGTTAAATCAATTTCACTAAAAGATAATGACTATGTTGTTAGTGGTAATGTCTTTGAAGAAGTGGATTATCTGGTAGTTATTACTGATAAAGGAACCGGAAAAAGAATAAGGATAAATGATTTAGAACCAACTACAAGAGCTCGCCGTGGCGTACTTATCGTAAGAGAAGTAAAAACTAATCCTCATAAAGTTTTAAAAACCTTTGCTATAAGTAGCAAAAGTAATATTGGGATAAAAACTTCAAAAGATATTATTACATTTAAGGTGAGTGAATTCACTATAATGGATCGTTACAGTACTGGTTCAAGTATTAGTAAAACTAAAATTAAAGATGCTTTTGAAATTGCTCTATTACAAGGAAAAAATGATTTAAAAGATGATCAAAAAGAAGTGGAAGAAGACTCTAAAAGTAATGATGCCTACAAACAATTATCCTTATTAGATGTAGATGATAATTTAAAGCAAGTGGACAGTCTATTATCTAATGTAAACGACAATTTATAGTAAAATATATATATCACTCGCATAAAATGTAATGGGTGATTAGCGTGGGAAAAATAGATGATTTTAAGGTTTTTGTGAGAACTAGACCAGGTTTAATATCATATGTTAAAAATGGTAGCATGACATGGCAAAAATTTTATGAGATGTGGGATTTGTATGGTCCTAACCATGATGTTTGGAATGCTTATAAAGGAATTGAGGAAGCATCTAAAGATGAACTCAAGGCTGATCCATTTGGTTTGAATGATATGGTTAAGTTGTTTAAAAAAATAGATATGTCTACCATTCAAAACAATATAGCAGGCATTCAAAAAGCTATTGGATTGATTCAAGATATTACTAATAAAGGGGATAGTGCCAAACCAGAAGTTAATGATAGATACGTTCCAAGACCTATTTACCGAAGGTTTGAAGATTAATGAATTTAGATGTTCAATTTAAATTAAGAAGTAATAGTGATTATCAAAGGTATATAAGAGAAAATTCATACTGGTATAAAGAATTAAACAGGAATCCGGAAAAATTCGAAGAATTTGTAAGCGAAATGAAGGAACGATACAAACAAAGACCAACTGATAAAATCACCAATTTTGCTGAGAAATTAGAGTTAGTTAAAACATTTTTAAATATTCTAAGGTAGGTGATATAATGCTAGATGTATTAATAAAAACAGATGATACCATTGACTTGATAGATCAAAGTGATATTATAAAATCCCTTAAGAAATTGAAAAAAGAAATAGATAAAAATGATGAAGTCCAAATGTTAATAAGTAATTTTAATAAACATAAGAAAAAATATGAAAATGATTTAATNATAACAAAACAATTAAGTCTAGCTAAAGAAGAATTATATAATCATCCCCTTATATATGAATATCGAAAGTTATTTAATGAATTAAACCTATCTATCTTACTTTTCAATACTAAAATACTTAAATTATTAAATAATAAAAGTAATGTTTGTAATAATGGTGTGTGATAATATGAGAGTTATAAGTGGTTTTTTAAAAGGTCGTAACATAAAAGGATATAATATACCTGGCACGAGACCTACAATGGATAATGTAAAAGAATCTTTATTTGCAATGATTCAAGATAGTGTAAAGGATTCTGTGTGCCTAGATTTATTTGCTGGATCAGGTTCCCTTGGAATAGAGGCAATAAGTAATGGTGCTAAATTTGTCTATTTTATAGATCATAATAAGAGGGTTATAAATATATTGAGGGATAATATTAAAAACTTTAATATCGAATCTTTCTCTAAAGTAATTTTAAGTGATTATAGGAAAGCTCTCATTAAATTAAATAAGGAATCCATTAAGTTTGATTTAATCTTTTTAGATCCTCCATATAACGAACATATAATAGGTGATATATTAACTTTTATTATTCAAAATGATATGCTTAATCAAAATGGACAAGTAATATGTGAGATGAATAATGGTGAATTGATTGAAAGCTATAATTATTTAAAACTCATAAAAACTAGAAAGTATAGTGATAAGATAATTAATATATATATAAGAAAAGACTAGAAGTCTTTTTTTATTGTAAAATTAGCCTTCGTATGTTAAAATAAGCCCGATTTAAATTATATTACAAATGGGGTTTGATATAATGAAAAAACTATTTAAAAAAAACAACTTAAATTTTGATTTAGAAGAATTCATAGCTAATATTGATAAGCAATATATCGAATACAGGAATACACTAAATCTAAATAATAGTGTTACTTTTGGTGTTGAAATAGAATTTGAAAAAACTATACCGGAATTAAATAACAACAAGGGGGTAGTAGTCGATGTAGATAAAACAAGTGGCTATCAAAGAGTAAAGGGATTATTAAAATAATAAGC
>JGI24709J26583_10004532_pt1 | contig 10451 bp, 6 predicted proteins | sample BioPla2DNA1_FD_26583 | JGI IMG/M metagenome (IMG submission 26583) | reverse complement strand
ATACTGGATATCAAATATCGCTTCAGGATAGGGCAAGTCAGTATTTTTACTGAGCAAAGAATAGAGACCATTTTCACTACGAAAATCAAGAATCCCACTACTCGTACTGATTCCCGCCCCTGTAAACACAAGGATATTTTTCGATTTTTTAATTAATGTAAGAGCTTGCTTGAACATAAGATCCTCCAGGTAGTTTTATGTTAAGTGGTGTGTTTGACCTTTCAATAATTCAATCATTTTTATACTGTGTTCCTCTATTTCATTGATATTATTTGATCCATTTGTATCCCATTGTTCATATTCCATCATAATGCGTTGTTTTATACTGTCTATTGTTGGACTTCCTGTGTAATAATCTTTTTTTGCGGCTGGCATAAAATTACTCAAACGTGAATTTTTACTACCACTTATTAGGCATAAATTTCCGAAATTATTTAACCAAACATCATCTGGTTCTTTCAATTTAAGATTTTCGTCAATAGGACTTTGTGGATAGTAATGTTCTACCGAACTTCTAAATGTGTATTCAAAATCTTTTATACGATTATCACTAAATGCTACATCACTTTCAATTTTGAAATAGTTTTGGGTAGTTCTGTAATCTTGCCACAATAAATAGTCAAGGTAGTTGAAAATAAAGTTTTCTACAGCTGTTCCTTGATTGAGCTTATTTAAGTCAATGTCTGTTGTAGAATTTTTCTGTTCTCCGTTATTTTTATAGATTATTTCAAAAAAGTCTTTTGGTTCATCAGCTAAATATCTGTCGTTTAAGAATGCTTTTGCAAGATTTTCAAGATATGTTTTGTAATCGTTTGCTAAATCAGATCCTGAATATTCAAAAACAAATTTCAACGAAGCGTTTAGCCAGTGTTTATAAACCAAAGTCGGATTTGAAACGTGAAACATTGAAAGTAACATTAAAATTTCTCTGTTTGTTCCATCATTAGTTTCTTTATCGTCTGCGTCAAAGGTATTTACATAACTTACCTTGTTTCCATCATACCTTTTTAGTTTTTTTAAACTCCAATGGTCTGTTCCTTTTGTAAATTCTCTTTTGATAATATATTTGTCAAAGAAAAATTTACCTTTCAATAAATTGTAGCCGAATTCTTTTACAAAATCTTTTTTCAAAAACGGCTCAAACAATTCCAATAGTCGTTTGTCGTCTAATGGAACATCGGATTTTGTTTGTATTCTTAAAATATGAAGCAAAAAATTGGCAAAATTGATAATCGTATTAAATCTATCGGGACTTTCGTCCGAAGCATTTGAATCGTCAGAAATGGGTTCTGCTGTTTTGGTGAGAAGTTCCCTAATCGTCAAAGTTTCTTCGGTAGTTTGATTAGCTGTTGGAATTTGTAATTTCTGATAAACATCTTCTTTGCCAACTAAATTGTTCCAATCATTTTTACCAAATAGTTCATCTCTTTGGGCAACTGAAAAACCGTATTGAACATATTTTTCCATATTTGAAGTTGCTTCCCAAATCAAGTTGAAAGCATATTTCAAATTATCATCTTCCAAAATTTCAAGCATTTTTGCTTTTAAAATTTCGTGTTTTTCCAATTGCTCGCCACGACTATTCATTATCTCAAAATAATGGTTCAAATCGGTATCTTCCGGAACTAAAACACGCAAGATTGTAACCTTTTCAAAAAAATATTCGCAAAAGTTTTTAATAGTCAATTTGTTGTCAGCCAAAATTTTAGCCAATGATTTTTTTACATCGTAATAACCTTGCTGAATAGGAACATTACATTCTTTATTATCTAAGCTTTCTCCATTAAAAAGATACGAAAGCGTGTTTGAAGCAATTATACGGCTATCAAAAGATAAATTGAGTTTTTTGTACCAAGACAATTCAATCGATGGATACTCTTTTTTGATTACACTCAACAATATAGTCAAAGTTGTTAAGCGTTGTTGTCCGTCAATGGTTTCATAGATTACACCACCTTCTAATTTTCTTTCGTAAGCAATCAATGAGCCAATGTAATATCTGTTGTTATCTTTAACAATATAATCAACAATATCCTGAATGAGTTGAGTTATTTGAGGTTCACCCCATTCATAATTCCTTTGATAGATTGGAATTACATAGTCATCAGAGCTAAATAATTCTTTTATATTGTAATATTCTGGTTGTTTATCATTCATAATATTTTAAATCCTTAAAGTGCTCAACAATTTGTTTTACTTTATCATTTTTACTTGCAGGAAAATCTTTTTCTTTTAGATTTTTAAGTTGTAAGTTTAGTATGTCGTTTGGGTTTATTGAGTCCTTAATTTTTTTAAATAATTGTATTTGAGAATGTCCCTTATTTAGAGCGTAGTTATCAACGGAATCAAGTCCGACAGCCTGTAATTTTAAACGCAATGAGTAAGCCCAAACAAAAATTTTATTAATGGCTTTTGACAAATCTTTCTCTCCAAATTTGTCTATGTAATAAATCAAGCCACAATAAAATAAGTTGCGAATATATTTGTCGCCTGTGCGAAAACTGCCGTCATAAGTTTTGATTGTATTTAACACTGGATATTTTTCGCTCATTTCTTTTGATTTCACATTATCAATCATAGCTTGATAATATTCTATCATTTCAAAAAATCGTTTTCCGTTTATTATGATTTCATCTATTTGAAAAGGAAAAGCCATTTCTCTTTTGTCAATATTTCTGTGATATGAACGATTGTATTCTTCAACATAAAAATGAGCAACGCGAAGCATTGTGGCAAAAGGATAATTTTCTTCTATATCGGGGCTTACCCCTTTGAAAACATCAACATCATCTTTTGAAAAATACCGTGCAGAATGTCCGTTGCTCCAATTTCTAATTCTGAATAAATACTGTGAAAATAATTTTGAAAGTTTTGCTGTGTCCAAACTTTCCCATTTCTCAACTGTTTTTTTACGCTCTTCTTCTGTTGAAAAATTATTCATCTCTCGCAGATGGAATGCTTTTAATAAGTCATGCGGTTCAAGGTCTTTACCTCGTGCATTTTGAGAATCAAAAAACTGAAAAGCTTCTGAAATATCATCCAAAACCACTTGTACCAAAGTACATTTTTCTAAAAAAAACCATATTAATTGCTCATCAAAATCTGCAATTCGTCTTTGAATTTGTTTGTAGTTATTCTGGATATTTGTTTTTGAAATATCACTAGCAAAAGATAAACTCAAAAGTTCTTGATTTAAATTATTTAAAGCTTTTTCTTCTTCCCTCGTTTTGTTTTCTTTTTGGCTTATTGCATAAGCAATCAGGGTCAATGTGATTGTTCTTTGTTGCCCGTCGACAATATTTAAAGTTTTCTTGTTATCTTTATCATTTTCCCTATGAACAACAAGTGTTCCCAAACGGTATTCTGATTTTTCTTTATGTATTAGAATATCATCCATAAGTTGGTTTACATTTTTTGGTGTCCATTTATACGGTCGTTGATAATTCGGGATTTTTAAACTGCCATTTGTAAGCAAGTCTCTTACTTTTATTATTTTAGGAGATTCGTTTTTTTGCTCTGAAGATGCATCATCATCAATATTATTTTTTTCACTCATCTATCTTTCCTCCTTCATCTGCCTGCCGCGGTAGGTTCAAAAGCCTCTCTCAAAACTGCCTGCATCAACTGCTCCGCCTGCTCTTTCCTCTTCGAAACCTGTTTTTCGTTTAACTTATTACCTTACTCTTGTCCTAAGCTGATTCATTGTCCTTACTTGGTTATAAAGATCGATTTCTTTTTCATGCTCAAAGACAACTGACAAACAATATTCAGTTTCTAGGTTCTCATCAATCATCCATTTATTATAGTTGATGAGTACAAGCGAAACCGGTGTAGCTGGTCTGTTTTTGGGCTCTCTTTTAAACTCCTTCCATGCTTTTTGATGACAACCCGCATTTCTAGTATTAGCACCTGGAACTAGTTTAATTTCAAATTTTTCTATATCTTTTAGAATTTCTTGTCCTTCGGATTCACTAGAAACGGCACCGTATTTATTTATCAACTCTTGAGGGTTGATTGTATGATAAAGATGGAATTCCATTCTATTTCCAAGATAACTATCACCTCTAGTCGAACGAGTTTNTGGTGTAAATGAAAGATTGATAATTATTCGTTTTTTGCCAGCTTCATTAAAGAAAACATCTGGTAATTGGAGAGAATAAACCTTTATTTTGTTGAGATGAAGTTTTCCCTCATCAAATAAAACGACTCTATTATCTAGCGAGTTTACTGCTTTTTCAAATGATGGAAGGCCAAATCCAGAGACATTCAGATGATCTTCTAATGCTTTGCCTTCTTTTGAAATATAAAAAGAATCTGTGGGAATAAAAGGGTGAGTTGCACCACATAAAAGCATATTTTTAATAAAATTCGCTGAGCGCTGAGGGTATTTGTTGGCTATCTGACCAGCAATATGTGCAACTTTAGGAGTAGCGAAACTTGTACCATAATCAAAGTGCAATAAATCTGACGAAGTCTGATTGTTGAGCAACAAAAGTTTCCCTCCAATATCTTCTGAAATTCTTCCATAATTATTATATAGAATCAGATTTCCGCCATATTCCACCAACTCAGGTTTAATCATTCCATTGATGCCGGGGCCTGTTCTAGTAAACGGAGATGGTTGGTTTTCCTCAGCTATCGGGGTTTTTATAGATTCCCCTCTAAAGAGACCTTCTTGCATCTCTATTCCTATAGAGTGAGCAATAGACCCAACTGTGATGGCAAGCGCAGATGTCGCAGGATTGATTATTTTATAATCAGGTGATTCAAGTAAATATTTTGGATAATTTGTTTTTATTGCATCAATAATTGAAGCCAAAGGGAGTTGTCGAGTATAGTTTTTACGCCACACTTCATTCGTATTTCCCAATGAAATATTGACAACACGAATATGATATTCTGGATGAGATATAAAGTGTTCAACTGCATCTTTAAGCTGACTTTCTACTAATTTTTCTGGGTCATAAACTGCACAGATTTCACCATTAAAAGAATTTTTTTCTGCATACATTACTTTTGCTGAAAAGATCCAGTTTGAAGGCATAAATTTTTTATCAACAACACATTTTTCTATGTCACCATACGCTGCACAACCGGCTACAGCCGTACCATGCCCAACCGTATCATGAGATGCCGTTTCTCCGCTTTGAAAATTCTCTTCATCACCTATACATTTCTCTAATAGAGGATGGTTTGAAATAATGCCGGAATCAATAATCAAAATACCGGTAGCGTTTTCATCTGGAGAGCTTTTTTCAAGTTCCAATAAATCAACATTTTTTAAGTTAAAAGGTTTGAATGTGGATATTGCCGGACGATCTGTTCTGGCAACTTCTTTAAGTTCAATAATTTCATCAAATACACTTTTTGAAAGTTTTACTCGTAGTAATACAAAAGACTTTGTAATAATTTGATCGGTTACTCTGAATTCTGATTGGTCTGGATAAGCCGCTTTTAATTCATTTATAAACGAAACATTTTTCTGCTCATCGGTTATTCTCCATAATTCTATATCAATAAATTCTGGAATATTAGTCAATGGTTGTTTTTTTAAACTTTCTCCAATTTTTTCTTCTCTTGGAATATCACGTAATTCACCAAAAGCATTGAAAAAATCATACTTAGGTCCATCTGGTGATCCATAAGATGATAATTTTTTTTTGAATTTAGATAACTCTTGCTCATCGCTGAATACTACCCAATATCCTTTTTTATTTTCAGCAGAAGAGAGAATATGGATGCCCATGGAAACGAGCGTTTTTTCTATCGATTTAAAATCAAGACCTTGATTTATTTCTAATTCGAAAATAAGTGAGGGTCTTAAAATTCCAGAATATTTATTTCTGATTGACTCATGAGATGAAACAATAGCTGCTATTTTTTGCTCTGTCTCTTTAGCATAATGATTTTTAATTCTACCAAGAGGAATCTTGTATTCTGATCTACCACCTCGAATTTTTCTCTGTATTTCTCCTTGAAATGGAGTTAAAGGAAGATGTTCATACCTATTCACTAATCATCCCCTTTACTTGTTATGCGTAGCTTTTCACGATTCAGAAATCTATTTAATGCAAGGGAAAGATCTTTTTGTGTTAAAGTATTTCTTGAATCAATTATTGAAAGCTTCATAGCCTCTATTGCGATCATTTTAATATCAGACGGAGATAAACCTGTTGACTCTTTTGAAATACTACCCAGATCAATGTCTGATTCCCTTTTCAGAGGCTTCAAAAACCTTTCAAATAGTTTTATTCTAGTAGGTTCATCAGGTATATCATAAAATAAAACCTCATCAAAGCGGCGCCAGATTGCCGGGTCAAGTAAATGCTGATGGTTGGTTGCTGCGAAAAGAAGGCTGTTCCCGCTAAAATTATCCATCATCTGCAAGAAATTATTAACCACTCTTTTTATCTCACCATGTTCGTGGATATCATCCCTGTTTTTCCCAATGATATCAAATTCATCAAACAATACTATCCATGTTCCTTGTTCGATAAAATCAAAGACCTTGCGTAGATTTGAAGCTGTTTCCCCTAGGTAAGATGAAATGATTGAATCAAAGCGTATATATACAAGCGGTATATTCAGCAGAGAACTTATAATTTGTGCTGTGTATGTTTTACCTGTTCCCGGTTTACCACATAAGAGAATTTTTTTCTTATAAGAGAGATTATATGTTGCAAGAATGTCGGCATCTTTAAATTCCTTGATTATCTGATCGATTTGACTTTTTAATTCATGACTAATAATAAGATTTTCGTAACATTCTTCATAATTTTTTATTTCAAGTAGCGGAAAACCTTTCTCGCTGTCACGAGGAATAGGTATTTCATTTTTAAATCTGCGTTCAGAGAAAACTGAACCATTTCCGTTTTTTTCAAATAATGCTTTTTCTAGCTCTTTAGCTACCTGGGTGTGTTTCATCCTCTTTTCTCGTTCAATATACTCACGAGCAGTGGATAAAAACATTTCTTTATCAGAGTTATTATATGAAAGCAATAATTGTTTTATAAGCTCGTTTGCTGTCATTTCTTTACCTCGTCGTTAAATCATCTCATATCTCATTGATTCTTTCAATACATTTATAATTTGGCCGATTTTGAAGTCTCATCAAAAAATGAACATTTAAAAGGCTCATCTTGATGAATCTACCAAGGGTAAACTTAAATATACCTTTCTTTAGCCATCTATATTTCCTCCTTCACCTGCCTGCTGCGGCAGGTTCAAACGCTTCCCGTAAAACTGCCTGCATCAACTGTTCCGCCTGCTCTTTCCTCTCCGAAACCTGTTTTTCCAGTTCATCAACCATTGAAAGGAGTTTTTCAATATGATCGACAATGGCTTGTTGCTCAGAAACTGGTGGCAGTGGAAAATATGTATTTTCAAACTGTTCATTAGTAATACTTGGTGAATTAAATCCAATCATCATTTCTTTATATTTATTGTTTATATAAGGTGATAAAAGAAAATTGAAAACATAGAATGAATTATTTTTTATTGATTTAAAGACATTAAGTCCAGTTGAACCAATTCCATTTTCAATATCATTTTCAATGAACGCAATGTTTTCTAGATATGGTCTAACAGTAGAATATGCAATATAACCCTTTTTTAGAACTCTTCGTGCACGAGATGACAGCTCAGATACTGTCTTAATTTTGTACTCTTTAATCTGATGTAATTTATTGTCAATGGAATCAATATCAACATAATTAATAATGGTGCTTGGAGATAACTTCTTTTGTATATCAAGATTATCAGTATAGAAAATCGTCTCCCCCAATCTCGTCCAAACCCACCCCTCCGGCAATCCAAACGGCACTTCCTCCGCCTTAATTTCCGCCAACGGTTTTTGTTTCTTAATTTTCCCCTCTTTAATCAATTTTTCTTTTTCTATCTTTATCTTTTTCAACAAAGCCTCAGCATCAAAATCGGGATCGCCTTTGCGAATAGGATTTTCTTTTCTCCAACCTGCTGTTAGTTTTCCTTCAATGGCTTCCTGTAAAATCGCTTGGCGGAGTTGGGAGAGGAGGGTGGATTGGGTGGTTATTTCGTTTGATAAATAAATTGCTTCATTTTCTATGGCATTAAAATAGCGATTTATAATTTGTTGTTCAGCTAAATTTGGAATTTTCAACTTTAAAGGTAAAAGATGTTTGGGCTTGATTTCTGTTTTAATACCGCCTTTTACTTGATTTTGCAATTCAATAATAAAACTTGGACTTTTCAAAAACCGTTTTAAAAAATCAATATCAATTTTATTCTTATCAAATGTATAAGAAGAGTAGTGTATTGTTGCAACAACGGGCTCATCACCCTCATACACGGCTAAAGCACCTTTTGCAACATTAATCCCAGAAATAACAAGATCTCCAGGATTAACTACGATCATATCTGTTCTTGTAGGTTTTTCTAAAATATGTATTTGACCTGTAAAGTCAATTTTGTTTATCCTCTTAAAACTTGCTATAAAAGAATCGTTAGGTTTATAACGCTCTTCTCGGGCGGTCAAAAAATCAGATAATGGTCTATACTCCCAACTACTCATCACTATTCTCCACTATTCTCCACTATTACATACTTTTGTTTTGGACTACTTGGCTTGTCTGGAATGGTTGGTGTTAATAGTCCTGCAGTAATTAAAGGTGCTAAAATTTCTTGCCGAAAATATTTTCGATTTTGCAGTCCAAGATATTTTTGTATTTCTTCTCGACTGCGTGGAATCTTGCAAAAACTCAATAAACTTGAATACTTTTCTTTTATAGCTTGGTCGGTAACTTGCTCGGTAGCTTGGGGGGTAGCTTGGGGGGTAGTACCATCAGTTTCTTGGGTAGTAATTTTAGTTTGGCGTTGGAAAACTGCTCTTACAAATCCAGAAAACTCGTATTGCAGGGGTTTAAGTCCTGCATTGGCAAGGAGTTTTTGCATTCTCGCTATGCCTGTACCCATTTTTTCAATATAATCTATCCGTTGCATAAGGTTTGCAATCCGATAACTTTCACCTTGTGCAAGCACTAAATCTAGTTCTTTGTCGGTCATCCACCCAGCTCCTTTTTCAGCTTTTCTAGCAATTTATCACTATTGCTAAATGACTCATGAAGCATCGATAACAACTCTTTACTAGAATAAGTTTGTTCCTCTTCGGCAACATACGGATTTTTGATGTCTAAGTTAAAACCATTTTCTTTAAATGTTTTGATTGGAACTTTCCAAGCTTGATCATTTTCTTTACGATTGTCCCACCATTTTTTCAAGCTATCAAACTCTCCCTTTTGAATTGGCTTAGTTTTAGAATAAGCTTTCATATTTTCGGGAAGCTTGTGTTCCCAATACCAAATTTCTTTGGTAGGTTCACCTTTAGTAAAGAATAAAAGATTTGTAGCCACACTGGCATATGGTTGAAAAACAGAGTTAGGAAGCCTTACAATGGTGTGCAAATTACAAGTTTCTAGCCAATGTTGACGGATTCTAGATTTTACTCCATCACCAGTGAGTGAACCATCGGGCAAAACAATTCCAGCTCGACCACCCTCTTTTAGGTAACGAATCATCAACAATAAAAAAAGATCGGCACTTTCTGTAGTTCTGTAATTTAATGGGAAATTAGTTTGCACGCCATCGGCAACTGAGGCACCAAAAGGCGGGTTTGCAAGGATAACATCGACTCGTTCTCTTGCACCAATTCCGGTATATTCTCGATTTAAACTATCGGTATATTCAATGTTTGGAATTTCAATATCGTGTAAAATTAAATTGGTAACACANAGCATAAANGGNAGTGGCTTAAATTCTTTTCCAAAAATCGTAGCTTCTAAAGTTTTTAAATCTTCAACACCTTTTACATCTTGTTTGCGGATATTTTCAACAGCACAGGTTAAAAAACCACCCGTTCCACAGGCAGGGTCAAGCACCTTTTCACCCAATCGGGGATTGATAATATCGGTAATAAACTCGGTTATGGCTCGAGGAGTGTAGAATTCTCCGTAATTTCCAGCACTTTGCAGGTCTTTTAAAATATTTTCGTAAATATCTCCAAACACATGGCGGTCTTCAGAAACATTGAAGTCAATTTGGTTTAACTGATTGATTACTTGTCTTATGATAGTACCATTTTTCATGTAGTTGTTGGTACCCTCAAAAATATCTCGTATAAGAATAGCCCTTTTATTTCCCGTTGAGACATCTAAGTTTTTTAATCCGGGTAAAAGTGTAAGGTCTATAAAATCTTTTAACCCATCTCCAGTTATCCCCTCACTATCTGCAGCCCAATTTCTCCACTGCAATTCTTTAGGGATAGGGGACTCGTATCTATCTTGAATTAATTCCATCTCTTTGTCTTTGTCATCCATGATTTTAAGGGTGATCATCCAACCAAGCTGTTCAATTCTTTGAGCATCACCAGAAACCCCCTGATCTTTCCGCATGATGTTCTGTAAAGATTTGATTATATT
>JGI24709J26583_10004526_pt1 | contig 10458 bp, 8 predicted proteins | sample BioPla2DNA1_FD_26583 | JGI IMG/M metagenome (IMG submission 26583) | reverse complement strand
AGAACCCCAATCAATATAATAGTAAAAATAATTAGTATTTGATTTAATGTATTAACTGCAAGTGACATATATGGCTCCTATTTAACGATTTAATTACATTGATTGATGACCATATTATTACTTGGACTTACATTAGCCTTTTACAGCACCGGCTGTTAAACCTTCTATAAAGTAACGGTTGAAAATCAAGTATACAATGATCATTGGAATTACAGCAATTGAACTACCTGATAGCATCAAGTTCCAAGAAGAAGCGGCTGCACCTGAACCTTTTAGATTCATGATACCAACAACCAAAGGCATACGCTCCGGATTTGATAAGGTAAATACCATAGGCATTAGGTAATCATTCCAAGCAAATCTAAATGTAAGAATTGCTAATGTAGCGATTAGTGGCTTTAGAAGAGGGAATATAATGCTTATGTAAATCCTAAAGAATGAACATCCATCCACCTTGGCGGATTCATCAATCTCAACTGATATAGTACGAATATAAGATCTTGTAATAAACAAGTTTGTAACATTCATACTCAGAACACGAATTATAATAACACCCCATAATGAAGTGTTAATTCCAAATGCCTTAGCAATCATCAACTGAGGATATAAAGTAAGGCTTCCTAGTGATACGAACATAGAAGAAACAACCATGCCAAAGATAAGATTTTTGTAACGGAAGTTACCTCTTTCAAATACATAACCAGCGACGGTACTAGTTATAATTGTACCAACCACTATGAAAAAGGCTAGGAATAAACTGTTGGATGTATATTGTTTGAAATTAGCAAGTTTCCAGGCCTCTTTATAATTGTCAAAAACAAATTCACTGGGAATAATACGGCCTCCATTAGTAAGAAGTTCCATATTGCTTTTAAATGATCCCATCAGTGTATAAAAGACCGGGAATATAGTAACGATAAAAACAACTGTTAAAACTAGATAAATTAATATGTTTCCACTAATTTTTTTCATTTTTGAAGAACGCATAATGGACCTCCTTTCTAGTAACTATTTCCTAATTTATTGCTTAACTTCATGTATAGACCTGAAATTAATGCAAGTATAACTGCGGTTACTATTGCCATAGCAGATGCATATCCAATCTCTATAGCTCTACCATCATATCCAAAGAAATATTTAAACACATAGGTCATAACAACTTCGGTTTTTCCTGCCGGTTGACCATTGGTGGTAGATAAAATCAGATCCGCCATCTTCAGACTACCTACAATCGCATTAAGAAGAACTACTTGGAAAGTAGGCCCAATCATTGGTAGTGTGATTTTAAAGAATCTTTGAATCGGGTTAACACCATCTAGGTCTGCACATTCATATAAATCTTTGGGAACACTCTGTAAGGCCATCAAGAAGAAGATCATATTGATACCAAAGTTGTTCCATACAGATGCAAATCCTACAACAAATAGGGCGGAACCTCTGGAACTAAACCAGTTGATCGGTCGTTCTATAAGTCCAATACTTTGTAAAACTCCATTAACTGTTCCATTGAAAGAACCAAACATTAATGAAAATATTAGACCGGCAATTGCTGCACTTATTACAGTTGGAAGGAAAAATGTAATTCTGAAAAATCCCGTTCCTTTTCTCCCTTTATTAAGTAATACTGCCAACAATAATGCCAAAGGAATTTCTACAGCTAATTTTCCGAAAGTTAAAACAAGTGCATTTTTTAAAGAACTCCAATAAGCCAAATCTCTTGTAAATACGCGAATAAAGTTCTCTATTCCAATAAAAGTATCTTTAAATCCGTTGGATTCATAAAAAGCATAACGTAAAATATAAACTATAGGTGCATAGGTGAAAAGAAAGAAACCTATTAACATAGGTGCAATCATTAAGATTGCCTGGGTCGAGTCTTTCTTATACCACTTAATCTGGGAGGACGAGCCTATATAATTATTCTTGTTCTTCACTAGTAATCTCCTTCTTCCATTCATTACATCGAGCTTATCAAGTCGGTTCACTAACCAACTAGCTATTAGCACTTAGAATATTATGAAGTTATTTATGTCGTCTTTATAATGTCATCTCTATAAGATTAGCTACTGTCTCGGTTCCAAATGGTACATATCACTTTGATTTGGACCGGAACCGAGGAGTAGCTAATTCTATAAATTAATCCTTATGAAATTGAAATCTTGATGCTTAGTTACTTCTCACAGGAGTTACTCCTTCAGGAAGTTTATATAAGTCTACTATATCGGGGTCAATTTCACTTAATGCTGCATTGTATTTCGCATCTATCTCAGCCATAATTTTCTCAACATCGTTAACTGCAGGATCAGTCCATATATTAGCGATAGCTTCACGATATGTTACACCTTCGAATTGAATGTAATTATCGGGTACTGGAGGCATTGTAAATATTTCATCAAATGATGCAAATGAGTGAAAGTTCTTCATAGTTGGTTCTTTTGTTGCTAATGCAACTGCTTCACTTCTTACAGGGATATGTAATCCTTCCTCATACATTTGAGCTGAATTTTTATCATCATAAAAGAATTCAAATACTTTTAGAACTTTTTCAGGGTGTTCTAATGCTTTTGTACCTATTGCAAGAAGGTTAGTTGGGTTACCAAATTTCTTATATTGTGGTCCATTTTCATCATGAGCAGGGATATCAATTACTTCCCAGTCAATCTTAGCAGGGAATTGTGTATTGTATACAGCTGCATCAAAGCTTGCAGCTCCCATCATACCAATGGTTCCAGCTGAAAATTGTGCTCTAATCATATCTGCATCCATAGTTTCAAAACCTGGTAGAACGCTACCGTCAGCAACCATCTGATCAATTGCACTGATCATAGGGTTGAAATCAGAATATGCGAATTGCTTCTTATCATAGTCATAACCATAATGTCCTGTATTCTGACCAGCACCAAATGTATAGAATGAAGAAATTGTCCATGTAGCACTTGGTGCAATACCAAATCCGTATGCAGAACCGTTAGAAGCTTCGGTTATGATTTTAGCAACTTCTACAACTTCATCCCAAGTCTTAGGATAATCTTCTTCTGTTAAACCACAAGCTGCAAATAAATCTTTATTTACTACAAATCCATAAGTAGTAAGGTTATATGGTAATGTATAGGTTTTACCATTGAAAATATGGGACTGGTTTGCTACTAAATCAGAATATCTGTCTAAGATATCTTCGCTGCCTGGCAAGTCTTCCAATGGTACTAAGTAACCAGCTTCAACAAAATCAGGCACAAACTTTGAGTCTGCTCTGAATAAATCAGGAGCTTCTCCAGCTTGTACAGCGATTTTAATAGTGTCGGTAAAGTTACTTCCATATACTCTATAGTCAATCTCAATACCTAACTCTTTTCCAATACCGTTATTAAATGCGTCGATCTGCTCATATCTTATTTCCTTCTCATGAGCGCCATCAGTCCATACAGTAATAGTTTCCATAGTTACATCATTGGATTGATCAGTAGATGTGTTGTCTGTTTCTGTAACATTATTATTAGTAGTATCATCTTTTTTGTCATCCCCACTACTACATGCCACTAAAGAGCTTGCCATTAACACAGTGGCTAATAATAAAGCTAATAATTTCTTTGTGCTTTTCATTCTCTTACCCTCCATATAGTTCATTATAAAGATATGCTTTATTTATCTTGTAACCATATTATAATACCAATACCCTTAAAAGTAAGGTTGAACTTCTATACAACTTATACAAGTCATTTTAGCAAACCTTTGAAAATAAGTTGATAAATCATCCATCATATTATTTTAATACAACCCTGTACATACATTCGGTACATGACATTTTCAACAATTGACCTGTACAGACTAATATCCTCCCATTAGACTTCACCCATGTCGGTCGCACAATCAAAAAACCGTAACCCCTATTACGGATTACGGTTTAATATATTCAAGATTGATATTACCATTTATAACACTTTCTTATCTGGTAAATTGTGATATAAACTTCCATGCATGCTCGCAAGTGTGATGCCTGCACTCATGTACCTGTTCACTGACACTTGCAAAGGCGGTTCGACAAACACCATCTTCGCTATCAAAATAATTAATGGTCAAGCAGCTTCCTCTGGACTCATCATAAATCTTCTCGACACGATCAGCTGAAGCTCCCCATATAGGATCATCCCACTTGTCCTTATCGTCGTAGCTAAAGTCAAATTTCGCCTTGCACTTATTGACCTCGGCAGCATACTGTATCCTTTCTAGAGCTGAATCGGCCTGGAAGGGTAATTCGGGCAGATGTGATTCTTCTCCTCCGGAATAGAAGATCGGAACAGGAACAGTCATATTCAGTCTATCACCGAGAGACGGACTGAACGGATTATTCTTTACCGGGAAGAGAGCACTTGCAGGAGCAAGGCCTGCGAAAACAGAAGGATACTCTTGATACATATCCCATGTTTTGCCACTGCCCATTGAAAATCCAGTTGCATATATGCGACTCTCATCTATATTGTAGCGCTGCTTAAGATGGTCAATCACTTCTATAACTTCTGTAGCTGTTACATTCTGATGATTCTCCAGTGATACATACAAGAAACCATATCTGTGTGCAATTTCATACCATCCAGCAACAAATGTCAGGTACATTGAAGAGTCTCCGCCACCATGAAATCCCATAAGCAATGGTACTGGCCCTTTATCGAATAAATCATTATTGTAGTAGGCAAAATATCCAACCTTATGCTCTTTTGTATCCTTAAATGCACCTCTGTTGTCAGGTGAGGTCTTTACAAGGGCGATACCAGCTTCCTCTGTCATGTTCATTGCCTCAAAATCAGGCTCAATCTGCATANTNCCGCACCACATTTTAAACTTGCGGACAAAAGACTTNAAATCAGCCTTGTAATCAGCTTCATCCTTAATTAGCAGATTCTCACACTCCTTAAAGGCTTCATTTATTTCCTTTGAATTACCAACGCTCAGAATAGCTATATCCTTACGCTCTGGCGCAGGAATAACACTCAAATTCTCCATGGAACACATAGCAGGAGTTATCTCNCCGGGTCCCCAGAGATACTCACCATTTATTGTTTTCAGCAGATTCTTGGCAACATAATCAGCTGACTCGCCGTAACTATAGATATCCGCTCTGAATATAGCACCTCTTATAAAATAACCCTTGAACTCCTTTGTGAAGAAATTATGTATTTCAGTAATTCCATCTTGGTAGCGAGGATCCATTTTAACTTCAGCTATAACAGATGCATATAGCTCCTCTGTTGCATTCTTCCATCCACCTTCATTAGTTGGATAAATGAAAAGAACGCTTGAATCCACCTCTGCTGCAATATCAGCTAGCCCAGTCTTATTGGCAAAATCAATTGCCTCATCCATAGTCTGCCTGTTTTCTTCAAAGACCAACAGTAATGGAGCCCTAAAGCTATAATTAAGTGTTTGTCCATCAATATCATTTGCAGGTATGTAAGCCTTAAGAAAGAACTTCTCATACTCATGCTCCCAATACTTTCCTCCATCAGCCAAGGTGCTAACAGATGGTCTTTCCATCATTCCCATAATAAAATCCTCCTTAAATTTATCATAATATAATTAAATATCTAAATAAATCTCACTAAAAAGGGATCCAAATACTAGGTAAGGCTCTCTAAATACTCTAGGCTCCTTTACATATAGATCTTTCAATTCTGTCTCTCTTAAGTAGTCCATGTAAGGATTTTTCTTCTTTTCAAACACAATATAATTTTGCATATTTGCGCTACTGTACCAGACGACTTTTTCGCCTACCATTTCTGATAGCTTAAATACCAGCATTAACATATATTCTTTTGCTACATTTATATTGATATAGAAATCAATCTGGCCATCACTTACAATCGTTGCCCGTCTCCAGCCATTTACCGGCTTCTCCATTTTGAACCACTCTTCTTCGGTAACAATAATTTTATTTTCTCTTATCTGACGCTCCGTTTCAGTTTCATACTCCCAAGGGCTAACCTTGTCCAAGTCATCACCAAAAGAATTCACATAACTGATGTCATTATCATTACACTCTTCCACAAATAGATCATTGACATAACCGATCTCAGAATTGGTTTCGAAATAGGTCTCATAATCTTTATCAGCATTTTCTAAATCATCATATTCAATTTGTAAACTTATCAAATCGCCATAGTCATTAAAAACATTATCTATCATATGGTTGTCCATCATTTGCATTAGGCGTTCTACCGTCTTACAATAAGCATAAATGAAATCATGATCCAAAACATGAAATACCTTCTTACCTATGGATACAAAATAAACTTCATTTATATCAATATTTTCCTTTAAGCTATATCCTCTCACCCAGGGTTCTTCACTATTTAAATCGGCAAACCATTCGAATTCAATATGTAAATAATTTGATAGCAATTTAACCATACATATCATCTTTCCAGTCTCTTCAGAAGCATTATCCGTATTAAAATCTACCCTTATCCATAAATGCTTATCATTAACTTGTAACTTCTCCCAATCCTTATGGTTTCTAGGTAATTCTGATAAGAAACAGCTAAACAATCCTATTGCTTCATAAAATACTTCTTCACCGGTCTTCTTAGTTAAGTCCTCCATTTGCATAGCTTCAAGCTTCTCTTTATCATCATTTGCAAATAATGCTTCTTCTTTTGCCACCCCGTCTCTATCCAAGATAAGCTTAAAAATATTCTGCACAGTTAACTTGTATGCTTCAACAACACTTCCAACCTGAGTATTAATTGTTTTTTCTAAATATCCGCCATAAATAAATCTAATCTTCGTTACATAATTCAACAAACCCTTTGTATAATGCCTATCAACTAATAAGTCTGACCATCTAATTGCATTCTTTATATCAATTACACATTGTATATCAAGCATTTTTCCTAATTCAGGTTTATAAGAAATCCCATTCTTAAATATCTCAAAGAATTTTATTAAAAATACTATTTTCTCTTTATCAAGCACCAATGAATCAGCCTTCAATGCACTCTTTTTTACAAGACGCCATTGTATCAATTTATCTTCACTTATCTCTATATTGCGCTCATATCCATAGGCATTTTCACAGCAAAATTGATGTAGTTTATTAAACCAAATAACTCCTTTTTCATAATTAAAGGGCCTATCAAACTGCCTAGATATATAGTCATATAGCTCTATGCACTTTGTTTGCAAACACAAGGTAGCAAACAAGGCTACTGCCTCATCTTGGCTAACTGTATTATCGCCTTCATCACTTCTCATCATCTCAAGTAAAATATATGAGTTCATCAATCGCTTAACCGCACGAGGATTGTCCTGTCCACTATCACTAATCAACTCAGCAAATCTGTTGGCCAAGGCTCGATTATAACCATTGTCACCTAGTATTTTAGCAATATACTGATCAATTCTATTCATTTTCTCAGGCAATCTAAAAACCACTTGAATTAACTTTTCAAAATATTCATAACCTTTATCTTCTGCTATAGTATTCTTATATTTGGTAGCAACTCCATTTACTACAACCTCATAATCAACCGCAAGCATGTACACACAATGATCACACCCAAGAAACATGTTAAGGATTTCCAGCACTTCAACAGCCTTATCAGGTGCCAATCTATCTAAATCATCAACAAATATTACTACTCTTTTTTGGTTCAATTCTTCCCTAGTCAATGTAGTTCCTTCGCTAATTCCTAAGCGAGCATTAATTACTTTCTGTAAATTGCTTTTTAGGTCATCTATGACTTCAATTGCTGTAACTGAATCCTTATTTGACCTTAATATTTTCTCTGTATCTGTTAACCCTGCCTGGTCTAAATACTCCTTGGCATCAACATTGAATTTCTCTTTTAAGGCTGCATTTGCAATAATGGCCCCTAGTTTTCCAGTTGCCTTTATAATCTCCATACCATGAAAAATATTGCTTATGGTCTTCTTACTTTTTTCATCATTTATACCTTTAGCAAGTTCTTTGGTCAAAGCTATAATAAGGCTTGTTCCCAACTGTTCAGACATATCAAACTGAACAAAATGCCAACTATTAAAATATATAAAAATAATATCATTTGCTGTCTTCTCATCTTCGCTAATCTTGTTTTCAACCATATTAATGAAGCTTGTTTTTCCAGTCCCCCAAGCTCCTTGGATTGAGATAGTCATTGGTGTTTCACATTGGCGAATAAACCTTGCTACTCCAGAAACCTGTCTTTCTAATGATAACATATCATTTCGTACATTACTAATTGGAATATCATTTATACCTATATTGCCCATACCCTAACTCTCCTTTTATCTGCTGTGCGAAGTATTGAAATGAAGAATAACTATCCTACATAAAAAATGTCTCCCCATGGGACACATCACTTGCGTGAGAGGTGCGGAGAGTCCTGCTAATTTAATAATATGATATTGATATAGAAATGTCAATCTAGAACTTGGTAATCAGCTTCATTGGCGCACAGATATTGTTCCAGTTCTTTATTGATAATTTTCACAGTCTCATATAGATTCTCTGTCGGAAAAAAATGATCCCCCTCGACCTCATATTGGCTATAATTATGGTTAGTATATTTTCTCCATTCCATGCCGTCATCTATCGGATTGCTATCGTCCTTCAAGCCCCTTAGAAAGGTCAAGTTTGCATTAATTTTTTTAATTTCCTGTAATACTGGTATCTGCTTTAACAAAATAAAATCAGAATAAATAATATTAATGAAATAGTTAAACATGGTTTCGTTATTGATTAAGGCCGCATCGATACCTTCAAGATTAATAATAAACTTTTTAAATTCTGCCATATCATCGATTGGATACTCGTCAAAATCCTTTATAATATTAGGAGCCCATCTGCCTGATACGAACAGATGGCACGGTGGTCTGCCTCCCTCATTTACTATTTCATGATATAAATAATAGACTAATACAGCACCAAGACTATGTCCGTAAATCGCATACGGCTCATTAGTAAGCTGCACGATTTCTAACACTTTACTACACTGATCCTTGATTATTATTTGATAATCTGTGACTAATTTTTCCTGAGACCTTAACATATGTCCCGGAAGTTCCAGTGGTATTAGTTCTATAGTCTTATTTAGGTGTTTTTTCCATGCATTATATGCAATCACGGATCCCCCCGCATGTGGTATACAAAATAGATACATTCTTATCTCTCCTGTCCTGGCTTAAATAAATCATCTAATTTTGCGAAAAAGGCAGATAATGGCTCATTCAAATCAAATACCATTAATGTTTCCGTATTGAGCTGCGGATATTTATCTTCCAATGATATTAATAGTTTCATATAAAATAAAGAGTGAATGCCCAAATCTACCATTGAAACATTTTCATCTAATGAATCAATATCATTAACATCAATATTCAGTGCTTCAATTTCACCTACTTCTGCTATTATATCTTTATATATGTCTATAAATATCATCTTCCATTGCATAATCCTATATTCCACCTCTTTCCACCTCATTTATCAAACTGTCTATTACCTCTTCACAGTCTGCAATAACTGCATAATCTGCAAATCTGAAGATTGGTGCTTCTTTGTCTCTATTCACCGCAATGATTGTTTTTGTCTTATCAATTCCTACAACATGCTGCGCAGCTCCCGAGATTCCAAATGCAATATAGATATCGGGTGCAATTCTCACACCTGACTGACCTACCTGCCTATCGTAATTTATTATTCCGTCATCTACCACAGCACGCGTCCCTGCAATCTCTGCTCCAATATAACCCGCCAACTTACGAAGCTTATCTATTTTTATTTTGTCTGAACAGCCTCTGCCAATTCCAAAAATTATTCTCGCCTCTGATAATGAGGCCTCATTTATATCCGTATTCCTGTACTGACGTAAAATCTGTCTGCCCTGTAGAAAATTTCTGTTATCGCAGGAACTATAATGTATCCTGGCAGTATCTGTTTCGATCTGTTGTGGTAGAATCTCAAAAATATTCTTTTTAACCGTGCACATGGCGGAGCTTCCGTTGCAGCATACAATTTCAGCCAGAACTGAATCGCTGTTGGTCGTTCTTACAAAGATAAATTCATTTTCATAATTAATATCGATGCAGTCTGCTACTAGACCACACTTCAAACACACGGCTGCTTCTGCAGCGAAATCTCTGCCTTGATCCGATGCAGGAAACATGTAAAGATCCGGCTTTAACAAATCATTTAAATTTGTTATTATTCCTGTTAAAGCAAACTGCTCCAGGCTATCACTGATATTAACAACATGTATTTCACTTACACCATATCTATGATAATCTATATGTTCTTTGTCATCACTTCTAAGTAGTATCGCTGAAACTGTAACATTGGTTCCAAATGATATGGCTTTACTTATCATCTGTAGATTCCACTGGCGATCGTCCAGACATATAACACATATTTTAACCTTATCCATCATATTTCACCGTTTAACCTTTTATAATTTTCAACATTTCCTGAGA
>JGI24709J26583_10004514_pt1 | contig 10482 bp, 6 predicted proteins | sample BioPla2DNA1_FD_26583 | JGI IMG/M metagenome (IMG submission 26583) | reverse complement strand
AGTTATTGATAAGATCAAGAAAAATGTTCCCATTTTTGAGACGCTCTCGCTTAGTTCCATTACGTAGCGGTACATAGGGTTCTAAAGAACAGAACCCAAGTACCGACGAATGGAAATACTCAACATGGGAATCATTTTTCTTGATCTTATTCTCTAGACATATGAAAGGCTGAATATTATCAAATTTCCCATCTAGGTATAGTTATTAGATTGGTTCTGTATTCTCTTGACTTATGAATGGCTGAATATTATCAAAAAACCCACGTAGAAATAAACATTATATTTATTAGCCTACGTGGGAATTTATATTTTACTTTATTATATTTATAAGATATACACTAACACCAATGTATAGAATTACTGAGAGTGGAACGAGTATTGTGAATTTAGGGTGTTTGGTTTTATGTCTGAAAACCTTCATTCCCATAGCTGTTCCTATTCCTCCACCTATGAAAGCAACAAGCAAAAGTGTCTTTTCTGGTATCCTCCACTGGTTGGATTTAGCTTTAACCTTATCTATACCCATTATAAGAAATCCTACCAAACTCAAAACTGTTATATATCCCAGTAAAAAATATGCCATTGCCTCTTTCACTACTTACCTTCTTCCACTACTACATCAATAGCAAGTTCAGTTAATTGGGTATCATCAACCTTACCAGGTGCCTCAGTCATTAAGCAGGAAGCATCTTTTACCTTAGGGAAGGCAATAACATCACGGATGCTGTCTTCCTTTGCCATAAGCATTATAAGGCGATCAAGTCCATAAGCTAATCCTGCATGGGGAGGTACTCCATAGCTAAATGCATCAAGCAGGAAGCCGAATCTTTCATGAGCCTCATCTTTAGTAAAGCCTAATACTCCAAACATCTTCTCTTGTACATCTGTTTGATGAATTCTAACAGAGCCTCCACCAATTTCAGTACCATTAAGGACAATATCGTATGCCTTAGCTCTAACCTTACCAGGATCTGTATCTAGCAAATGAAGATCCTCATCCATAGGAGAAGTAAATGGATGATGCTTTGCATAATATCTTTTGTCCTCCTTGGAATATTCAAGAAGTGGGAATTCTGTTACCCATAAGAATTTATAATCATCCTTACTAAGCAAATCAAGATTTCTAGCTAATTCAAGTCTTAGATTACCTAATACATCAAAGACCACTTCATCTTCATCAGCTGCAAAGAATAATAAATCACCAGGTTTACCAGATAGTGCCTTAACTAACAGGTCCAGTTCCTCTTCGGTCATAAATTTGGCAAATGAGGATTTATATGATCCATCTTCATTAATTGATAAATAAGCTAGACCCTTTCCTCCAAAATCCTTAGCATAGTCTATTAAAGCATCGATCTTCTTTCTTGCCATAGTCCCTTGACCTTCTGCATTAATACCACGTACAGAACCGCCATTTTCGATTGCCCCTGTGAATACACCAAATCCTGAATTTTTTACAATATCTGATACATTCTTAAGCTCCATTCCAAATCTAATATCAGGCTTATCACTACCAAAACGTTCCATGGCTTCTGCCCAGGTCATTCTTTGGATCGGCAACTCTATATCAATTCCTATACTTTCCTTGAACATCTTCTTAAGCAAACGCTCATTAACATCGATTACGTCATCAACGTCAACAAATGACAGCTCCATATCTATCTGTGTAAATTCTGGCTGACGGTCAGCTCTAAGGTCCTCATCACGAAAACACTTTGCAATCTGGAAGTACCTATCATATCCAGAGCACATTAGTAATTGCTTAAATAACTGAGGTGACTGAGGAAGTGCATAGAAATTTCCCGGATGAACACGGCTTGGAACTAGATAATCTCTTGCTCCCTCAGGAGTACTCTTAGTTAGCATAGGTGTTTCAATCTCCAGAAAGCCTTCTTCAACTAAAAACTGACGTGTAAGATTAGCAACCTTACTTCTAAGAATAAGATTTCTCTGTAAGTCTGGTCTTCTAAGATCTAGATATCTATATTTTAACCTAAGCTCTTCCTTAGTTTTAGAATCCTCGTCAATAGGAAATGGAGGGGTGTTAGCCTCTGAAAGAACTCGAATATCATTAGCTCTTATCTCAATATCCCCTGTAATTAAATTGGGGTTAACAGCTCCTCTACGGGCCTCAACTTTACCAACAATAGCCACTACAAACTCACTTCTAAGTTTTTCAGCCTTAGCAAAGCCTTCTGCTCCAATATCACCATCTTCAAATATTATCTGTAAAAGGCCAGAACGATCCCTAAGATCGACAAATATGATTCCGCCCTTATTTCTACTTTTTTGTACCCATCCCATCACAGTTACTGTTTCTCCAATATTCTTATTGGATAATTCGGCACATCTATGGCTTCTGTGCAAGCCTTTCATTGATTCTGCCATTATCATTCTCCTTATCTTCCTATCATATGGTTAGTTAATACTAATATAATATTTTAGTCTATTTGAGGGAGAATGTCTATATGTTTTTTCCTAAGAGTTTACGGTACATTCCATATTACGATATTCGTTGGCTGTTACTCCCACATATTTTTTGAATACTCTAGAGAAATGTGGTAGGTCAACAAAACCAACTTTTTCTGATATTTCACCAATACGAAGAGAGGGATCCTTTAGAAGTTTTTTAGCTTCCCTGATCCTAATCCCATTAAGTATTTCAGAAAAGCTTTGACCAGTATTATTATTTAGAAGCTTACTTAGATGCCACTGGCTTACGTAGGTTTTTTCAGCCACCTCAGATAGAGTTATCTTATGAGCATAGTTTTGCTCAATAAATTTCATTGCATTAGTAACAATGAAATTACTAGCTTCATTGTCTACTAATTGTCCATTAGAACTTTTCCCTGAGTTCTCCAGGGGTAATATATCTTTTAACTTTAAATTATTGGTCATATTTTCTATAGCTTCATCTAACTCCTCCATTGAAGAAGGTTTTAGTAAAAATCTTGTAACCCCAAGGTTTATTGCTTTTTGAGCAAATTCAAACTTACGATAACCAGTAAGAATGCTAACCTCCATGTCGGGAAACTCAGTGTTAAGGGCTGCAATCATAGTCAAACCATCTAAATCAGGCATAGATATATCAGTGATGACAATATGAGGATGCTTCTCTCTAATAATATCCAATCCTTCTAGACCATCATTAGCAGTTCCTACAATTTTGCAATTATAATTACTCCAAGCTACCATTCTTGATATTCCTTCAACGATAATTGGTTCATCATCAATAATTACAACCTTATACATAACAACTACCTCCCTTTTATACCTAAGTCAGTGACCTTTCTCTATCTTAAGTACTTCACTTAGCAGATCCTCGGATGTTCTAGCTCCCGTTGAAATATCAACTATCCCTGCTATTAAAGTATTGTACGCTTCCTGAGATATTCTTGAATCAGTTGGAGATGATATGCTTGTTGCCCCGCTACTATAGTTTAATCCTGATATTCCTAGTTGAGTCATATTATCAATTGGTTCTACTTTAGCTGCCGCCTGTCCATTGCCACCCCAGTAGCTTGTAACAGCCTCACTACTAGTATGGGCCATAATAAACTTCACTGCAGCATCCCTCTTATCAGGGTCCTTCCAAGCCTTCTTAGTAATATAAAAGCCTGAGGAAATTCCTCCAACCATAAATCCAGGCTCCGCTTTACCACCTGGAATTACTGGAAATGAACAAAGTACAGTCTTATCCTGATCAGGAATCCCACCTAGATACCAAGAACCTTCTAATTGCATAGCAGCTTGTTTATTCTTAAATAATCCTCCTGCATAATCATTGTCAATAGTATCTGCATCTGCTGGAAATGCACCAAGGTCTCTTAAGGTCTTAAACATATCTAGCCCCTTACACCAGTCCTCTTGGACGGTTACAGGAACCCTTTCATAATTATCCTTACCAGCAGCTGACAGCATTAAAAACTCTATCCAATAATGGGGAACATTATTAAGTGATACTGCAATTGGTATAATATTATTATCCCTAAAGGTCTCTATGGCAGTAAGAAATTTATCCCAATCTGTAGGTAATTCTAGTTCAAAATGATCAAACAAATCTTTGTTACAGTATAGGCCCTCCCAATAACCAGTTGTTGGAATCGCCCTCTGTATTCCATCGGGATTAGCTGCAGCCTCTAAAGCTGCAGGAAGGGTATCTCCACCATAGTCTGGGTACTCTGCTTTTATTTCCTCAATAGTTACAAATTTATTAGTCGCCAAAACATCACTAGCATTGGCGTCTGTAAAATACTGTATTACGTCCGGTTCATTGCCTACAGCAAAATCTGCTGCAATCTTTGACTTCCAGTCCTGGTCTGAGGACTGTGAATCATCTTCAATTGTTATGTATTGGTATTCTTTCATGAATTTTTCGTTGATTGCTTGATAATTTTCTGCATTTGGATCGGTCCCTCCATGCATTGACACAGTAACCAATGTAACTGGGTTAGGACCTCTAAAAGAATCTGATAGGTCAGAATTTGAAGAACCTGCTTTTTGTGTTTTATCGCAGGCACATAAAAAAGACATCACTAAAGTAAGGGTAAGAGAGAGAACTAATAATCTTATTTTTTTCATAAAAATAATCCCCCCATAATTCAATTACCTTCCCAATAAATCATACCTTCTTTTGTCTACCTATATTATACCGTATAATGGTATAATTTGCATTAGTTCATCTTGATAATATTTGTACATTCTTGCTATATTTGCTTATTCTTGTTGGGAATAGTAATTGTTGATGCAGTTTCGCCATCCCCTAGTGGTTCAATTGTAAGGCCATATTCCTCACCATATATCAATTTTATTCGTTCATTAACGTTCTTAATTCCAAGAGAATTATGATTCTTGTCCTTGGCATCCGTGTTATTGCTATCTAGTAGGCTTCTTACTTTATCAATATCCTCCCTTGTCATATCCTTTCCTGTATTAATTATCTGAAGAATAACATTATCTTCCTTGCTGTATATTTTAATTTGTATTGTTCCATTTTTTATCATTTCTACCCCGTGCACTACTGCATTTTCAATAAGGGGCTGAAGTATAAGCTGTGGGACCTGAATCTGAAGTAGTTCCGTATCAATATCTTTCTCAATTTTTAATCTCTTTCCAAATCTCATAGATATTATGTACAGGTAAGCATCTACACATCTTAACTCTTCAGATAAACCTATTAGCTTTTTATTAGATCTATCCATGCTATAATTTAATAGAGTGCCTAAAGCTTCAATCATTTTTGAAACAGTTATATCTCCTGCCATCCTGGCCTGCCAGTTCATCATTTCCAAGGTATTATTTAAAAAATGTGGATTTATCTGTGATTGTAAAGCCATAATCTGTGCATCTTTTCTAGCGATCTGTTCATTATAAGCAAAATCAAAAAGATAGCTTATCTCCCTAGACATTTGATTAAAGGAATCCATTAAAAGGTCAAATTCCTGATTGGGCATTGGCCCCCCATCTATTTGCTTACCAAGGTTACCCTGCTCCATTGTTTTAGTGGCTTCAATCATTCTTCCCATGGGCTTTGATATATGATGTGCAATAAAATATATCATATATATGAAAACAGGAATAAGGATTGACATAATGACAAACATGACAATATATAGATCATTTAATTCGGAAAATGTAATATCATCATTGGAAACTAGAATTCCTCCATAGTGAAAATCACTATACTTTTGCTGATAAATAAGCCCTGTATATGGTTTATCATTAAGCTTAACTGCCTCTCTGTTAATCTCCGTTGAATATTTTTCTGATAGTTTTTCTAATATACTGCTCTGATCTTGGCTATACAGTTCATCATCGTAGCTAATTATAGATGATGGATCACCTATGATAAAGCCTAGGCCATAATCCTCATTTAATGTAAATCCATCAATTAATTTATCTGTACTAAGCTCTAATACAAGAGTACCAAATTTAGTATAGTTGGTTATAGTATATAGATTCCTTATTATGTAGATACGCCCATTAATGACTTTTACATAGGCATCTGAGGTATCCTCTTTAGTTATATTGTGGGCAATCTCTTCCACATTCTCTTTATAGACATTTATATAACTACTATCTTTTCTAGAGGTATAATAAATTCTATCAGGATCCTCGCTTAGATAAAATACAGACATAACAAATCGATTATCATTATAAAACCTGCTTTTTAGATTACCTGTAATCTGACGGTATAGATCAGCCTTACTCAACTCCTCCGATCTGTAGCGTCTCCAAGCCTTTTCAATAACTTGCTCATAGGAGGTCTCCCTAGATATATCTATAGCTTCATCAATTCTCTGAGCACTAAAATAAGTAAAATTCTTTAAGTATTCCTCCATAAGGGTTGTTGTTTTCTCTATAATATTATTGCGATAATACAAAGCCATAAAAAGGCATATAAGCAGAACCGGAATAATCCATATCATTACCACAAGAAAAAGTAATCTCCTTCTAAGAGAAATCTTTGGTATCCATGGATTAGCCGGTCTACTATTAGAATGTTCTGTTATAAGTTCTTTCTTTGTTCCTATGCTATCATCAGTCATTATCCTACCCCATTATTTAGACTCCCCTTTGTATGGATTATACCATAAATAGCAAATAACTCAAATACTTACCATTCTTGTAAGCTTTCCCCAGGTCAGAATTAAGATAACCCTAAAAACTCCTCAAATATCTGACACACTAGTCCAACTTCTTCTTCCCTAGGCATTTCACAAAATATTCTAAGCAAAGGCTCAGTGCCAGAAAATCTTATAACTATCCAGCCACCATTTTGAAAATATATCTTACATCCATCAAGATAGGATATCTTAATAACCTCCAAGGGTAAGTCAGGTAGCAATTTATCTATAATAATTTTCTGGAAAATCCAATTCTTCTTTTCTATGTTAAATCGATAGTCTTTTTCAGACATATAGTAATATCCATACTCATCCCAGATATCATTCATAATCTCTGACAACTTCTTACCCATAACAGCAACCATTTCGACTAGAAGTGTTGCTGCGTATACACCGTCCTTTCCTTTTATGTGGCCTCTTACAGCCATACCTCCTGAGGATTCCCCTCCTATCACAGCGTTGGTTTCATCCATTTTCGCAGATATATGCTTAAAGCCTACAGGAACCTCATAGCATTTCTCATTAAAGCTTTCTGCCACCTTGTCAAGTAGATGGGTTGTTGCAATATTTCTCACTGCTGCACCACTCCATCCTTTATGCTTTACAAGGTAATAATAAAGTAATACTAGAATATCATTGGGATGAAGAAACTTACCGGTATCGTCAATGACTCCTATTCTATCAGCATCACCATCAGTAGCTATTCCTAGATCAAGGTTATGATCAATCACATAATTTTGCAGGCTCTTTAATGTTGTCGCTGAGGGAGAGGGCAATTTCCCACCGAATAAAGTATCATGACGGTCATGAATAGTATAAACAGTGCATCTTGCAGTTAAAAGAATTGTCTTTAGAGCAGTTTCACTAACTCCATACATGGGATCCAGGGCAATCCTTAATCCCTTACTACGGATAGCCTGGGAATCAACGCTGCTAAGAATATTGTCTATATATTCATTAAGTGGATTAATCTCATATATAAGTCCCCTTGCCTTAGCCTTATCATAATCCATTCCTATAACATCCTTTTCTACTGCTTCAGCTATATAATTCTCTATTTCCTGAGTCTGTAGCTCATCAGCATCTCTTCCTCCAGAGGTAAATACCTTTATACCGTTATATATAGCTGGATTATGACTAGCAGTAACCATCATTCCATAGGGCATCTCATGGCTCATAACATAGTACATAATAAGAGGTGTTGGCGCGGACTGGTTGACCAGATAGGCCTCTATGCCTTCAGCTGCGAACACTTCACCTGCCCAACGCATAGCTTCCTTTGATAGAAAGCGACGGTCATAGCCTATTACAATTCCCTTATCTTCTACACCTTCATCTCTCATCTTCATAGCCAATCCTTTAGAAAGCTTCTGAATGTTTTCTTTGGTGAACCCATCACCAATAACCGCTCTCCAACCGCCTGTTCCAAATTTAATCACTACCCATCCTCCTTAGCCTAACCCATGGTAATAATAACTTCATTAATACTACCTTTTGGTTGTACTTCAATCTTGTCAACTAGTTCTCCATTAAGCTTTATACTTTTAACACCCTTCATAACCTTATCAGGGTTCAAAACAACAATATTATAGGTTGCATCTCTCCATACTCTATGAACCTTAAAGCTATCCCAATCCTCTGGAATACAGGGATCAATATTAAGTCTATCAAGACCTGGACGTATTCCAAGAATATACCTTGTGGCAGAAAAGTAAGCCCATCCCCCTGTTCCTGTCATAAATGGATGCCTTGCTCTGCCATATCCAGTGTGCTCCTTACCTACAATGAATTGACAATAAGAGTATGGTTCAGCTTCACGTATTTCTATCATATCATTCTGATTATAAGGACTTAAGGCATCATAATATTCCATAGCCCTATCCCCACGACCAAGGATACATTCAGCAGCCCATGCCCAAGGATTAGGGTGGCTAAATATTGCTCCGTTCTCCTTAAGTCCAGGATATACTCTTGTAACAAAGCCTATATCATCATCCGGAACTGTATAGGAAGGTCCATTAAGCATTATTCCATAAGGAGTAGAAAGATACTTCTTCACAGAATCCATAGCCTGTATTCCCTTGTCATAGGAAGCTAGTCCAGATAATACAGCCCAAGCATTGGATTCTAGATGGATTTTTCCTTCTTTATCCTCATGAGTCCCAATTTTTTTACCCTTCTTGGTAATACCTCTGATATACCATTCCTTATCCCATAATACTTCTTCACAGACCTTCTTAACTCTATCTTTCATGTTACTATATTTTAATACATCCTCATCTTTACCAAGGTAGCTGGCAAGATCAAGGAAATTCTCCAATGCCCAGTAATGAAGGAAGGATACCATAGCACTTTCTCCTCCTCCAAGATTAAGGCAATCATTCCAGTCTGCTCTTAGGCCCTTACATATACCAGATGCTCCAACCTGTTCACCTGAGAAGTCCAATATCCTAGTCATATGCTCATATACAGACCCTTCCCCTCCATCAGCATATGTAATGATTTCATCTAAAAACTCTAATTCACCGGTTTCTCTAACATACTCTGCAATGGAGCTAACTAGCCAAAGTGCATCATCAGAGCAGGCTTGATCAATTCCATGTATTAGATCATTCTTATCTGGTGTTGGTATAACTGTAGGAGATTTAAATGGCTTAGTTTCATTATCTGGTTCAAACCACTCAGGCTGAAATAGATGGAGTCCATATCCTTTTGACACCAGGGCACGAAGCAGCTCTACAATTCTTTGTCGGCATTTAGTAGGATTAGAATGGGGGATTGTCATAGAATCCTGAGATGTATCCCTATACCCTAGACCAGTTCTACCACCCACCTCGATAAATGAGGCGAATCTTGAGAACATAACATTAATCTCAGCCTGATATAAAGTCCATATATTAATAAGGGTATTCATTCCTGGGTTTGGCGTCTCTACTTGTAACTTATCCATTTTATCTCTCCAGAAATCTGCTAATCTTGCAGCTTCCCTGTCAACATTGGATAAGACAGAATATTTATCTCTAATCACTCTACCAGCATCTCTATTACCTTCTCCTAACATGAAGATAACCCGAACCTCTTCCTCTGGCTTAAGAACTAGCTTTTTATGTAAGGAACCACAGTGATTACCACCTTTTTCAAAGCTTCCAGAACAAAGTCCTTTCTTTACTGCAATAGGATTGTCCTCTGTACGATATGATCCAATAAATTTATCCCTTAAACAGTCAAAGCCATCTGGAGTAAAATTAGAAGTAAAATACTGATAACCAAANTCCTCATAGAATAAATCATGCTCTATTATCCCATCCTCATAAGATGATCCTGCAGCATAATTACTCATCTGNAAGTTTTGATTATCCATATCTATATGGTGATANGAAAATTCCAGATANGANNANANACTAATGCTTCTNNTNNCATTACNTGTATTCTTTATTCTAACATCCCATAGCTCAACTGGATCATCTATAGGAATAAATAGCTTCTGCTCTGCTTTTATTCCCTTATATTCACATTGGTATTTGGTATAGGACATGCCATGACGACAGACATACTTAGCTTCTTCTAAGGACTTTCCTACTGGCTGCCATGATACGCTCCAATAATCCTTAGACTCATCATCCCTAAGATACACATAATGTCCAGGACGATCCATTGGTACTCCATTGGGACGGAACCTGGTTATACGGTGGTACTCCGGTGATTTATAAAACACATATCCTCCAGCGGTATGGTTTATAACAGCACACATATCCTTAACCCCTAAGTAATTGGTCCAGGAAGTAGGCAGATCCACCCTATCAATAACATACTCTTTTGCTTCATTATCAAAATACCCATACTTCATACGAAAACA
>JGI24709J26583_10004505_pt1 | contig 10497 bp, 8 predicted proteins | sample BioPla2DNA1_FD_26583 | JGI IMG/M metagenome (IMG submission 26583) | reverse complement strand
AACGAAAATACAAGGAAATGCCTCTTAAAAAACGCAAGGCTATCCTGCCTGAACGAAACGTGTGCAGTATAGAACCCTCCGTTGACTATGCTAATTGCATGAGCACAGGCAATGGATTTCAGAGGGTTGATATCCTGGGTGATCCGTACAATGAAGAACTGGCTTTTATGCAGGAATTGTTGTATGCACCGCTGTGGGCTAAGACACCCGAACCGCCTGATCTGACCGGTATAATGCCCGAAATTCGCAGACTTTTACTTGAAGGAAAATTTGAAGAAGCGGGGGAACTGGTGCATCAAACTCAGATAGACGCCGGCTTTGAACCACTCATGCACAAATGGTATGATAATATAATACCGCCATCCAGCCTGCGTATTCATCCTGCTTTTTATCTAAATATAAGGCAGCAGGAAAGCGGCAACACGGTAAATTATTTACGCTGGCTCGACATATTGACAGGTAAAATCACCGTCCAGTGGGAGAACGACAGAGGCGCATTTGCACGCGAAGTGTTTGCGGCTTATAAAGATGATATTGTTGTATGCAAGTTTACCGCACCAGAGGGTGAACTAAATGCGGATATTTCAATTACATTGCCTGATGCCGAAAGGTCAGGAAGGCATGATCGGATATATAACACCAGTCAGTGCAGCCATGAATTGGAGATAACTAAGGGGCTTATTACACTAAAATGGGCATATAATCCCGAATATGGACAAAAAGGATATGTTTCTGTGCTGCGCTTCATACAAAAAGGCGGAAAATCAGAAAAGATTGAAAACGGAATCCGCGTGTCCGGTGCCGACAGCCTTATTATACTGTCAAAGACAGTCAAGTTTGAGGGCAACTTTACTTTTGAGTGCGCCAGACCTGTTGTGGATGAAGTTATGGCTGTGGAGCCGGACTTTAATGCACTGCTTGATTATAACAGGGAGTATTTGGGTTCAAGGATGAAACGTTCCCGCCTTTGCACCGGTGACAGGGAAGACTTCGCGCTTTCGGCAGAAGAACTGCTTATCCGTTCGAATACAGATGCCCAGATCGATCCGATGCTTATGGATAAGCTTTATGATATGGGACGTTTTTACCAGATCACAGATACAGGAAAACTACCGCCCATGTATGGTCAGCATAATATAAATACCAACCTTCAGGTATGCGCGGGTAACAATACCGGCTTATTTGATGAGATGGATGTATATTTCAGGTACTATGAGACTAAATTTGATGATTTTCGTATTAACGCGAAAAAAATATACGGCGCGAGGGGGTTGCTGTGCAGCGTCCATTGTGACTACGACTCAGGTTTGTATTACCATTTCTCGAAAACATACCCTCACTTTTGCTGGACAGGCTGCCTTGGCTGGATTTACAATGAATTATGGGGTTACTGGCTGGTAACCGGTGATGAGGAATTTCTCATGAATCGAATTGTACCCGCACTTAAAGAGATTGCTTTATTCTTTGAAGATTATGCCTGTGACCGTGGACCGGATGGTCGTGTGATTTTCTATCCGTCTTTTTCACCCGAGAATCCAACACCAAATCCTGATTATATGACTGTTACCAGTAAAGATAAAAACCCTATCCGTATCAATTCTGTTATGGACATTGCCATTTGCCGGGAGGTACTTGACAACCTCATAACAGCCTGCAAAATTTTTGGCATTGAGTCTGAAAACATACCCCATTGGGAGGCGCAGCGCGAGTCTTTGCCAACTTATCTGCTTGATGAAAGCGGCGGACTGAAAGAGTGGTCATGGCCTTCAATAGAAGAAAACTACAACCACCGTCATGTTTCACATCATTATGATCTATGGCCGGGCAGAGTGGTAACACCCGAAAGAGAGCCGGAGCTTGCACGAGCTATAATGATTTCAAACCGCAGGCGCGGACAACAGGATGATTCGGCTCACGGTATCATTCACCGCTGTTTTACTGCAATCCGCTTAAAGGACATAGAGGAGATGGTGCAGAATCTGTCACAACTGATTAATCACGGGTTTATCACAAACGCTCTGCAAACGAGGCACTTCCCTTATAGAGGATGGTTCCCCGATCTTCAGGGAGCAATGCCTGCTATTTTGTTGGAAATGTGTGTATTTTCAGAGCCCGGTACCGTTGAATTTCTGCCTGCTGTTCCCGAATCACTCGGAAAAGGCCGCATAGAAGGTATATGGCTTTATACATGGGCTAAGCTTGAATACATGGATTGGAATACCAATGGTTTGCAAGCCATGCTTTTGTCAAACAGGGATCAGACCCTGACCTTACGTTGCAGAAAAGATATCAAATCTTTCAAGGTAAATGGAGTTCAAGCAAAAGTTTGTGCAGATCATATACAATTTGCATTCAAAGAAGGAGAAAAAGTTCTGGTTGAGATATGCTTTTAAATTATGGCCTTCCGATTTTTGTTAAAGGGAAGATCCGAAACATCGCTCTGCCTTCAATATTTTCGCGCTTTATAGGGCCAAAGCTCCTGCTGTCGGAACTGTTTTCACGATTGTCACCCATTACAAAAAATTCCCCGTCTTTGAGTGTGAGAGGGTAATTAACGCCCAGAGGCCGCGTAACACCTTTAATATATGTTTCCTCTATTGCTTCTCCGTTAATGTATACCTTTCCGTCATGGATATCAATCGTATCGCCTGCAGTGGCAATAACCCTTTTAATTAAACGGTTCGTCCGGTAACTTTTCCGGAACCTGAGCTGAACATCTCTAATAAAAATCCTGTATCTGTTCACAAAACCTTTCGTATTCTCACCATCTAAAAAAACTATAATATCGCCCTTCTCGGGTTCGGAAAAATAATAGCTTATCTTGTTCATTATCAGCATGTGACCCTCAAACAGTGTATTCTGCATTGAGGACTGATGTACGGTAGTAAGTGCGAATAATTGGCTTTGGAGCAAGGAAGCGATAATAACTGCACTAACAAAATATGCGATCCATTCAAATACTTCCTTGACAATATTGGTCTTTTGTTCCCCAGTCATATTTTTCCTCCGTCTAAAATTAAGCTAATCCAATTATAATTTAAACCGCTGTTGATGTCGAGAAGATATTCAGCGGTACAGCGGTTCGGGCATTGCTGCCGCGTTCCTGAAGGTACGCGATTATTCATAACCTCTTAACATTTTTTTCTTAATGTACGATTCTATAACACCTTCAATAGAATTTATTTCTCTCTTTAAATCCGATTTTGTTATTTCCATTTTTTCAATGTTATTGACAGTGTAACGGATACATTGTTTTTTCCCCGATGAATTTTTTGATAAATGCATTTTTTTCACAGAGAGCCCGTTATTTTCAAGGTGCTTCGATATTTTTGATATAATATCCGTGTCTATGTTTGTTTCAACAGTTATACTATATTCACCGGCACGTTTCTCAAACTTGAGCTTTGCGATTTTAAGAATCTGCAGGACTATATAAATCAATACCGTGGCGAAAATAGCCCCGGTATAAAACCCCGATCCGCAAGCAAGCCCAACACATGCAACAGCCCAAAGGCTTGCTGCTGTTGTAAGGCCTGTCACATTAAATCCTTGTTTGATTATCGCTCCCGCTCCAAGAAAACCAATTCCGCTTACAACCTGAGCACCAATACGAGTAACATCAAACGAATCACCATATACAAAGCGGAAATACTCCGAAGTAACCATAACGAGTGCGGAACCGAGGCAAACAAGTATGTGGGTACGGAGCCCCGCCGGTCTGTGGCCGGGATATTCCCTCTGAAATCCTATTATACCGCCCATAATGCATGCTGCAAGCAGTCGCAAAACCATTGTAATTATANAATTAAATTCAAACTGTATATAATTAATCAATTTTCCACCCTTCCTTCTAATAGTTTTTCCCTTTCTCATCGATATTCGTTTGTAAACGCTGATATTACAAAATTACTCAGTCTGCGCCAAATTCAATTTTTTCGCTTCTATTTGCGTTATTGCTTCGTTTCTTGTTTCTATAATATATGGATGAAGAAGCTTTCCTTTTTGCAGTATATAGCGTATTGTCAAGTCACAGCATATCACAATACACCTTTCGATATCTTTATATGCTTGTTTTCTGGCTTCTTCCACACCTTCAAAATTTCTGCCGCTTTCAATATAATCGGCAACAAAAATAATTTTTTCGAGCATTGTCATACCCGCTCTGCCGGTAGTGTGCCAGTATATGGCATCCAATATTTCCTTGTCCTCTACCCCATAATACTCCCTGGCATAAAACGAGCCAAGAATGCTGTGCAACAGAACCGGCGTCTTTTTTTGAATATCATCTAACACAACATTATATTTCTCAAATACTTTATATATTTCATCTTTACCGNCATCTCTGGCACAGTCATGCAATAGTCCGGCAATTCGCGCTTTTTCAATATTAACTTTATAAAATTCGGCAAGCCTTAAGGCTTCATTCATTACTTCTTCCGAATGCCGGAATCGCTCCCTGCTGAGTGTCAGTTTAAGATTTTCCCTCATTTTATCAAAAGTCATAAGAAGCTCCTAACAAAAATGACCGGTTGTTAATATAGCCTGTGCAGTTGAATATATTGCTCAACCCCTTCCGGTACCATGTACCGTATCGAAAGCCCGTCTTTTATTCTTTTTCTTATCATTGTTGACGATATTTCGATATTAGGCATATCACAAAAATGTATTGACGCATTATACTGATCTGTTAACCACCTTGACATATTTTTTACATCTGTTTCATTAACATCAGCCCTATTTACTACAAGCATATCGGCATATACAAAGATACTCCCAATACTATGCCATGTGTTAAGGTTAACAATTGAATCGGCACCACAAATGAAATACAACTTTTTATCCGGATAAGAAGCCTTCAGCTCGCGTAAAGTGTCGGATGTATAACTTAGACCATTTCTGTTAAGCTCAATACTGGATACGTCAAAAAACGGATTGCCCTTTATCGCTATTTGAACCATGTTATATCTATGCTGCGAGGTATGATCATCTACCGAGTCTTTGTGCGGAGGATTTTTTGCCGGAACAAACAACACTTTTTCGAGGTGAAAATGATCCCTGACATACTCTGCAATAATCAAATGCCCTATATGTATAGGATTGAAAGATCCGCCGAAAACTCCAATCACGGTAAATCACACCCCTCCCGACTTATACAGGATGTTTACAATGTTCTTCAGTGCATCGTCTATCAATTCCTGAATTGTATATTTTTCTGTCCCTGGTATACAAATATTACATTTACCAACAGGAATTAATACTTTTATAGCAGACGAACTTGACACGGTTTCCGCTATTTTGGGAGTAATTTCACCCATCATGCTATTTGCAGATATAATTCCTATACCGCCGACAATAATGTCTGCCCTCTTAACATTAAAGATTATTGCGTTCTCTCCGGTCGCATACTGATCTGCGCCGGCTTTCTTCATGGCACTTGTAGCAACAGCATTTGTTCCAAGCGCAAGAATACTGGCATTTGAAATCATGCCTTTCAATTTCTCAACTAACGCCTTGCCAAGTCCCCCTCCCTGGGCATCAATCACTACTATTATTGTTTTATTATTCATAAGTATCACAATCTCCGTTTTATGTAATGTTTATCTATCTTTCAGGTATGGACTAAAACATAAAACAATGGAAGAAATTCTCGATATAAAGTATAATAACCCCTTTGACAAAATAATACAACAAAAAAAGCGTTTTTGTAAAAAATAATTAAGGTTTAAGGTGTGTTGAAATTATAACAACAAAATGATAAAAGAGGCTGCAATTATCAGCCCCTATATTTCAATGCCGTATAACCGACTGCTCATATATCGCTAATGAAATCAACCGTCATCATCATTGCTCGTTTTCATCTTTTTGTGGTTGATATGGCAATGTTTTCATCAACAATGTAATAACTGCATAAAACAGTATAAGCACAAGAAATACTCCGGAAAGTCCGTATTGCATTAGCTGCATTCCTAAAACTATATCATCCATTTACTGGTCCCCCTTTAATTTTATCAAAAATACTTTAGAGCGTCAGCAGCCATGGCACAAGCGCAAGCACCATTCCACCAGCTACGATTGAGCCCAATTGACCCGCTACATTGGCTCCAACAGCCTGCATTAATATAAAATTCTGCGGATCCTCCTTTTTCGCCATTCTCTGTACAATCCTGGCTGACATTGGAAATGCGGAAATACCGGCTGCGCCAACCATAGGGTTAATTTTCTCTTTCGTAAACAAGTTCATAATTTTTGCCAGAAGAACGCCTCCTGCCGTATCAAATACAAACGCAACAAGCCCCATCAGCAGAATCATAAGTGTAGCAGGCTGCAAAAAGCTTTCGTAATGCATTGTAGAGCCTATTGTAATACCTAAAAGCAGCGTTACGAGGTTTGCTAACTCATTTTGTGCCGTTTTGGACAACCTCTCAAGTACTCCGGATTCCCGGATGAGATTGCCAAACATAAGAAGCCCAACCAGAGAAACACTTATCGGCGCAAGAATACCCGCAATTACGGTTACAACAATGGGAAACAGAATTAAAACAGCTTTTGATACTTTAACATCCTTGTATTCCATCCGTATCATCCGTTCTTTTTTTGTTGTAAGCGCTTTAATTACAGGGGGCTGAATAATCGGCACAAGCGACATATAAGAGTATGCCGCAACCGAAATCGGCCCTATTAAATGTTTTGCAAATTTCGAAGCCACAAAGATTGATGTCGGCCCGTCCGCGGCACCAATTATTCCGATGGAAGCGGCTGTTTTAAGATCAAAACCCAAATCCGGGAATACCTTGTTAAGCAGCAGTGCTACCATTATCGTGAAAAAAATGCCGAACTGCGCAGCTGCTCCGAATAAAATCATCCTCGGATTTTTTAACAGAGGCGAAAAATCAATCATCGCTCCTACAGCAACAAAAATCAGCACCGGAAACAACTCGGTCAGAATGCCTGAGTTAAACAAAATCTGCAGTATTCCAGGCTCAACCTTGAAAGCCTGTCCGTTTTCAAAAACATAATTAAGTTTTTCAGTAAAAAATTCCTGTAATGTCGGGTAATCCGATACAATTTTTGTTACCGTCTCATCCAACTGCGCTTCATACTGCCAAATTGACTTAAACGGCAGATTCACAAGTATTGCTCCAAATCCTATCGGAAGCAGCAGCATAGGCTCATAATCCTTCTTTATTGCAAGGTATATCAGTACTCCACCTACTATATACATTACAATGTACTCAAGCCTGAATTCGATAACACCTTGAAAAAGCTGCCTAAATTGTTCCATTTTCTCCTCCTGTTTATATAATAATATAATACCGTACCCGCCGCCTGTCGTGTTGATAGGCATCATTAAATTTACTGCATAAAAAAATACCACAACAAACGTCGCAGTATAAGTCTCGCAATCAAATTATTGTTTCGGTGAACTAATGACAAAAATTTATTTGATTAACCGTCCGGGCTTTATATTGCCGTGCTGACGAACGGCTAAACAGTTTTAAGCTGTATGCTACTCCCTTAATACCACTAATATCATATTATAGANTATTCACTCATATATTTCAATACAGTTTTGTCGAAATATCTGAGAAATCTATAAAGTTAACCCGCTCCAAATTTTCATATTAGCAGCAGGACGCTGGAGCATGTCACCCTGCGTAACCGAAAACACCTGAATCAGAGTCGCGTACCCACCGGAACGCGACAGCAATGCCTCGACCCGTTAATCACCCGTTATCTTTTTGGTGTTAATTTGCGGTCTACTTGTTCAGACGTAAGAAAAACTTTTGTACAACAGTTAAAAACAGCAATGCCTGAATATTAACTCAAATTAATAACCCGTGGGTTCCTTATTCTGCAGCAGTTTTATTATAGAGCTGCTGCCAATACGGCTTGCCCCTAAATCCAAAAACCTCAAGGCTTCTTCCAGAGAACGTATTCCTCCCGCTGCCTTAATCTTCACATTAGGTCCGATGTGCCTTGCAAACAAGATCACGTCTTCAACTGTTGCACCTCCTGAGAAAAAACCGGTCGAAGTTTTTATATAATCCGCACCTGCCGCGGTAACAATTTGGCACATTTTGATTTTTTCGTCTTCAGTCAAAAGGCACGTTTCGATAATAACTTTCAGTATTTTGTTACCGCAAGCTTCCTTTATTGCCTTGATTTCATCCCCGACGGCATCAAAGCGGCCGGATTTCAAAAAACTAATATTGGTAACCATATCTACTTCAGATACTCCATTTTCTATGGCCTCTCTGGTTTCAGCCACCTTTGCGGCCGTTGTGGAGTATCCATATGGAAAACCAACCACAGTACAAACAGGTATCTTCCCGTGTACATATTTCACAGCTTCAGCCGCGTAAGCCGNAGGAACGCAGNCACTAGCAGTTTGATATTCAANCGCTTCATCGCAGGCCGCTTTTATCTGATCCCAGGTTGAATCAACTCTAAGCAGCGTATGATCCAGTGCGCAGGTAATTGATTTGATATTCATCTAAATATTCCCTTTCTATAATATATATATTATATATTATCGTCCACCGGGATTGATAGTTTGACTCGTGTTTTAAAAAAATAATAGATATAAGGCCTGTTTTAAAAACAGACCTTATAAACTGAATTGTAAACAGGGATATTTTGGGGGGCAGATTCCCTGTAATGTATATACTAATTAATATCAATTGCGTTAAATATCGTAATAAGCTCGGTTTGATTTGTCGTATCGGAGTCAAAATCACTTACTGCCCATAAAAATACCTTATGTGTTTTATAGATTGACAAACCATTGTACCAGTAGGAACCGTCGCTTTCAATATTCTGTATAATTCCGACGCTTCCGTTTACGAATACCGGATCGCCGTTTTCAAGCCTAATCTGGCCATAATCGGTACGTTCAGGCAGATCAACGCTAAGCTGGACATTGACCGTCTCCCCTTTTTTTACCACATCCAGTACTTTAAGTTTTGGCATGCCGAATTTAACAATTCTGGGTTCCAGTTCAGGGAAACTCTTTGCTTTTGTTTCGTTGTCCAAATCCGTATACTCAATTTTTGAACTGTAGCTTTCGCCGAGAGTATACTCTCCTTCAGTCCCCTTCAACTTAATTGTAAAACTTACAGGAGCGGCTTTATACCTGCTTTCTGACGCATCATATGTATAAACAATATCCGCAAGGTTTCCGCTTACGTTCTGACCGGATATGCTGAATTCATCCGCNGATACCACGGTTAATCCGTCAGGAAATTCCTCTGAAAAGCTGACATTTTTAACTATGAATTTTTCAGGCGGTGTCAGATCAGGGTCAATTCCAAATTCTCCAGGAATGATTGCGTAATTAACATAAAATTCTTCATCAACAAGCATTTCTTCTTTGCTAAGGTTTCTTTCAACTGCAACAGGAGCACTTACAGCGACAACATTGACGCTCTTATCTCCAAAGCTTCCAGTTTTGTTTTCGTTGTTGACATCCTTATATGATAATTCGGATGAATCCATCAAATAGCTGCCGGCGGCGCTGCCTTTCAGTTTTACTGAGAATTCTTTCGAGTCTGCTTTGTAACAGCCTGAATTCTTATCGTATGAATAACATATCTTGCCGAGGCCTCCTGACACTGTTTGTCCATCAATGCTAAACCCATCCGGAGCAGAAACAACCGTAAGGCCTTCCGGGAAGGTCTCTTCGAACCTGATATTTTCAACATAAAAATCATATACTATTTCTTCATATATATCCTGATATACGTTGTTAAGAGTATTTGAAGACAATGCCTGTTTATACACACCACCAGCTTTCTGCGCAACCTGCTCAAGAACATTCGCATTTGAACCTTTCGTAAATGCAATCATATATGATTTTATATCGCTTTGTCCAAGATATTCTTCCGCAATTTCATAACAGTAATTTATATCCTTCTGTGTCGCCTTGTGGCCGCCGCCATCAAAACGAGGCGCATTGCCGTCTTTTTTGAAAAAATTATACGGGTAATATTTTTCGGTACTATGATATGTAGGCTCTCCGTCTGTCAGAAGGATAAGGTATTTATCCGCGGCTCCGCCCTTAAGCCGATAATAGCCTAACCTCAGGCCGTCTCCGATATTCGTTCCGCCCACAACATTAAGTCCGTTTATTTTATTCTTAACCGTATTCAATTTATTGGTCAGCGGTTGTTTTTCTATTCCAACATCGCTGTAACTAATAAGCCCGACCTTCACATTTTCTTTATCATTAAGATTATCAAGAAATTTATTGGCAGCCTCTCTTGCAATATCTATCCTTTTATTCGTATGCCACGTAGGTACCTCTTTTCCATCAAGATCAAAATTCATGCTGCCTGATGTATCCATTACAAGGTATATTTCTTTTGGGGCCTGTGTAACTTCAGGGATCGTAATAGGCTGCGGATCGATTCTGTAAGTTATTGTAAACTCATCATCCAGAAGAATTTTTTCGCTGCTTAATTCTCTTGACAGTTCAAGGCCGGCGCTTATATCCGGGTC
>JGI24709J26583_10004495_pt1 | contig 10519 bp, 9 predicted proteins | sample BioPla2DNA1_FD_26583 | JGI IMG/M metagenome (IMG submission 26583) | reverse complement strand
TGGCGACTTTGGCGACCTCGTCCAGTGATAAGCCAATAAAATCGGGTACAGGTCCGGCTTGGCCGTGGCGGGTATAAATATTGAGCCACAACAACGAGATAAGCAGGAAACCTGAAGCTATCGCGACCGCGTATCCAAGGTGCCTGAAAAAAAGTTTGCTCTTTAAGAAGGTTTTGAAACTCATGGTTCAGTTGTTCTAAAGTTAAACGCAAAGTTAATTATTAATATTGTTTCTTTTTATCGGCCTGTAAAACGAATCCCTTTCAATTGGATTAAAACCGGCCTGACGTATAAGTTTATCTATTTCATCGACCGTCATGGATGGGTTTTTCTCCTCTGCTCCGGCCATAGAGTAGATTTTGGTGGTATCTTCAATGGTGCCGTCGAGGTCGTCCGCGCCGTACCAAAGACTTATCTGGGCCATCTCCCTTCCCGTCATGGGCCAGTATGCTTTTATGTGTGGTATATTGTCGAGAAAGATTCTGCTTACGGCATAGTTGCGAAGTTCTTCAACTATAGATACCTCTCCGAGAGCAGACATACTGTTGTTGGCGCTCTTGTATTTCAATGGGATGAACGCATTGAAGCCTCCCGTGATATCTTGCAACTCCCGAAGTCTGTTGAGATGATCGACCCTGTGGCTATAGTTTTCGATATGTCCGTACAGCATCGTAGCGTTTGAAGGTATTCCCTGTTCATGCGCTATCCTATGGATCTCCAGCCATGTCGCGGGGGAACTTTTTTCGGCACAAATTTTAGATCTTATTTTTTCGTCGAATATCTCCGCTCCACCCCCGGGAATCGATCCCACTCCCGCCTCTTTAAGCAGAGTTATCCCTTTGGCCAGGCTCAAGCCCGATTTTTTTACCATTAAATCTATCTCTACGGCGGAAAAGGCCTTAATATGGAGTTGGGGCCTCTCTTCCCTGACCCTTTTTATCAGATCAATATAGTAATGGAGGTCATGTTGGGGATGGGCACCGCCTACTATGTGCACTTCGGTTACGGGCTCCCCTTTGAATCTCCTCACAATATCTATCATCCCGTCGATACTGTGTTCCCATGCCTGGGGGTCGCCGGCTTTTTTGTGATATGAACAGAAAGCGCAGTTGTATGCGCAGATGTTTGTAGGCTCGATATGAAAATTTCTGTTGTAATAGGCATTATTTCCGTTTATCCGGGATCTTACCTTGGTGGCGAGCACCCCAAGTAGCGGCAGTTCCGCCATCTGGTATAGCAGGAGCGCTTCATCCGCTGAAATCCTGTTCCCCCTTTCCACCTTTTCCGATATTTTACGGATATCTCTGTTTTCAATGGTAGCCGCAAGAAATGACATACTGTTTTTATTAAAAACGTTACCGGGTAAAAGTAGTTCTATTGAAAGAGAAAAAAAAGGATGTTCCGTAACCGAAACATCCTTCCATATCATTTATTGAATGTAAATGGTTAAGCCTTCAATCTCATATCGCATGAAACGGACAACCTTTTCCTGCCTTTGGCTCTTCTGGCCGACAGAATCCTTCTTCCGCCGGGAGTGGACATCCTCTCCCTGAATCCGTGTTTGTTCACTCTTTTTCTCCTTGATGGCTGAAATGTCCTTTTCATCGCGTTTATTCTTTATAATATTGTAGTTTCTCCGAATTGAGACCGCAAAGATAGAAAATTTTTGGACAAATAAAATTTATAGGCCGCATTTTTCACAAAGATTATCCAATTTTATGGTACGCGACAAAAAAACTACAATACTTCACAGGTAACACTCTTCTACCGCCAGAGATTCGGTAAAAATCGGTAATAGAGCAGGTCGCGCCATGTAATAAAGTCGTGTGCCGCTCCACCAAGGTAATATTCATGTTTTATGCCCACACTTTCACACTGTTCGTGCAGAAGCTGGTGTCGGGCGGTGGCATTTGTCTCATCGGGCCCGGCTCCAATGAATAGATAGTCTATCTGATTGTTTACTGACGGATCTTTCAGCAACACCTTGTTGTCGGTTATTTTCAACGCTTCGATATCAGCGGTAGTGAGCGCGGCGCTGAGAATTCCTATGGAGCCGAAAACGTTGAGATTTCTCAAACCTACGTATTGCGCGTGCCTGCCGCCCATGGAGAGTCCGCTTATGGCCCTGCCGCTCTTGTTCCTGATTACTTTATAGTTTTTTTCAATGAATGGAATAATACATTTGAGATATTCTTCTTCCACGAGAGGGAAGGAGACGGCGGTATGGTTTGGGCTCGCACGGTGAACCAGCTGGTTGTTGACCATCACTATGATCATAGGTTTGGCTTTTCCTTCGGCCAAAAGATTGTCCATTATGAAATTTACGTTACCTGATAGCCACCATGTCTCGCCAATTTCGCCGGAACCACCCATCAGATAAAGTACGGGATATTCTTTGCTGGTGTCATAATTGGGTGGAGTGTAGACGAACAAGTTCCTGATACCTTTTGTCACTTCTGAATAGTAATAGTGGGCTGTTACGGTTCCGTGTGGCACGCCCGGTTTCGCATCGTAATACATCGGTTCGTTGCCGTGCACGTAGAGAATACTCGACAACGGCATGGAGCCTTGGTTAGCGTATGTGTTTGCCGGGTCTATCATGCTGACTCCATCAACGTTGAACTTATAGGTGTACATATCAGGTTCAAAAGGTCCTACCGTCACGCTCCATATGCCCTTTTCGTCTTTTGTCATTTGAGCCGACCGCATGTTCATTGATGCCCTGAACATAGATCCGGAAACGGACACAGAGGTGGCATTGGGGGCGTTAAGCCTGAAGGTCACGGTCCTGTCGGGATTAACTTCAGGGGAAATTACACTAGCTCCCATTGCCGCGAGATTTACCCGGTTAGCGAAAGGAGCCCAATCGACGTTCACTCTCTCCTGCTGGGCAAAAAGAGGATTAAAATAGCATATCAACGCTATCGAAAGAGGTAATAACAATTTTTTCATAGGTCTGTTTTTAATTTATGTTTAAGTGTTGGATGAACCCCGAAAGGTCCAATAAAAGTAATAATTCAATGTTACCCGTTGAAAAGACAGCCAGGATCGCTCCCAACCATCTTCAAACAGTAAGATACATATATTAATCAAATAAGTTCCCTGGTTGTCACTTTTATCTGTTGCCCCCTGATTATCTTCACAACCTCTTTCAGTGTATATTCGGGGGTTCCTCCCGATTTGGAGGCTACCAGTGCCCCAACGGCGTTGGCAAGTGTAAGCGACTCTTCCAAACTTTTTTTGTCCAGATAGTAGACAAGAAAACCGGAGAGAAAAGCATCGCCCGCGCCAACGGTGTCAACTACTTTCACCTTATAACCATCATGGATAAAGCTTTTTTTGTTGACCGCATCATATATCATCGCGCCGTTGGCTCCTTTTGTAAGGCATACCAATTTGAGTCTGAACCTATCGGTGAACCACTCCATGGTCTCTTTTTCCGGTAAATCAATATTATACCATTCGGAGATGGTCTTCAATTCGTTGTCATTCAGTTTGGCTATATCTGCTTTTGAGAGCATTAAGGCGGTTACCTCCCGGGAATCGTATGGCGGTCTGAGATTAACATCTACAACCTTGATGCCCGGGGTAGCATCCAAAAGTTTCAGGATAGTCTCCCTGGTGTGCTCATGGCGCGATGCCAGGGTACCGTAAACTATCGCGTCCGATTCTTCAGCGACATGGAGCAGATCAGTGTCCACACTCATATTATCATATGCCACATTGTCCACTATTGAAAACGATACATCGTTTTCATTTGTCAAATTTACCTCTACGGTACCTGTGGGCAGTAGATGGTCGATTTGCAAAAGAGAGGTGTCAATGCCATGTTTGATCAGAAAAGAGGCCAATGATCTGCCCATTGCGTCGTTGCCGACTCTCCCGGCGAATCGGGCATCGTGACCCAACTTTTTCATATGGATGGCAACATTCATCGGGGCACCTCCCTCTTTAGCCCCTGAGGGGAGAAGGTCCCATAATATCTCGCCAACGCAGAGTGTCTTCATAGGTGGTGGATTTTATACCGGGAAATATATGATTTTTTTTGTTTCGAAATAGGGTTCATCAAAGTATTTTGAAATATCTGTCACTATTGCTTTGTTGGCATATATTCCAAGCTCTTCATCCAAATTACCTCCTTTCAATAGGATCAGTCCGTTTCTTATTGTGTTGGCCGACTGTTCTTTCATTGTCAATTTGTAGGCGGGTTTCAGGAATTTTTGGAATTCCATTACTGCCCTGCCGACAATAAAATGGTATTTACCGGTCTCTTCTTCCACCCTTTTTCGGGTGGGAGTTACATTTTCCAGGTTCAGTTCGTTGGCGATTGAGGAGACAACCTTTATCTTTTTTTCTATTGAATCGAGCAGCGTGAAGTGGGCAGTTGGAAACAGTATGGCCAATGGAATACCGGGGAAGCCGCCTCCTGTACCAACATCAAGAACTTTGGTTCCGCCGGTGAAAGGCGAAAATTTAGCTATCGCCATGGAATGGAGGACATGGCGAGTGTAAAAATTATCGGTATCCTTGCGGGATATAACGTTTATCTTTTCGTTCCAATATAAGTACAACTCCTTTAACAACAAGATCTGTTCTCTCTGCCTTTCGGTCAATTCAGGAAAATATTTGAATACTGCTTCAGGTGTCAATGTTATCCGGTTTTATTCAAAATGTTGTACAACAGATTTTTGGCTCTGTGTAACTGTGTCTTTACAGTACCCAATGGGATGCCCAGTTTTTCCGATATCTCCTCGTAAGAGTACTCCTTGAAGTACCTCAGTTCTATGATCTCCCTGTAGGGTTGTTTGAGTTGCGCTATAAGTTTGCGCATAGTCTCCAGTTTCTGTTCATTGATAAGAGCCTCTTCGGGGTCCGGCGACTCTGATGCCAGATTTATTGAAAAACTATCCGTCCTCCCGTCCAACCGATCGACAATATTGGGTTTTGTCTTTTTTTTCCGGATAAAGTCTATGCAGTTATTTGTCGCTATCATGAATAGCCAGGTTGAAAAGGCGTGCGTTGGAATATAGGTCTCTATGCCCTTGAACGCTTTTCCAAAAGCTTCCATGGTGAGATCTTCGGCATCATCGGGATTGTTGACCATTTTCAGGAGCATGTAATAAATAGAGTCGCGGTATCTGTTCATAAGGGAAGCAAATGCTTTACTGTCGCCATTCTTGGCTTTTTCTACCAGAATAATATCGTATCTGGCTTTTTCCGATAAACCGGGGTTTATTTCCACTTCGTAAGGTTTAGTATCGGTTTATTTAGTTTGACCTACTGGTACGCCAACTTATTTCCATTTTCTTTTATGCGTTCTTTTTGCCCCTTTGGTGATATAAATCAACCCGTTGATAAATGGTGAAAAGATATCAAAAAAGAGGGACAAAACAACAACATTTTTTTCTTCGAACAATCTGCAGTTCAAAATATAGGCAATCAACTGGACTGTCAGGCGTATACCGAATATCGCCAGAATTATCTCCCAATGGAACAGGTAACAGAGCAATGCAATGAACGAGGCATAGAACAGTACTCTTGTCATTGGCTCCATGAAGAGGAGCGCCTTGATTCCCTTTTTGTAGTGTGGGGCTGTAGTAAAATGGCGTCTCTTCCTGTCCACGAATTGTCTGAAGCTAGTGGTTGGAACCGAGCGGGTAAACGACTCTTTTTCCAGCATTAAGGCGACATTTGTGGCGTTCCCGTTCTCCTGCACGAACAGATCGTCGTCACCCGACATCAAGGTGTTGTGTTTGCCGAAGCCCCCGCTTTTGAAAAACAGGGAACGGCGATAAGCCAGGTTCCTGCCAACTCCCATATATGGCAAGCCGCGCGCGGCCATCCCAAAATATTGCATCGCGATAAAAAAGGTGTCGTATCCTATATACTTGCCAAGTAACCCCTTTTGGGGGAAGTAGCCTCCGTAGCCCAACACAATATCTTTGCCTTCACTGAAACCCGACGCCATCTTGTTGATCCACTCCGGTCCCACAGGTTCACAGTCGGCATCGGTAAACAGCAACAGCTCGTTTTTCGCGGCTTTAATGCCTATGAACATGGCGAATTTCTTGAAGTGGGGGAACTTAGTGTCTTTTTTTATTGTGGAGACTCTTAGGTGGTTGTATTTTTGTTCCAGGTAATTCAACAGGATATCGGAATCGTCTTCAGAACAATCGTTTACAACAATAACCTCATAGTTGCTGTAATTTTGTTCCAATACCGAGGGGAGAAATCTCTCCAGATTGGCCGCCTCATTACGGGCACAGATAATCACGGAAACAGCTTCGTTCCCCGGGTCTCGTTTATCTCTCTTCAGAGTGACGGGGGCAAGATAGAAAAATAGATAAAAGAATAGCTGAAAAAGAGCCGCCAATACAAAAAACGCGGCGATAACCCACAAAATAACCTCACCGTAGAACATCCCCAAAAGATCAATTTTTTACAATATTAACAAGATAATCGATATGGATCGGTTATTGTTAAAAAAACGGGGAAAATTTTTCCAGACCGTTCGGAAAAGTTACTTTTGTGCTTCCAAGTATAAGGGGCATGTTCACTGTTTTAATAAAGGATAAAGAGTCAAAAGCGAGAAGGGGTCTGTTGAAAACCGCTCATGGGGATATTCAAACCCCTATTTTTATGCCGGTAGGTACCGGGGGTACCGTTAAGGGGATTTTACAGCGCGACCTGCTGAACGATATAAACGCGAAAATAATACTTGGCAACACATACCATCTGTACCTGCGTCCGGGCATATCAATATTACAGGCGGCCGGGGGATTGCATAAATTTATGTCGTGGCCGCTTCCCTTGTTGACCGATAGCGGTGGTTTCCAGGTTTTTTCACTGAGCACAAACAGGAAGATTACCGAGGAAGGAGCCCATTTCAGATCGCATATCGACGGATCATCCCACCTCTTCACACCTGAAAATGTGATAGATATTCAGCGGATCATTGGTGCGGACATTATTATGGCACTTGATGAGTGCATGCCTTTTCCATGTGATTATAACTATGCAAGGGAGTCGGTCGCCCTGACCCACAGATGGCTCGACAGGGGAGTGGAACGCTTTAAAACGACCGATCCCATATGGGGGCACGAACAGTTTCTTTTTCCGATAGTGCAGGGAGGGATTTTTGACGATCTCAGGAGAATGTCGGCCGAGAAGATCGCCTTGGCGGGGATGGAGGGCAACGCGATTGGAGGACTCTCCGTGGGAGAGCCGGCTGAGGAGATGTACAGGATAATAGAGATTGTCAATGAAATACTGCCGGAGGATAAACCACGTTATCTTATGGGAGTGGGAACGCCTTCCAATATTTTGGAGGCAATAGAGAGAGGTGTTGATATGTTCGACTGTGTTATGCCTACCCGTAACGGCAGAAACGGCATGCTCTTCACCTCTGAGGGAACGATCAACATCAAAAACCAGAAGTGGAGCAACGACTTTTCTCCTATCGATCCGGAAGGGGCTTCAGAGGTAAGCAGGAATTTTTCCAAGGCCTATCTCCGCCATCTGGTTGTTTCCGGAGAGATATTGGGGGGACAGATTTCGAGTATCCATAACCTTTCGTTTTATCTTGCCCTGGTTGAGCAGGCAAGGGAGAGGATAAGTGACGGAAGTTTTAAGAGTTGGAAGACAATGATGGTTAAAAAGTTATCGACAAAGTTATGACTTCGTTGAAGCTCAATATTATTGATAGATACATAATAAAGAAGTTCCTTGGAACTTTCTTTTTCGCTCTTTGCATGATTATGCTCATAGCGGTAGTGTTCGATTTCTCGGAGAAGATAGATAACTTTATGGGCAATGAGGCTCCGTGGAGGGCGGTGATATTCGATTATTACGGGAACTTCATTCCATATTTCGCCACATTGTTCGCGCCGCTTTTCGTTTTTATATCCGTAATATTCTTTACCGCCAAGATGGCCGCGAATTCCGAGATAATTGCCATCTTGAGCGGGGGCATGAGCTTTAGGAGAATGATGTGGCCCTATTTCCTCTCTTCAGCGGTTATCTGTGGTTTGGTGTTCTATCTGATGAATTTTGTCATACCGGAGGCCAACCTGGAGAGAATGAACTTTGAGGATAAATATTACAAGCCGAGAACAAGACAGACAAGTATTGCTAACCTGCACCGACAGATTTATCCCAACGTATATCTATACATGGAATCCTACAATCCACAGTCGGCCCGCGGCAGGAACCTTACCATAGAAAAATTTGATAATAACGGAAAACTGCTCTCAAAACTCTCCGCTCCAACGGTCGCCTGGGATTCGGTTTCGGGCAAATGGATGGCCCTGAATTATATACGCAGGGATATATTGGAAACAAAAGAGATATTTTCGAAAGGATCGCGGTTGGATACCTCACTTAATATCCGTCCCGATGATTTTTCGAGAGGCATAGAGTTTGTCTCCACAATGTCGTACCGCGAGCTGAACGATTATATTGACCTGCTTACTTTGCAGGGATCGGATGAATTGGTGGCTTTCGAAGTTGAGAAAAACAGCAGGATTGCCAGCCCCTTTTCCGTTTTTATCCTCACATTGATAGGCGTTTCACTGTCGTCACGTAAAATCAGGGGAGGAATTGGCATGAACATTGGAATTGGATTGGCGCTCAGTTTTTCGTATATCCTTTTCCAGCAATTCTCCTCGCAGTTTTCGGTTAAGGGGGGATTGGATCCCGCGCTGGCGATGTGGATACCCAATATTATATATGCGATCATTGCCGGGGTGTTGTACAAAATCGCGCCCAAATAAAAACAGTTACAACTCTCCCTGGTATATGAGATAACGGTGTATAGACTGGGAGATGGATGGTTTGTGGCCGAAAATTCCGTAAACAGCCGAACCGCTTCCCGTCATGGAACTGAAAATCGCGCCTGAGTTGTACAGGTATCTTTTAAGTTCACCTATTTCAGGGTGCCTGCTGAAGATGTAATTCTCAAAATCGTTGAAAATAACTCTTTTCCAATCGCTCGGCCTGTTCTTGACCAATTCCGGCAGGGATTGGTCTTGTTTATGAGGAAAACAGTTTTTATAAGCCTCTTTGGTGTTGATGTTTATGCTGGGGTGTAAAATGACAATGTACATTCCTTCAAGAAACTTAGGCATAGGAGTGAGGAGCTCGCCTCTCTTCATGGCCAGTGCGGGTTCAGCCTCAATAAAGAAAGGACAATCGCTTCCAATGCCAAGGGAGAGCTTTTTCAACTCGTCAACATTCAGTCCTAATTTGAAGTATTTATTCAAACTCTTCAACATATAGGAGGCGTCGGAGGATCCTCCCCCCAAGCCGCCGCCAGATGGAATGGCTTTGTGCAGATGTATCTTCAGATAAGGAATATCGAACTTTTTCCGCAACATTTTTACCGCCGTGATGACCAGATTATCGGTTGTCGATCCCGGAATTGGTAGCCCGGTTACAGTCAGCTCATCGGCTGTCGCTTTCGGGGCCACCTTAAATTCCAAAGCGTCGCTCAGCCCTACAGGATAAAAAATCGACTCAATGTCGTGGTATCCATCGATCCGCCTCCTGGTAATACGCAGTCCCAGATTGACCTTCGCTTTTGGAAAAGAAATCATTACAACAGAATTTCTGTAAAGTTAGTCATTGCTTCCGTAGTTACAACCGTTATAGGCCAATTTTGCTTTTCAACAAGTTTTTAACATACCCTTGTTTGTAATAAGGCTCTCTTTTATTAACGAAGGAGGATTGTTATTGATAACTTTGGAATTATATGATTTTTTGTTTATAATAAGATAATTCACATAAAGACAACGATATAATAATGGCTAAACAGACAAAGACAGGCCGACTGTCGGCTCCGGTAATCCCGGATTTTGGAAAGGTGCCGCCACAGTCGATTGATATGGAGGAGGCGGTTCTTGGGGCGATAATGCTGGAAAAGGAGGCTGTGATAACTATACTGGATATCCTGAAACCCGAATATTTCTATAAAGAGGCGAACAGAAAGATTTTTAAAGCTGTTTTCGATCTCTCCGCCAAAGAGTATCCCGTGGATCTTTTTACGGTAACCGAGGAACTAAGGGCACGTGGAGAACTCGAGGCAGTTGGAGGTCCTGTCTATCTGGCCACTTTGACCTCAAAGGTGGTTTCCGCGGCGAATGTGGAATACCATGCCAGAATAGTGGCCCAGAAATATATCCAAAGGGAGCTTATCAGGGTATCTTCGGAAATTCTTGGAAAGGCGTTCGACGATTCGATAGATGTAACCGACCTGCTGGATTTTTCGGAAAACGAGCTTTTTATGATCTCCGAGGGCAATATAAAAAGGGAGGTCTCCCCGATTAATGCCGTGATTAAGGAGGCATTGAAGGAGATAGAGATTGCCGGTGAGCGCGAGGATGCTTTGGTGGGAATTCCTTCGGGGTTCACCAAGTTGGATAGACTTACCTCTGGCTGGAAAAAGACCGAGTTGATCATTGTGGCCGCTCGTCCCTCCATGGGTAAAACGGCTTTCGCTCTCTCTATGGCCCGGAATATGGCG
>JGI24709J26583_10004493_pt1 | contig 10523 bp, 7 predicted proteins | sample BioPla2DNA1_FD_26583 | JGI IMG/M metagenome (IMG submission 26583) | reverse complement strand
GACATCGTCCCTCGATGTCGCATTTACCGAACCTGAACCCGGCTCCGGGCCGTATACCGGCCTTATCCCACTGAGCTGGGTCACCACCTATAAGGGCACTAAGGGAGTCGACATATCTCTGGCCTACTCCCGGCACGAAGATATGCGGGCACCGGTCCCCATACTCACAAGGACCCTACCCGCCTCAAGCTTTATGAGCGCGGGCAATACGACGACTGACTCGACCACAATAGCGGTCAATAACCTTGAACCAGGGCAATACTGGATAACGGTGACTGCCTCGGCACGTGATGCGAAGGCGGCTGAGGATACAACCAATGTGTGGGCTCATACCAGGGACGTGGAACCCCCCCGCATCAAGATCAGCTAAATATCCCACTCTTTTTTAAGATCCGACTCACATCATCTGTTCTTCTCGCAAGACGATGATCTCTCCTTCCCAAAAGCTCCTCCGCCCTGCGGCAGGTCCCTCCCCGGCGCCCCTCGCCCCCGCCCGCCGCCTGCCTGGGCGCATGCACATATTTAGTGGTCACGGTATCGTCGTCTCACAGATCGTGGAGAATCTCGATAAATCGTGATATCAGTCACCCTCTGAACACATCGGTGCACTCTGCTGTGTATTCCCCGACGCAGGATCTGGTAAGAATAAATCATATGGTTAATATATATGTGTTGTGCTCTCAGGCAGCCATTTTCATGAGGCTTTCATCTGAAATAAATCACAAAACGCCTGGATGGCTTCCATATGAGCGAGGATAGCCATTTGAGATTTTCTGACCATATGTAGAATCAAATAAAAATCATTATATATATGATCCAGGATCAGGACACTCTGATCTCGTCATGAACCTATCGAAATCAATTCCTCTCGTGATCCTTCTCGGCCTGATCATCCCTGCGGCCGGTGCGACGATCAACCTCACCGGAGACACCGACTGGCTGGTGGCAGACGGGGCCGGCTCAGCGGAGTTGACCGTGCAGGTGTTCGATGAGAACAGGACCCCGCTCAGCGGCCGCACTGTGACGCTCTCCGTCGACCCCATCTTCGGTCGCATATCGCCGGCGACCGTCACCACCGATGCATCCGGGACTGCCACCGCCACATTCACCACCAATACGACGAGCGGCGTTGCCATAGTAACCGCTCGTGCTGAAGGGGCACAGGCAACGCTTGAACAGAAGATCGACCACGACCTCCCCCATCGGATCGCATACCTCCACTACGACCCCGAGGTGACCGCAGGCGACGCCACAACCATCACCCTGGGGCTTGCCGACCGGCACGGGAACGCAGTGGACAACCGAAGAGATGCCGAGATCGTGCGCTTCGTCGTCGGCTCGGTGAACGACGATGCGGCCTTCATCGGCGAAGGGATACCGGTGCGCGAACTCGAGCGGACGGTCGACGCCACAGGTAACGTCTCCGTTCCTCTGAGGACTGGCCACATCGCCGGTGAAAACATCGTCAGAATAACCATCCAGCCGGGCGACATCGAGCGTTACATATCCATCCGCGGGCTTCCCACCGGACACCCCACCGCAATCACAGCATCGGTCAGGCCCGACGATAACCCGATCCCCTACCAGCCTGCTGATAGGAAGAGCACCTTCACCATCTCCTTCACACTCTTCGACGCCTGGGGTAACCCTGCGGCCGGTCGTGACCTCCAGGTCAGCACGTCCCTCGGAGAAGACGAGACCCTGACGACGAACGGCCGGGGCGAGGCTGTGTTCACCTACGGCCCGAAGGATACCACCGGCAGGGTCACCATCACCGCGACGGCCACCGACAACCAGAGCGTGACCGCATCAAAGACCGTCGAGTTCATCCACACCGATCCGGTGGACATGCTCCTCTCAGCAAACCCGCAGTCCATGCCGAGCTGGGACGTCGACCACACCTCCCGCTCGGAGGTCCGGGCCAAGGTGGTGGATATCAAGGGAAACCCCGTCGCGGGCGAGACGGTGAAGTTCGAGATCACCTCAAGCACCTCCACACCCTTCAACCAGACCACGGAACCGAAGCTGGAGAGGCAGTCCGCGATCACCGATGAAGATGGCTACGCAACCACTCCATTCTACCCTGGCACCTTCACGACAGACCGGAGGGCGCCTGGCTGGAGTGCCGCCGCGAAGGGTACGGCGACCATCCAGGCGACATGGCGGGATGCCACCCGGGATATCACCCTGACCTGGCTGAACTACCCCTACCTCTCCGTGGAGACGAGTGTCTCCTCCCCGAGGGTCAACGTGCTCGATACGGTCGATGTCACCGTCCGGCTGAAGGGTGACGGGTGGGCACTTCGACCGGATCCGATCGATGTGGTGCTGGTGATGGACCGGTCAGGGAGTATGTCCCGTGATAGCCCCACTTCCCGGATCAGCAGCGCGAAAAAAGCAGCAAAGACGTTTGTCTCATACATGGATCCTACCAGGGACAGGATTGGTCTGGTTCCCTACAGCACAGATGCCTCGTGCGCCATCAAGCTGACTGATGAGCATTCAAGCGTGAACAGCGCGATCGACGATCTTAAGGCTTCCGGATGGACCGCCACACGGAAGGCGCTGTATATCGCCATCCAGGAGATGGTTGCCAGAAAGAACCCGGACGCCGTTCACGCCGTGATCCTGATGTCCGATGGCGAATACAACTACTACGGCGATCCGCTTGCCCGGGGAACTGAAATGACCGGTCATGTCTGGCAGAAAACCCAGAATAATTACACGGGCCTTTCCGTTCCCGAATCTGGCCAGCAGAATATGGCTCTCTATGCAGCGGAGAACGGTATCCGGCTGTACATGATATCATTCTCAGATGACATCGCCGAGGGCAGCGCCACCTGGGAGACGATGGATACCCTCGCAGAGGTGACCGGCGGCAAACACTCCCATGCAGCCACCGGCGACGACCTTGCCCGGATCTACATCGAGATCGCAGGCATCCTCAAGACCGAGGCCGGCGTCAACACCGCCATGTGCCTTGATTTCGGCACGATCCGGGTCAACGATGAAGACCGGGTGGGATCTGAGATCTTCACCTACGTCCCCGCGACCACCATCGAGAGCTGGATCGAGGATGAGACCGGGCGCCACACCATCATCCCCCGCTACACCCGTGACGATACACCCAACTGGACGGCATCCTCCCCAAATCTCTCCTTCGATATCGGCACGATCCGCCTTGGCCAGACCTGGGAGGCAACGTTCCGCCTGAGAACGCTCGCTGGCGGTAACGCCAACGTATTCGGGTCCAGATCGATCATCACGTTCAACGACGGCGCGGCAGAGCTCGGCCTCCCTGTGACCCTCATCACAGCCGTGCCAGACCTCACCGACACAGGCCTCGGGTATGGGGCGCTCCACCTCACAAACCCGCGCTACACCTGCCCAGAACCGGTCCAGAACGTCCTCACCACCGCCTGGGATATCACATATACCGGGTTTGGGACCGTGACTGAGACCGTGGAGTACTCGGGCGATGGCGGTCTCTCCTGGATCCGGTTCGACACCCTGACCGCAGACAACACCACGACCGGGGGCACCGCCGCACTCCTTGTCAGGAATCTCCCCCCCGGAGAGTACCGGATCCGCGTGCGCGCTTCTGCGGACGATGCACCCTACATCCAGCCGCTTGAGTTCCCGCCCATCCAGGTCGGAGAGCGGGAGAAGGCGTACATCCGGATCTCATAACAAATTTTTATGGGCATGCGCCCGAAGAACAGACGGACCCAGCGGGAATTGAACCCGCGTCCTTGGGTTCGAAGCCCAAAAGGATGTCCTCTACCCCATGGGTCCCTTCATGGTTTTCTATCGTAAGATATTAAGCGTTTTTGTGCCGGTACCAGTACACCAATGATCCTATCATCAAGCGAGATCGCCCGCCGCCGTGGGGTAGGCGATCTCATCATCGAGCCCTACAACGTCGCATCCCTGCAACCTGCATCCTACGACCTCCGGGCGGCCGGGGCAGCCACGCTCCAGCGCGGCGCATGCACCCTCATCCCCTCGATCGAATGGGTGGAACTCCCCGCCGACCTCGCGGCGACCCTCCGGTGCCGTTCATCGCTCGGCCGCCGGGGCGTCCTGCTCGGCGCCGGGTTCGTCGACCCCGGTTTCCGCGGCCAGCTGACCCTCTGCCTGACCAACATGGGCCCAGAACCCATAGATCTCTCTGAAGGAGACCGGATCGTCCAGATGATCATCCAGGAGGTCAAGAACGGCGAACACCTCTATCAGGGCAGGTACCAGGACAGCGAAGGCGCAGTGCGGTGAGCCGGGTCCCCTTCCCTACGTAGGAACAGTGGGCGCTACAGGATCCAGGTGATCCCGCCGCCCCGATCATCGTCCTCGCCCTTCTTCTTCCCCGGCCGGTGCCCGACAACATCGATCACCCGGAGCCTGCCGCGCGAAGGATCGACCTCCTTTGGCCGGGGGACTCTGCGGTCAGGTCCACGCCCCAGCAGGTCATCCTTCGGCTCAGGGAGAACCTCCTTCATGCGCAGGCCGGGCTCATCGAGGAACCCATCGCTTGGCCGCCGCACTCCCGGGCCGATCGAGACCTGCTCACCGGTGAAGACCCCGTCCTTTGGGCGTTGCACCGATCGCACGGATGCAGAGTAGTTCAACGCATCGTCCCTCGGTGCAGCCCTCTCGATGCTGATCCCCTTCGGGTCGAAGACAGAGTTCTTCGGTGCCGGCACCGGCGAGGTGACCGGTGTAGACCTGGTGAGGTCGACCCCCTCCCTGCCCTTCTTCGGAGGGAGGATGATAGCGCCATCATCCTCCCCCCTCTCCGCCCTTGGAAGCATATCGATCGTCTCGTCCCTATCCCTCCGGCTGTCCTGACCACTACCGGGAACCTCGATCATCTCATCCTTCTCCACTACCGGATCTGTCATATCACCCTCCTCCAGAAACGCCGACTCAAGCGGCGACGAAAAGTATGGGACATCCTCCTCCTCCGGCACCCATATCGCCGCCGCCTCCTCTTCCTCATGCATCCGTTCCGCCTCCTCCGCCCTCAGCCGCTCCTCTTCGCACTCAAGCCGGTACTCGGTCCGGATCCTCCGGATATCTTCGATACGGGGGATATTCGAGAGCCCCGAGAGCACGACGATGATCCCGACAAACGATGTGCTCCTCACCGGATAATCCCCGGATCGTGTCTCAAGCCCCGCGATGCTCCGGTCGATCCACTTCCTGACGGTCTGGAATCCCTTCATCGAGAGCTCAGCCGAGGGCCCGGCGATCAGCACCAGCGCCTTATCAGCGCTTGTGAGATCGCACGGGATCGAGATCTCCTCATAGACCGCCTTCTTGGCAAGCGAGACGATCCGCGCGGCCTTCTCGTGCGATCCTTCGATGAAGTACCTCGCCGACCGCCGCCGGTAGAGGAGATCCAGCCACCCACCGCCCGGCAGGCGTTCAGTCGCATAGCCGACTGCAACAAACCCCATCCCCCTCAGGGTATTGAGGACCTCACCGGCATCCAGAACGACCTCGGCGATCTCTATCCCGTGCTCGCTGAACTCCCCGGCGCGGAGGAGAAGACCGATCTGGCGGGCGATCCGTTCGTTGAGCATATCGTAGTGGGCTCTCGGGTTCAGGTCGGTCGGGCTCCTGCGCACCTGGCCCCTGGGTCCGGCATCCCCCCTCCCTTCGGCATCCACGGCGGCCCTGATCTTCTGCGACCAGGTCTCATTGTCGAAGAGGACGACAGCATCCATGAGCTCCTCGAGCATATCGAGGTCGTCGGCGGCCTTGGCCGAGACCCGCCCCCCCTCATCCAGGCGCGGCAGGATGGCGAGCGCAAATATGGGCTCCAGGTAAGACTTCCGGAGCTCCTCAACGATGGGCGGCGCGACATCGATGACGTTCCCCCCAAGCCCGCAGCAGAGGAGGATAGCATCGATCTCCATCGTATCCAGACCCTGGATCCGGGTCATCACCTCCTCGACATCGATGACATTCATGATATCGTCAGGGTCCAGGGCATCGATGGGGGGGAAGAAGATCCTGGCCGACTCCGGCAGATGGCGGAGCTGCACGAGGGAATTTGGATCGATATCGATCGCTACCACATTCATGCAACAGACCCTGCTTCGCCGGTCATGGTCGTAGAGGATATCCACAACCCGTGACCCGGCACCACCAAACCCGATCGCCAGCACCCGCATAGATTCACTTACCCGCCTGGTACGCCCGTGTGACCGTTTGCCGTGAGAAAGAGCGTGCATATCACCCGGAACTGATATAGGGTATGTGGGCCGATAAACATATATATTTCTGTAGACCCCTGGTGAGGGGGATCCTGCCCGCTCTCCGGGGGATCGATGGCCCGGTCCAGTTGAGACGCTCCCGGCATATTCTGGGCATTGCCGGTCGTCGATGAAGAGAAGCGATACGATCTGATAAGGGATTGTTGAGGGGACCAATATTTCAAGTCTCTGGTTCGATCCCCGCATAAGAAGGTCTTTCTCTGGTTAGCCGGTGGAATTCGCCGGATGCCCTGGATAGTACGTTACACTGCCTTATTTTCCGGTAGGTATGCGGTACGTATCATCTGAGGGACATAAAATGATAATATATATATCTCCCGGCGCGCAATATCTCACGTGAGGTGAATTAAGCCTTGACCACATATGGAATTGAATTTGTGCCTGGATCTGTCAACGTCAAGCAGGTGGTAACCTACACCAAGCTCGCAGAGTCGAAAGATATCGACTTTGCCTGGATTACCAACCACTACAACAACCGTCACGCATACCCGACCCTCGCCATGATCGCGGCGAACACCGACACGATCAAGATGGGACCGGGCATCATGAACACGTTCACCGACACCCCGGCAGCCATTGCATCCTTCATGGCTACCTTAAACGAGATCTCCGACGGACGTGCCGTCCTCGGTATCGGACCCGGTGACCTCTCGACGCTTCCGAAGCTTGCTATCGACCCCGCCAAGCCTGTCAGCCGCCTGAAGGAAGGGGTTGTCCAGATCAGGAAGCTCCTTGCCGGAGAGGAGATCAAGAAGACCGGTGAGATGGAGTTCTTCGACTACGACGGCGCCAAGCTGACCGGTGTCACCCTGCCCGGCAAGAAGGGCATCCCGATCTACATCGGTGCCCAGGGACCCAAGATGCTCGAGCTCGCTGGCGAGGTCGGTGAGGGAGCCCTGATCAACGCGTCCAACCCCAAGGACTTCGAGATCGCCATCCCGCTCATCAAGAAGGCGATGGAANCCGTCGGCAAGAAGAAGTTCGATGTCGGTGCCTACACCGCCATGTCGATCGACATGGATGAGAAGAAGGCGCGGAACGCTGCAAAGATCGTTGCTGCATTCATCGCCGCAGGCTCCCCGCCCCCGGTCCTCAAGCGCCACGGCCTTGACCTTGGAAATGTCGAGAAGATCAAGGAAGCCCTTGCTCGCTTCGACTTCAAGACCGTCGGCGGCCTCGTCGGCGACAAGGAGATCGACGCCTTCACCATTGCCGGAACCCCCGACTCGGTCAAGCAGAAGTGTGAGGACCTCACAAAGGCTGGAGTCACCCAGATCATCTTCGGCTCGCCCCTCGGCCCCGACATGGTCAACTCCATCCGTCTGCTCGGCAAGTACATCGTGTAAGGCAGAAGAACTAATCACCACTTTTTTTTGCTAGTAGGGATGTTTTTGCCCCTCTTCGCGCCCTTTGTAGTTTCACGTGAGGCCACTCTGCCCGGGGAGAGGGCGGGGCGGGGAACGCCGGCATATTGAAAGCAGAGTGACCGGGAGGACCAGGTCGCAATATGGGCGCGGAATTATGCAGATTTCGGCATATTGATGCCAGAGACAGGGGAGGGGGCAAAAATCCCCCTCCTCGTCTGCCCCTCCCCTATGGAGATACCTCCCACGGTCCAGTGCATGGGGAGAACCTGAAGAGGGAGCCGGCGTGTGGGTTTGCTCTCCCGGGGACGGCCTTCCCCGGGTATCTTTGCTTCATGGAAAGGTACTCAACCGTGGTGCTGCCCTGGAGCGGGGAGCAGAGTATCTGCCACGGTTTCGAGGAGAAGTGCCACAGATGAAGGGGAGGCCTCGCAAAGCCAGGCTACACCCCTCATTCCGCGTGATTGTTGGCACTGCACCTTACGCATCAAAACCTTCGAAGATAAGGTGACAATGATGCACTACCCAATGATCTTAGAGGAGTAAGTGACAACGAGCACCAGGACCTTCGTCCCAGAGAGCCCGGCAGGGCACCCCGTGAAGCAGTCTTTCGCCTACGGTGTGTTCGTCCCGTCCCGGAAGAGGCGTCCCAGATCTTCGGGGAGAGTCAAGACGACTGGTTCCTGGTGCAACCGCTCCATAAACGCCGAGTCGCACATCGAAAAGGTGTTCGGGTTCAGTCTTGATATGATCGAGCAGAAGACCCGATGCCCCCGCTCCGCCGTCCCCGGGGCATCAAAAAAGATCGAGACGTTGAAGGCGTGCGTTCCGTGGTGCCGGTAGAAGGCGATGACTCTGAGGAGCCCGTCGACCAGCGGCTCGATGTAGGGCTCGAGATCAGCGAGCGTCGATACCGGCAGAATACCCCGCACCTCCCGCTCACCGAGGGGGACCGGGCTTGCCGACCAGAAGATCTCGTCCTCGAAGAGGAACCGATCTGATCGGCGCTCCTGCTCCATCAGATCGTCCCAGTAGAGGCGGCCGCTCTCAGCGAGGTAACGACGACCGCCGGAGATGTAGAGGTCAGCAAGCCGGGAGGGATACCGGTCGGCCATGCCCTGCAGGTGCGGGTGGACGATGCTCGCGCCTGCTGAAGGAAGATAGTTCCAGTTGATGCTCGCATAGCCTGGAGATCGGGCCAGCGCCTCTGCTGTGCCTGATAGAGCGTCGATGAGGGCCTGACGGTCGAACCGGTCGACCACATGATCGGACGTGATCACCGTGACCACGTGGTCCTCAGCGTAGGGGTAGAGATTCGGGAACGTCACGCTCTCCCCACACCGTAGACGGCTGCCGTCTTCGAAGGTCGGTGTGGCGCTGTCTATTGCGTCGGGGCAGAACGGGCAACCTTCGCGGAAGTATGGCATGGCGGGAGGAGCGTTGATCTTCCGCTCGAGTCGAACCGGACTGATCCGGCACCTGATCCCGGTGAGAGACTCCCAGCGGTACTGGATGATCCCGCGTCCCGTCCGGACCTCGTGGATGGTGAACATTGCCCTTCATACTCACGTTAGAGCGACGTCCCTATAATACCCACGCGGGAACAGTGCGCTTCGCCGCGATGGGGTACCACCCGTGCGGATCTCTCCACCAAAAGCCCGGATCGGGTGATTAGGAGGACGATCCTGCTACCGCAACAAGACCCAATAGAGGAGACGCGAAAAAAAAGGAGAAGTGTTGCCAGCTCACTCGGGCTTGCTGATGAGCTGTATCTTTGAGACGATCTCGCCGGTCTTCTTGTGCGGCTTCCGGATGACTGCGTCCATAGCCTTCTCGATCTCACGGGCCTCCTCGCAGAGGACCATAGCCTGACGCATCATCTCGTGGGCGCTTGAGACGATCGGGATGTACTTCTCCCACTCCCTCACCATGAAGCAGCCCCGGACGTTGACCGCGGCGACCTGCTGCGCGATCTCGTAGGCGGCACGGGCCTTTGCGAGCGCGTAGGGGTTGCTGAACTCACCCTCGACCGCCTTGTCAGCGGTCATGACGACCTTTGGAAGTGCGAGGTCCTTGCCCTTCTTGCCTGCCTTCACCTGGTCGATAACCTTGTCAAGCTCCAGCTGCATCTTGCGGTACGCACCGGTGAGGGCGAGCACCTTGACGAGGTTCCCGTTGTAGTCCGCCATCTCGACGGGGTCCAGGAACTCACGGCGGGCACCGATCATGGCATCGGCCTTCATGATGATGTAGCCGAAATCGCTCTCCTTGAGGGCCGTAAACTGTTCCTTCTTGGTGGTGATGTCATCGGTGATGACGACGCAGGGGATCCCGGCCGCTGCAAGGTTCTCACGGGCCTGGGTGGGTCCGGGGAGAACGCCGTTNGGCGACACAACAATACAAAAATCAGGGGCCCATGCCTTCATATTGTTGACCACGCGGTCGATATCCTCTGGCTGCAGTTTCGTCCCGGAGGTCGCCATGAAGGTGATCATATCCTCACGATCGGCGCGCTCATCGAGGAGAAGTTCAGCCATCACACCACTGGCGATATTTCCCAGTTTTGCAATTCCTACTTTAACTACCACTTTAAACACCTCTCAAAATTTGAGAACACGATATTATCGCCGAGTCCTCATATAAACGTTTTGAAATGGCCGCCAACCACCGTACACACAGCGGCGGGGCTGGATACCAGTCCCCCTGCGGTTGATATGGGTCTGCAGGCGCTCTCGATACATGGGACCCCCCCCTCACCCCTCCATCCCGTGCAGATCCCCATCCAGGCTACCCTGGGAATGACTCCCCTCTGGCAGCGTGAGGGGCCTCCCCGCCCCGGACGGCCCGGTTACCGGCCGGGTCTGGATCGGATGTTAAGGAG
>JGI24709J26583_10004492_pt1 | contig 10523 bp, 6 predicted proteins | sample BioPla2DNA1_FD_26583 | JGI IMG/M metagenome (IMG submission 26583) | reverse complement strand
GATTTGCCAGCCGTGGGGCGTTTAACGGGTACGGTCACCAAGAACGTGGCTCGTCTGTTCCTTGCAAAGGCCTACCTGACCTACGCTTGGTGGCTTGAGAATCCGAACGGTATCCCTACTTACCCGGAAGCACCCAGGACCGATCCCGATGGGAAGAACGCGCAATGGTATTTTCAGCAGGCATATGATATCGCTACCACCGCGATTGATGATCCGGGCCCATATGGCTTAATGCCCACTTTCTACGAATTGCATGTGGGAGGCAATGAGCGCAACAAAGAGATGATGTTTTATGCAGACCACACCCAATCCAGTGAGAAATACAATGGGGCAAGCCTTACCTACGGAAGTGGTGGTGGCGCCGATAATTTCGCCTGTTGGATGATGACCTGGAACTACCCTGAAATTAGGAGTCATAAAAATCCTGAGCTCAATAGTCCTGCCAGTACGGTTCTGCGTGATGCAACTCAAGATTTAGGGCGTCCGTGGACCCGTATGGCACCGACGGTCGATGTATTTGAAAATATATTTGTCAATAAAACCGAAGATTCACGTTTTGATGCCTCATTTACCTTGGTTTACCGGGGTAACTGGCCCAAGGCTGGAGATAAAACTGAGTTTTATTACGGTGCGAACGGCATGAAGGTCTATCCCGGTGATCCAATCCTAACCTTCTTACCGGAAAATCCAAGTACCCCCATTGACTATCCTGAAGGTCCGGGACCAAGCAACGTGGGTGGTGGTATTTTACCTGGCAGGGCCGATTTTGTAATTTCCCTGGATGATATAAGCCGTGTCGTGTACCCGGGAACCTGGAAATTGAGTACTTATCGGACTGATAGCGGGGATGGTTTAGGACAGCCCAATGCTGGAATTACACGCCCGTTCAATATCGCCAAGTTTTCTGAGTTCTATTTTATCGCCGCGGAAGCCGCGGTAAAAGGTGCCACGGTAAAGCCGGGTAAAAGCGCTCGGGAGCTTATCAACGTTATCCGGGCGAGGGCAGGTAAATGGAGTTTCGACCGGTTCAATAACGTCGAGCGAGATGATGATTATAGCCAGGAGATGATGGATGCTACACCCCTGGAAATCGACATTGACTACCTGTTAGCTGAAAGCTCGCGCGAATATTATGGTGAGGGCTCTCGCTGGTACGATCTTGTCCGTACTCAGAAATGGACGGAAGTGGCTTCTACCTATAAAATAGCCTCGAGCACAAAAGGTGACCATAACGTGGTAACCTTTAACCGCGAGATTAAGCCGTATCACTACCTGCGTCCCATTCCCCAGGGGCAGATTGATGGTATGGAAATGCCCGATGCCGAAAAGGATGCCTACCAAAACCCGGGATACAGGTAAACGAGTGTACATGCTAACCCATGGAGAGCAAAGGGTATACCGTGGCCGTCTATAGATACAGGTAAACGGGTGTACATGCTAACCTGAAACGGGTTTCATAACCATTCATTAAAAAGAGGCTGTCTCCACTGCTGGGACAGCCTCTTTTGTTACCTTTTATCACCTATCTTTTTGCACCTATCCAGGTCCATTTATACCAGATCTGCTCTAAAGGGCCTCTTTTGTGCTTGCTTAGCCACCACTTGCAAAACTGTACCTGCAGCAGGAAGGTGAATATGCCGATAAAGAGGCTAATGGTGTATCCGCAGTGGGGAGCAAGGTAGAGCCCGAAAGGAAAATAGATAATAGTTCCGATGATTGATTGGGTGATGTAATTTGTCAGGCTCATTTTGCCGTAAAAGCGCAGGCTTCCCACTATCCCGCGGAATTTTTCGCTTTGGTAAAGGAGCACGAAGGTGGCGATCAGCACCAGCGTGAACGCCAGTTTCTGCCACATGTCGAACACCGTTCCCACCGTTTGTTGTATGATGGTACTGTTTTGCATGATAAGCTCCTTGAGCGTGTATAACGGGGCAAACGCGATGGCCGAAACGATGAGTATCTTTACCCACGAGCGCAAATTGTTTTTCGACGAGACAAACAGCTGTTTCCTGCCGATGTAGAAACCCAGTAGGAACAACCCCATGGTCTGGACGAAGCGTCCGGCGTTGACAGCCCACAGCAAGCTGGCTTTTTGTCCCAAGGTGATATTTACCCAAAGAAACGGCCCGAGGTTCCCGGCTTTCGTATACTCCGCCACTTCAGCGTACATCTCGCTTACCTTCAAATCGGGCAACTGGTGCGCCGGGTTTATCAGGTTGGCAATGTAGTGGTACCACTCCACGGGTTGCAACAAGAATATGATCGAGGTTATCAGGATAGCCTTGTCGCTCCAGTTGCGGGTGAGGAACAGTACGAGACCCACCACCACGAACAGCAGCAGCACGTCCCCGGCCGGGAAGAAGGCCGCATTCAGCGTGGCAAAGCCCGCCAACAGAACCAAACGCCACAGGAAACGGTACCCGAAATCCTTGCCTCGTCTTTTCTGGTTGTCGCTCTGAATATAAAAGGTGAAACCGAACAGCAAGGCGAAGATCGCGTATGCCTTTCCCGCGAAAAGGGTGAACACGGCGTTAAATACCCCTTGGTCCAAGGCATTCAACCAACCCGGGGAATCTGTCGGGTAGACCGGGAATATGAAATGCTCCAGGTTATGCACCAGGATAATGGCCATCACCGCGAACCCACGAAGGGCATCCACCACCTCAATGCGGGGGTTCTTTCTCACCATTTTCTCCATTTCTGAGAGCTTCCAACGCGCAATCTTTTTACGATTCTACAAAGTGCAATGTTATGAGCTTTAAAGCAACTACATATTGGATAAAGGCTCCTTCGTTAAGTATTGGAGCTTGTCGTTTTTAGATTGGCCCACATCTCCAAGCCGTCATCTCGCTTGAGATAAATCTGTATGGTGTAATAGTCACTGCCCGAACTCCTTGTGAACTGAGTCTGAGTACTCGAATTCCTTGAGCACCGAATCGCACCGTTCACAATATTACTACTAGAAAACTCAATGGGTGCCTGGTTTTCAAATCCTGCTTCTGTATTTGCGAAATGTACAAAAACAATATAAAGGTTGCTCCACGCCAGGCTATTTGTCTCAATCATCTGGCCCAGCATACTTTCAGTTAAACCTAATATAACTCCATAAGAGATCGTGATCCCATTGGGATAATCTTCTGGGTACATTCCCTTGGTCCAATCTACAGTATAAGATTCGCCACTTTTCGCAATACTCACATAGTCTCTTTCATCTTCTATAATCTCAACAACTTCTTCCCCGATACGAACCACGTTTTCTCCCAGTCTTTTTGCCTTTTTCAGTTGACCTTCGTTGCTGTCGTCCTCCTCCGCGGTTATTTCAGCTTTGACGGAACCACCCCACACGATCGGCACGTTGGTCTTAAATTCTGCCGTCACGCTGCCTTCGGTGAAATTTTCTTCTGCCGTGAAGGTAATATCCACCGTGCCGTCCGGGGCGGTTACGCCGGAGGCCGGGCAACTGCCGCCGACCGCCGTGAACGTGAGGGTTTTACCTTGTACGGGAGACCACTCCCCGGTTAACGAGGAGTACATTTCGAGTTTGAAGGTAATCGGTGCTTTGCCATCCTCACCGACAATCTGTGACGTAGGAGTGGCGGTCAAGCGGAAGTTGATGATTTCCGCCTCCCATAGCTCAGCCTCAACCGGGTCCTCTTCCTCATCTCCAAGCACGATCTCTGCCTTGACATTGCCTTCATCCGTGCTGGTAAGTGTAAAGGTTACCTCCACATTACCCTCGTCATCGGTATAGGCATACTCTTTGTCCAGCGTGCCTCCTTCCGCCTCGAAATGAACCAGCAAGTGCGACCCATTGTAAGTGGTGCCGGTGAGGTGATTCTTATGGGTAGCGTGGTATTTTATAACTTTCTGTTCGCCGGTCTGCATCAGGGTGGGCGTCTCAGTGGTTAGAGTCAATGCCTCCGGGAGAGCTACTATAGGCAGATCAAATAGATTAATCGGGTCAATTTCTACCAATTTCTTCTCAGTGAAGAAAAGATCCAGGTTAAGGGCAAGCTCCAGATCAATACCGGTAGAGAGTCCGGCATTCCACCCGAAATAGCGTTGTTCAACTAAACGTGCATCCGCAGCAGCTTTCACGTAGGGCTTGGGGTTGATGGTTGGGCAGAGAACGCTGTAGAGTCCTATCTCTATGGAGGGGTAGGTATAGATTCCTCCCTCCAAATGGGCGTGTGCATCAACCGTGGGGTAAATAAGTTCCAATTTCTTTTCTACTTCGTAGATGGGTTTTCCGCCGGCCTGATGGTCCCATTCAACACCAAACTTAGCCGCCATCCCGGCACTGACACCGCCTGAAACCGACACCTCACCCTCTGCTTCTGCGCTCAATTCTGCCATCAAATCGGATGAAACTGACACGTACACGGGAACAGTCCCCACCATGAAGGTAAACCTCGTCTTTACGATCTCTTCCACGAGTGTGAACTCCTTGCTGATCTCCGCGCCTGCAGTAGCTGTAATGTTTAGCGCCAGGTTCATGTCGAACCCACCTTCAAGGTATATGCTTAAACGCTCCAGATCACCNATGCCGGCATCTTCCCANGGCACCTCTCCNAAATCGAATTCAAAAGTGCCCTTAAGTCCCACNTCAAAATTGCATTGTTCCCAAGTCATGTTTAAGGGACCTTGTTCCCACAATTCGGCACCATCCATATTCTTCTCCCACTTGAACAGTTCCTGGGACATCTCTCCGGATGCTCTCGTCATGTCGTACACGGGAATATATCTTTCCCCGTTGAATATTTCCACCCGACTCGGCGTGTAGATAGGATTGAACGGAGATCGGGTCGTTACCCCCGATTCCGTGGAGAGGGTAAATTTACAGTTCTTGAACAGGTGCCCCATCTTACCCTCCGAGGTTTTTAACGACAAGGTGCCACCGCTTTTCGTTTGGACAGCGGACGAAACGAGCCGGATGTGATACTCCCCGGATTGGTCCGGGACGATGAGCACATCATTCTTTTTAAGGGGCGGAACATTCTCTTTGAAATCAATTTCGATATCGCCGGAAGTAATATCGAATTTATGAGAACTTACATCCTTCTCCCAGTCAATGGCAATATACCCGACACTCCTGGTGAAAACGGGCGCGTTGAAATAATAGAGATGGTTTGCACGGGGAGTCAGGGATTCGCAGGACAACGAGTAGACAAACGCTTCTTGTGGGGTGATGGTCAACTCGAGATCCGTGGCGCCCCCCGGGAAGATCGAGACAAAGATCATCTCCTCGCTACCAGCTTCTTGATCGCATGCCACGTTGATGTAGGAGGGTTCGGTTCCCGGTGTAAAGGTACCGGCTTTCAGATCAAACGAGCCTTCGACCACCAGACCGCTGCCACTGACGGTCAATCGCGAAATCTTCATGCCGTGCGAACCGTCCAACGAGGGTTTTTTAATCCCGAGGACGGCCATCTTACTACTGAATGAAAGGGTCATCTTTCCGGCGGAGGCTTTCCCGGAAGCACTCATCAGCACCGGCAGGGTCCGCTTGGACTGGTTCTGTATGTTTACCTGTAGTTTCCCGTTTGTAATCGAGGATGCCTGACATCCATCAGCATAGACAAAATACGCGGTTTCCCCATCCTTGGGTTCTTTAAACGCACCTACTTTCTTTAAACTGGCGGTACCGTTGTCTGCAACCTCATCCACTTCATAGGTCATCTGGATATCGACGGTGCCATTGTTATAATAACCGATAATCTTGTCCCCCTTCTCCCACTTGGGAGTAAAACTTTGACCTTCAACTCCTCCCGTTCCATCGGGCATGGTCTTGACCGATGCCCAATCCGCGATCGTAGCAGAAACAACAAGTTCGGTCTTGTCTTTGTCCGGATCAATCTTACCGTTGTTCGGGTCAATGGGTTCATCCAGATCGGTCTTGCAAGAAAAAACGCTTGCCAGCGTTACGCAGAGAGCGAAAAACAGCGTCAGCTTGTTCTTAATTACACGCTCCCAGCCTTGTTTTGATAAGTTTGTTTGTATGTTCATCATAATAAGGTAATAGTAGTAATTGAATTTAAATCAATTTGTATTAATAAATTGTCCTGTTTACCGGATGGTTTTGCACCTGTCCAAGTAATGTAAAACGTCTGAAATAGAATCTATTCCATGAAATGATAAAATATGTAAACGCGAGTATACGATTTATTTTTTAAATCCTTTATATTTTGTTGACATTCTTCTCTAATCCGGATAGATGTTTGTTTCAATGATGCTTATCTGAAGAGCGCTTTCTATTTTACAAATTGTTTCAAAAAATGGGAATCAGACTGCCCGTTCATGTAACATGATTTCAAAACTGGCACTATCAAAAATATCCACCCCAAAGATAGGACATATTTTCATAGGGTCAACTTATAGGTTTACTTTTTTGTACTTTGCAGCTTATTTTATTTCCCAATATCCGCTTTTCGTAGAGCCTTTTCGCTCTAGTTTCCCGATATTCTTGAGCTTTTCTATATCTCGATATATAAATGACTCGCTCACCTTTAATAACTTAGATATTCTCTCTCTTGAAATTTTATTATTCTTTTTTATAAGTTCTAGAACTTGTAGCTGCCTTGTTGTTATTACTTCTTCTGCTTCATTTCTTGCTTCATTTCTTGCTTCATTTTCTGCACCCTTTCTGCACCCTTTCTGCACCACTTTTCGTTTTAGGAACCTCCCGATAAAATTACGTTTATCTTCTACAAGTACATCTTAGGTTATTCCTTAGGGCAAATACTCCATTTCGATGAGTTATTTCCAGAAAATGAACAAAACTCATCTCTTAGTGACTGTAAAGGTTTTCAAACCCAAACAATATAAATGTAATCGGGAGTTATCCAATAAGCCTTGAATGCTCACAAATAGCGTTATTAGTCTGAACTCCTTAGTATTCTATCTTGACAACATATAATTATATACAATTTCGCTTCCTATAAGTCGCATTATGGGAAGAATGTACCGTTTGAGGTGCCGGAAAGCTGGGAGTGGGTAAGTGGTTTTGATGTTTTCAAACCTATGACAAGCAAAAAACCAACTAATGGAACATTTACCTATATAGACATAAATGCTATTGATAATTCAAAGAATTGCATAGTTAACCCTAAAATTTTAGAGGCAACTAATGCACCAAGTAGAGCTTCCAGAGAGGTAAAATCTGGAGATACCCTATTTTCAATGGTAAGACCATATCTCATGAATATTGCTTACGTTGACAGTCAATATAAAAACAGTATCGCTTCGACTGGTTTTTTTGTTTGTAGACCAAACGAGTTACTTTTCCCCAAGTTTTTGTATTATTTAATGTTGTCGCCTTTTGTTGTTTATGGATTAAACTCTTTTATGAAGGGAGATAATTCTCCGTCAATAAATAATGACAACATTATCTCTTTTCAATATCCTCTTCCACCTCTATCAGAGCAGCACAGAATTATTGATAAGATAGAAAAGCTATTTGATTTAATTGACATTATTAATGAAAGTAATCTTTCATTAGAACAGCTTTTAGCTCAAGCAAAATCTAAAATCCTCGATTTAGCTATCCGTGGAAAGTTAGTTCCACAAGACCCAGAGGAAGAAACTGCTTCGATGCTCTTAAAGAAGATAAGAAAAGATGATAAAATAAAGAAGGTTTCTTCTGATACATCTCATTATCCGTTTGATATACCAAGTAACTGGATTTGGCTTAATGGATCTCAATGCTTTAATTCAATGATAAATAAAAAGCCCGAAGGAGATTACTTCAGATACATTGACATTGAGGCTATTGACAATAAAAATCATGTGATTAAAGAAGCCAAAAAAATAAGAGTAGCTGATGCTCCAAGTAGAGCTAGTAGATTGATAAATGAGGGTGACACTCTGTTCTCAATGGTAAGACCATATCTTGAAAATATAGCTTATGTCGATAAGCAATATGATAAATGTATTGCTTCGACAGGTTTTTATGTTTGTAAACCAAACAAACTGTTGTTTCCAAAGTATTTATATTTCTTAATGCAATCTAAATATGTAATAAATGGCTTAAATTTATTCATGAAAGGTGATAATTCTCCTTCTATAAACAACTCCAATATTACTTCTTTTTTATATCCTATACCTCCAATTTCAGAACAACGACGAATAGTTAATAAAATTGAAGAAATTTTCCAAAGAACAGATAAAATACAAGAGAACTTGAAGGCTAATATTTGATACAATCGTTATTGTTGCCATAAACTTTTAAATTCTAAAAAATATGGTAACAAAATTTCAAAAATTTCTAGAGAAGAATGACCTTTCAGAAAGTACAGTAAAGTCTTATGTATGGACTGTCAATTATTTTACTGCTCAATATGAGAAGATTGACAAAGAAAACCTATTGGCTTATAAAGGATATTTAGTAGAGCATTTTAAACCACAAACAGTAAACTTGAGGCTACAAGCACTAAACAAATATCTTGAATTTATAAACAAGGAAAAATTAAAACTAAAATTTATCAAGATTCAGCAGAAAAGTTTTCTTGAAAACGTTGTGAGTAACGCCGATTATAAGTTCTTGAAATTAAGACTTAAAAAAGATGGATATATTGAATGGTATTTTGTTGTTTGGTTTCTTGGTGCAACAGGTGCTCGTGTTAGTGAACTGCTTCAAATTAAAGTAGAACATGTTGAGATAGGTTATTTAGATATGTACACAAAAGGTGGTAAAGTAAGGCGACTTTATATTCCCAAAAAACTTAGAGAAGAGGCAATTAAATGGCTTGAGCTAAAAGAAATATCATCTGGTTATATTTTCCTAAATCGCTTTGGTAATAGAATTTCAGCAAGAGGAATAGCCCAACAACTTAAATGTTTTGCAGAGAAATATGGACTGAATAAAAACGTTATTTACCCACATTCATTTCGGCATCGATTTGCAAAAAACTTTCTCGAAAAGTTCAATGACATTGCATTATTAGCTGATTTGATGGGACACGAAAGCATTGAAACCACTCGTATTTACTTACGCAGAACTGCAACAGAACAGCAAGACATTGTTGATAGAATAGTTACGTGGTAGTATAAATTTGAAAGCGTAGAATTTATTTCTACGCTTTCAATGAATCTTCTATTACATCTAATTCTGTAAAGATTTTTTCAATTTGAGAAACAATACGCTTTTGTTCGGCAAAAGGAGGTAGGGGAAAAAATAAGAGTTTCACAGAATCAATCTTTAAGTTTTTTACAGTTGAACCTACAGCCGAGTTACTAAATTGATTGTACATGAAATCAGAGCTGAGTAGGTAGTACATAAAATCGGAATCTAATAAGTTCTGGTCAGTACTAATCACTAACCAACCATCATGAATACATCCTTCTGTTTTTAAAATGTAGGGACGCCCAAAACTCATTGAATTTGTTAAAAGAAAATCACCAACATTAACATAGCGTGAAAACCCAACACCTTCTTTTGTGATTTTTTCCTTTGTTGAATATATATACTTCCCACCTATTTCAGCATCACCTATCTTTATCCAATTAACACCATCATTCGAATCTGTCAAAAAGTTTTTTATGGGTCTTGGAGAACCTCCACGAGCAATATCATTTATTTCGCCGAACCTACACCACTGCCAGCTACTAGGCACTTCAAACGGATAATGAGATTTATAAGAAGTTGTTTTGTTAGATTTTTCCACTTTATTTGTTTTTTCTATCAACACAGAAGCGGGCTCATCATTTAGGTCTTGGGGAACCAACTTACCACGAATAGCAAGGTCTATAACCTTTGATTTTGTTTGTTTAACATCTTGTTCTATGGAAAACTTACTTTGTTCTATAATATCAATTAATGCGAACAATCGCTCAACTTCAGCAACTATCCTATTCTGTTCGGAAAATGGTGGCAAGGGAAACCAAGTATCCTCAATAATATTTCTTCCAACTCTTTGCTGTCCAACTGCACCAGAGAATTGAGAAATTCCATGATTAATAAAATACTCGGATTTTACAAAACAAAGAGTGTAATTTGCTATTGACGGTTCAAGTATTGGACGTAAAATATGAAGTTCCGTTGTTCCTGCTCCAAAACAATTTTCTAAATTATTTAGAATAACAGACTTCCTGTTTTCAAAGCAAGGAGTTATTTTTGCGATAGCTACATCACCTTCTTGAAAATGCGTGAATCCCTTTTTTACATCTTTCCATTTTTTAATTTCGGACTTATGTTCATTAGTGAATTCACCTGAAATTAGTTGCATAGGGATAAAAGAGACATCTGTATTATCGTCTAAATTATTCTTTGGGCTAATTTGAAAAATGTCTTTTATTTTCACCCACTCCCAATTTTTTGGTATCACAAACGGTACATTCTTCCCATAATGCGACTTATCCACACTTTTTTTCTTATCTGGCTTAATCTTTTTTTCCTTGATTAAGCGTTTCTTTTCTGCTCTTATTTTTTGATACTGTTCCAAAAAGTGTGTCTGAGCCAATAAAAAAACATAGTCTAAAAATTTTATTAGTTTTGTATTTCACCAAAAATAAAACCGTAAAATTCA
>JGI24709J26583_10004484_pt1 | contig 10531 bp, 10 predicted proteins | sample BioPla2DNA1_FD_26583 | JGI IMG/M metagenome (IMG submission 26583) | reverse complement strand
GGAATCCATACACTCTTTTATTATTTCTGGCGAACACTCTTGATGATTAGATATATATACCATTCCTTTTCGATAACGTTGCCCATCTATTTTTTGGTGTTCTTCCAATAAATTATGCGTTAATATCTCATATAGTTTAAATAAGTTATCCTCATTAAATTGCGGCAAAGAGAAAATATAATCATGGGCTTCCTTCATATTTTTGATGTAGATGTCCTCTTTATTTTTTAAATTATCTTTATTTATTATTTCTAAAATTCTTTTTCTGGATGTATTGACCCCTTCTATTTTACTTGTACCTTCTATTTCAGATGCAATTTGATAAAGAACTAAATTTTGGTAGTCACTTGATACAATTCCACTTTCTTTTTCAAATAAATCATCTACAATAAACTCGTTATAATCATTTGTTAAATTTTGTAGTTCATTAGATTTGTAAAAATAAATTTTTTTAGAATTAAAACTTTTGAGTGGTAACTCAACTTTAAGCTCGTGCTCAAAATCCTCCTTAAATGCGAGGTATTCTTTTAATTCTTGGCCGCTTAATAAAATGTTGTGTTTTTTATTAACTCTTAAATCTTCGTTGTTATAATATTTTGTTTGAGTAATTGCCTTTAGTAAAATCTCATTATACTTTTTCATATAAACCACCTGTACTATATTTTATGCCTCTATTATAAACCAGTTCGTAAACCGTGTCAACAACTTTTGTAAACTTATTTGTAAACTTAAANGNGGTTTCACTATTATTCAAATATAATCAGTGGAATTTCCAATTCTTCTTTAGTATAACCCGCGTGATGTGCTTTAAACGGACTACTATCTTTAGAAAACTCAATAGCTTTATTTGATGTTGAAATAGCAATATAGTTGCCTAAAAACGTATCAATCAATGGATGTTTTTGACCAAATCCAAATAAATTTTGATTTAACGCTTCTTCTTTTGTAAGTAACTTAAATCCAGGTTGGAAATGTTTATTAAATAACTTTTCGAATTTTTCTTTTTCGTTTTCTTTGATAAAAAATGTTTTAGCTCTTGATTCAATACTAGGCATTCTAATAAATGTTTGATATATTTCTTCAATATCATCCAAATATATATATTCAATATCAACGATGCCATGGTCGGCAACAATTATTAGTAAAGTATCATCTTTAAGTTTATTTGAAAATTCAGTTATTTTGGTATTTAATTCTTCTAATGTTTGAATTGTTTTTTCACTATGCAAACCATTCATATGAATTGTTGCATCTGGTTCCGTGTAATAACAATAACTTAAACTAGTTTCACCTTTAGTAATCTCTATTAATCTTTTTAACATCGCATCAAATGATTCATATGTACTCCCATTAATTGGAGCCGGATATAATTCTTCAATATGTAAATGGGGATTAACTTTTTTTATCTGTTTTAAAAAGTTGTCTTTTAATAAATAGTCATACAAATTGTTTTTTATTTTATCATGAGTAAAATAATTAGATCGAGTAAATATTTCATCAGTAACATCTGCAAACGGGTTATATTGAGACCATCCTAAAAACCCAGTTTCAAGTGGTGTTTTCCCAGCTAAAAACGCATTTGTTGCAGCGACTGTAGTTGGTGGAAAAACCGTANAAAGTTTAGTTTTTAAATGTTTTTTAAAAATAGAATCTTCTCTAAACATATTTAAAACGTTAATTCCCATACCATCTAACAACATTACAATTACGTGTTTATATTTTCGGTGGAAAATCTCATCAAGAAGCGGTAATGTTTCATGATGTGTTTTAGCGTTGTAATATCTTAAAATTGAGTTAGAAACATTAATTATATTGTTTTTATAGTCAATCATATGATCCCTCATTTCATATAAAAAGCAAACTATATTTTAGTTTGCTTATTTTTTATTTACTAAATAATAGACGTGTTCTATTCCATTTTTATCAACTTCAAAATAAGTTGAAATCATCGTATCTTTTGATAAGATTAAATCATTAACTGATGTAATAAATCCATCATCATTTAACGTATATTTAGGTTTGCCGTTTTCGTCAAGTATTGATTGATAACTCCTGCTCATTAAATCTGTGCAATAATATTTTTCTTTAGTATCTAACCAAAACATGTAGTTATAAATAACGTTTTTTCTTTTTAATTCGTTAATATGATCAACTGCCATTCTTCTTTCTGCAGCAGTAGATTTAACTCTTAAACCAATCGATTTATTACGATAATATGTCCCGTTACTATATTTGCGGATAAAATAATTTGAAGCTGTGTGTAAAACTGCACCCTCAAAATTATGATTAGAATTTCCTTCTTCATCATATTCTATCTTGTGAAAAACATATTGTAATATATTTTCTCCCTTTGCTGAAAATCCAGCAATTTCCATCAATTCGTTTTCTCCAATTACCATCGCAGCGTGTCCACCAAAATTGTATGAAACGAATTGGTGAATTCCGATAAGTTCAGGAAACGGTGATTCTCTAGTCACTAGAATATCACCGATGTTTCCCATAAAAAACTCACCATTATATTCAATATATGTTGTTTCGTCTAATTCTATTTTTGATTCTACTTCATAATACTTTCTTTTATCAGTTGATTTTTCTTCATTTAATACGCCTTGAGATTTAAACTCATTAATCATTTTATCGACTTTTGCGTTTTCATATACAGCAATACCAAAACTATAAAAAATAGCACCGATAATAATTAGAAGTAAAACACTAAATACTTTTTTCATTATTTCTTTTTAGGTTTAATAATAAGTGATCTGTCTTGACCTTCACCTTCAGAAATCGTTTCAACGTTTTTCCAGTCAGCTAGTTTAGTATGAATAACTCTTCTTTCGTAAGAATTCATTGGATCTAATTTAACTGCAATTTTAGTTTTAGCAACTTCCTTAGCAGTTTTAGTTGCTAAAATTTCTAATTGTTTAACGCGATTTCTGTGATAACCACCAATATCTAAATTAACTATAATTTTAGAATCAGTAAATTGAGATAGGTAAGTTCTTAAAACGAATTGTAATGCTTGTAAGTTTCTTCCGTCTTTTCCGATTAATAATGAATTTTCTTCAGTTTCTAAACTATAGAAAATTTGCATGCCACCATCAAGAGTTCTAAACTCAGTTTTACACTCAATTCCTAAGTTTAATAATATCTTTTCTAAGTATTCTTTGCCCGCAGTTACTAAATTAACATTAGGTGTTGCTAGATATGTAGTAACACTACCTAATCCTAGTAATCCTTTTTTCTCTTTAACAATTGCTAAATCAATATAATCTTCAGCGATATGTAAAATTTTAGATGCTTCTTTTAGGGCTTCTTGATCTGTTCTAGCTTCAATTTCTACACGTTTCATAATATCCCTCCTAAAGTTTCATCTTGTTTTTTCTCAAATTGCTTTTTATTAATTTGTTTTTGAAGTAATGATTGACCTAATGAGAATAAGTTACCAACAATCCAATATAACGCTAATGCGTTAGAACGGAAGGCAAAGATTACCATCATTACTACCATGATGTAACTAACTATTTTCATTGTTCTTTCGGTTTGAGCTGCTTGTTCATCTTTCTTGTGTTGTGATGTGTTCTTTAGGTGTTTTGGTTTTCTAGTGGTTATCCATTGCAACAAGATCATCGTTATTCCAACTAATCCCGCTAAAATATATGATGTCCAGTGTGAACCTATAGATAACTCAATTCCTAAAAATTTAGTATTAGTGATTTTAGCTGTCCAGTATCCACCTGGAACTAAAATTCTAGTTACTGTTTGATACATCGCAATGAAAATTGGCATTTGTAAGAATGGTAGGAACATTGTTCCCATACCAATTTTATGTTTCTTATAAATTTGCATCGTTTCAATTTGCATTTGTTGTTGTGATGCTTTATCAGTTCTACCACGATATTTAGCTTGAAGACGTTGCAAATCAGGTTGGGCTTCAGCCATTTTTGCTGACATTTGATTGGTTTTTGCATAAATTGGCCAAGCTAACGTTCTAATAATAATTGTCGCAAAAAGAATACCTAATGCATAAATTCCACCAAATGAGAATAATTGCATAATAAATCCAACAGGAATAACTAAAATATAATCAAACCAGTTAGCTGATTTAGAGTGAATTGGTTTTTCACCACCAACAACTACTACATTAATCGTGCCCTTTGTTGTTCCGCTAGTAATTACTTCATCATAAACACCAGTTTTATAGCGAATTTCAAAATCTTCAGCTGGAGCATTTTTAAGTTCTGCTGCAACTTCTTCAGTTACATCTAATTGAACCGTTTCATTACCAACATTAGTTATTTTAAATATTCTTAAATAATCACTTACTTCATCTTTATTAAATGAATATCCTAATTGATGAGTAAACGCGTATCTTTTAACTGCTTGTTTACCTTCTCCAACGACAACTTCTTTAAATTGGAAAGTTAAAAAACTATCCCCTTCGTGAATTCCATTTGGATCAGTAGCTAAACTTTTATCTACTACTTTTATTGAGGTTTGGATATTTTTCTTTTTGTCCTTTGGATCTTTGTAATTCATATCTGTAATTACAACTTCTCTAATACCAGCTCCAATAATTGAAGCGGCTCCTTCAGGGTTTTTAAGTTCTATCGCATAATCTCCTTCAGTTAAAACCTGAACTTGTCCGGTATCAAAAATACGATATACTTTCATTGTTTTAAAGTTAAAAGTACCATCAGTAACTACTTCATCTGGTGCTCCAGCTACTAATGCGATTACTTTTGGTTTTCTTCCACATCCTGATAATCCCAATATCAATAACGTTGCTAATGCGATTATCATTAAAAATCTTTTCTTCATTTGGCTTCCTCCATAATTTTAGCTCTAGTTAAGAGCTTTAACATTTCTTTTTCAATTGTTTCGAAATTTAATTCATTAGAATCAGGTTTTGCAACTACAACAAAATCAAAAGGCTTAATTAAATCTTTTGACTTTCTAATAATTTCTCTAATTCTTCTTTTCATCAAATTTCTTCTAACAGCATTTCCATATTTTTTACCAATTGAAATGGCAAAACGAAATGAGTCATTTTCAGATAACTGGTAAAAAATATTAAAATACTTTCCACTAACTCTTTTCTTTTGATTAAAAATTGCATCGATTTCGCTTGTTTTTTTAATTCTATATTTTTTTTGCATTTTNNTAAAAATAAAACTACCTAAAAAGATAAATATATTTTTCAGGTAGTTCAGGTTTTCAAAATATTTTTAANTTATTTAATTTTANAATTCGTCAGAGACTGTTAATCTCGCGCGACCTTTTTTACGTCTAGCTGCTAGAANTGCTCTTCCACTTGCAGTGGCCATTCTTGCTCTAAATCCGTGGGTCTTTCTACGCTTGGTATTACTTGGTTGATAAGTTCTTTTCATATTAAAACCGCCTTTCGTGCGAATCCATGCTAATCAAGTATAACAAATTAGATTAAATGTTTCAACTATTATTGTTTCTACTTATAATTACAATTATAAGCGTTGAAATATAAATTGTTCTAAAAAAGTCAATTATTATAAATTTGGTGTAATTTTATGTGAATTTTCTTTTTTATATACCTTAATAATCCGTGATTTATCTCATTAATAACGTTTTTACTAATCTTTTACAATAATAATTGGAAATTGGATTATTATTAAAGTATGATATTATTGTCAAAACTAAAGGGGGAATGTTAAATGCAAGACTTATTAGTAGTGCAGAACTTAACAAAAACATTCAAATTATCGAAAAAACAACAACGCATTGAAAAAACCAAACTTAAAGTTAAAGTTGCCGTTAATGACTTATCATTTACGACCAAACGTGGCGAAATATATGGCTTACTTGGTCCAAACGGTGCCGGAAAAACTACTACTTTAAGAATGTTATCAACTTTAATTAAACCCGATTCTGGTGAAGCACTAGTTGATGGTTATTCGGTCACTAAAAATCCAACCGAGGTTAGACATAGAATTGGATTTTTAACTAGTGACTTAAAATTAGAACCTCATTTCACACCAAATTATTTATTTGATTTTTTCGGTGCACTACAAAATGTTGATCCAAATATTTTAAAAGAAAGAAAAAATCATTTATTTAATAAATTTGGAATTGAAGAATTTAAAGAGGTTAAGGTTTCTAATTTATCAACTGGAATGAGACAAAAAGTTTCTTTAGTTATTTCAATTGTTCATGATCCTGAAATTATTATCTTTGATGAACCAACTAATGGTTTAGATGTTATTACAGCTAAAACTGTCACTGATTTTTTAATTGAACTTAAAAATTTAGGTAAAACTATTATTTTATCAACTCACATCTTCTCACTTGTTGAAAAGTTATGTGATAGAGTTGGGATTATTATTGAGGGTAGAATGGTTGCTGATGATTTACTTGAAACCATGACTAAAGATAAGTCACTTGAAGATTACTTCTTTGAACTTTATGAAATTCACGGAGGTAATGATTTATGAAAAACATTTTAACAATCTTTAAAAAAGAAATCCGACGCGTTTTTACTGATAGAAGAATGGTTATGTCATTAATTTTGCCTGGCGTTTTAATCTTTATAATTTATTCAATTATGGGTCAATTTATTGCTAAACAAGTCACAGTTGATGAAAAATATAAGTATGAAATTGTTATTGTTAATTATGATAATAATTTAGATCCTTATTTTGGGTTTTTAACTCCTGATAAATTTAATATTACTCATTTAACTGAAACTAATGACGATTATTTAACCCAATTATCTGAAAAGAAACTAGATTTATATATTGTCTATCCTGATGACTTTTATCAAAAATCTTTAAATTATAACTCTGCTGTTGATGGTAGTGGAAATTCGCCAATAGTAAAAGTCTATCATAATTCAGCCAAAGTCGAATCGGGTGCCGCTTATAATCTTTATTTAACCGGTCTATCTCTTTTCCAAGAAACAATCTCTGAAAAGTTTAGAATCAATGTAGGGCCAGAAGTGTTTGACTTAATTACTGAAGAATCAATGACAATCCAAATTATTACTATGTTAGTTCCGTTTTTGTTAATTATGTTTTTATACACTGGAGCGATGGGAATCTCAGTTGAATCAATTGCTGGAGAAAAAGAAAGAGGAACAATTGCAACTATTCTAGCTACTCCAATTAAACGGACTGAATTAGCTTTAGGAAAAACTTTCGCTTTAGGGGTTTTGGCTTTATTAAGCGCTGCCTCAAGTTTTATTGGTCTAATGTTATCGATGCCTAAATTAATGGCAGGAATTGATTTAGACTTATCAATTTATGGGCCAGGCGAATATTTATTATTATTGTTTGTTATTATCGCGACTACCCTTGTTTATGTTGTAATAATTTCTATTGTTTCAGCATTTGCCAAAACAATTAAAGAGGCTAATGCATATGCTGGTATGCTTTCAATTTTAAATATGGTGGTTGGGATTTCTTCAATGGCTGGAGTAAGTACAACTAGTGTTTGGTCGTACTTAATTCCAATATTCAACTCAACTCAAGTTATATCAGCTATTTTATCTTTAGAAGTAAATATAATTAACTTACTTGTTACTATTGTTGTTAACTTAGGTATTGTAGCAGTTGGAGTTGTTTTATTAACAAAGATGTTTAATTCAGAAAAAGTAATGTTTAATTCTTAATTTTTATAAAAGAAAGGAGCGAATTTTTAATCGCTCCTTTTTTTATTTCTTCTTTTTTTCTGGACTTTTAGGATCGGCTATAAATTTAAATGAAACTAACAATAATATAATACCTATTCCTAATATTATATGTGCCATTCCGGCAATTCCTGAGATTGCTCCATTAAGTCCTTTTGATATTTCTGTTCCTAATACTTGAAGAACCCCTCTAACAATCATCATAATAACCGTTAGTGTAAGTCCTATATTATAAACGAACATAAATACTCGAAATGATTTCGCTTTTTTTAGATTATCTCTTTTATCAAAAAGTGCGATTATTAAAAACATAAACGTTCCTAATAAAAATAAATGAGGGTGCACTTTTCCTAACATTGTTACTCCAGTAAAACCATTAAATTTAGTGAATTCACGGTAGAATACACCACCTATCATAGCTGCAATAGCGTATATTATTGAAATATTTAAATATTTTTTATTAATCATAAAATCCCTCTTTTCTAGTATCGTTTAATTCATTATATGAATTTCATAATCATACTGTCAAGATTTTGTGTGAATATGATATTTTTTAAAAAAAGAGCGCCGAGCGCTCTTTACTAATTACTACTTTTGTTAATTAAAAGAATTTTTGTCTAGCTTGTTCTTTTACTTCTCTTGATGCTGTAAATGGAATTCTAGTTGTATATCCTGCTTTTGCAGCTACGATCATCTTAGCTGGCCATTGGAAAATATCTTGGTTCCATCTTAATACGTTATCGTTGTAAACTTCTCTTGCTGCAGTAATTTCTCTTTGAAGATAACTATTTTGTTGCATTGCATCAGCTAAAGACTGATGAGCTTTTAATTCTGGATAAGCTTCGAATGCAATATTAATAGATCTCATTGCAGTGTCAAGTTGACCAGCAACTTCACTTCTATTTTCTTCTGTTGGACGAACACCACTACGGAAAGCAGCAACTGATGTCATAACTTCTTTGTCAAGAGCAACTGATCTTTCAACAATACCGACCGCATTTTGTAAAATTTGAACTCTTTGTTCTAGATAGTTGTCGATTTGTGATGCACTATGTTGAATCTTTTGTTGAAGTTGTGCTAATTCTCTTTTAGCTTTAATTTTTCTGAATAAGAAAATAACACCTGGGATAATTCCAAAAACCCATAATAAAACTTCAAAAATTGTTGATCCAACGCCAACCTTAACTGGAATTTGTTTTTCTATTACGTTAACGTCTCTACCCTGTTCGTTAACCGGTCCTTTTACTTCGTCTAATTCATTAGCCATTATTATTCCTCCATTTCTTTTTTATCTTTTAATAATACTAAGAATGTTGATAGTTTAAATATTGATTCTTCATCGATTTCTCGTTTCTTTAAATTTTCTACCATTTCAGCAAATTTATCACGATATGTTTCTTTTTCTTCTTCTTTTGGTACATTAACTTCAATATCAGTTGATTTTTGAACTGCAATATATTCAGTCCAATGAACTGGAATGGTATGCATTCTTCCGTCTCCACCCCATTTGTTAACATAATCAACCCTTGGAACTGTTTCATATCCATATGCTGTTACTGTAACATAATCACAATAGTTACCGCTCTTCACTGTTGAAGTTTTTAAAATATTTCTTGTGCCTGATAGTGGATGTTTGAAGTGTTCTTCACCCATTTTATTAGCGATTTCTTCATGTTCATAGAATGAAACATAGGAATCATATAATCCACTATAAATATATTCGTGTGGTTTTTGGTGTTGATATAGTGGAATTGCTAATATTGGTGCGAATGTGAAATATATATGTTTGAAGAAATAGTTTTGATAATTAATAAATTTGGTTTTGATTTCATCATAATCATAACTATGAAAATAAGTAGGACTGATAGCTAAATCAAATTGTTTTAAGTGTTCTGGATAAACAATATTAATCATCTTATTTTTAACGAAGTTGAAATCATCACCATAAGCAATCTTCTTATCTTTCATTAGCGCTAGTAATTCCCTTTGAGCTAATGCTGTAAATAATAATCTAAATTGAACTTCGTTATTTCTATTTTGCGCTCGCCATAATACTTCAAATTCATAATTTCCAATAATAGTAATTGCGTTTGGATCTTTAGCTGTTTTCTTTTTAAGCTTTTTAATCTCTTTATTGACGTGACGCTCAATTTGCTTTTCAGTCATCTTTTCAGCATCTGAATCATCTCTTGAAAAGATTAAATCTGGTGCAGCTTCATTACCATATACTAAGAATGGCATTGTTGAATAATATGGACATGGTTTAGTAATGGTTGCAGTTAGTGTTTGTGAGCGAGTTCTAGTTACTAAATTACCTTTTGAATCTCTAGTTGTTTCGGTCCAAGTAATAACAATCGATCCAGTGTAATCTTTAGTTCCCATTTTGTGATATAAATTATCACTAATGAAAAACGGATTTCCATTAATTTCACCAGATTTAACATACAATGTTGATCTGTCTGTTCCCATCTCCTTAGGTAGACCGAATTTTCTTGTTAAATATTCTAATCTTCTACTATCAAAAAAATGATCAAATTTAATTAATGGTAATGTTATTTGGAATAATTCAACTGCCATTTCAGTTTTAAATAAATTATTAAGTCCCATCATTTGCCCCCAGGCTTCTTTGTACTTAATATTTATTTTATTTTGAAGTTCATCGGTTTCTTGCTTCAAGGCTTTAATCATTGGATTTGCTTTTTTAATAACTAATATAATTGAACCAACAGCAAGCAAAATCAACCCAACTCCTACAATTATCGTTGTCGTTGTTTTTTGCATAAATAGATAAATAGATACTATGACCATTATAATTGATGCAATAATTAAGAAGACTTTAAATATCCTCCATCTATTTAATCTTTTTTGAGAATC
>JGI24709J26583_10004482_pt1 | contig 10534 bp, 10 predicted proteins | sample BioPla2DNA1_FD_26583 | JGI IMG/M metagenome (IMG submission 26583) | reverse complement strand
CACAGCGATACAATTGACCCCGACAGGCTGCAAAAAGTGGCCGACGTTCTGGGTGTCACCCCTGAAGCTATTAAAAGTTTCAGCGAGGAAGCGCTCGTCTTCCATATTCAGAACATGCACGACCAGGCAACTGCTTATGCCTATAATTTCCAGTGTACATTCAACCCGCTCGACAAAGTCGTTGAACTCTATGAACGACTGCTGGAAAGTGAAAAGGAGAAGGCAATGCTGGCGACCGTTAAAAATAAAGGCAAATGAAAAGTGAAAAAGGAGATGACACCGGAACTGCCGTGCTCACCGGCAGGAAAATAGAGAGATTACGCACGGTGATCGGGATCTCGCAGGCTGAGTTCGGACAAAGGATCGGAGGCATCTCCAAGCAGGCTGTATCCAAACTGGAACAATCACCAAAGATAAGCGGGGTGAAGCTTGAAAAGGTTGCTGCCGCCCTTGGTTTTACACCCCAAGCTGTGCAAAGTTTCAGCGAAGAAAAACTGGTGTTCTTCATTGAGAACATGCATGAGCATTCAACTGCCTATGCCTATAACTTCCAGTGCACATACAACCCGCTCGACAAGGTCATTGAGCTCTATGAACGCCTCCTGCAGCTCGAACGCGATAAGGTGCAGTTGCTTAATAATAAACTGGAGGAGAAATAACTAACAAAACCTCTATTAATTAATGATTTTAAATTGCGCTTCGTTCTTTTATAGCTACTAATACAATCTCTCCATCAAGATTTTGTTCTTTCACTAATACCTGTGAACCTGGAGGAAATTCCCAATTCTCATCGTCAGGATTATAAATCTCAAAACCTTTTATTTCATAAATACCATCATTTATTTCAACTGCAGGAACAGGTCTGTAAACCTTCGTTCCTTCATTAAGTAACTGTACATACACCTTCTTTTCCATATATGCTTAATATTTATATCCAGGCCCTCCGACATGAATAAGCTCCTTTGTAACATTATCAACTACAACAGACTGGCCTGTAGTTGGATGAACATACCTTGTAGCTCCATTAGCCTCATTTATCATATTTACAGCATCAAAACTCTTTCCATTGGTTATAGCTTCTGTAACCTGTTCGGGAGTCCAGCCTCGTTTAGAAAACTGACTTGCCCACTTAGTTTCAGATTTGAAAGCTCCATAAACCCACTTGCCCTCGGTTGCTACCGCATTAGCGGTTGCCCCAACAGCCTCAGTACCTGCGACTGCTTTTGATAATGCATTTAATCCTTTTGTAGTCACTACTGCCAAACCAACCGTGACTATCGCTTTACCTGTAAGTTCACCTGCCTTTTCGCCTGTTTTATCATTCTTGACCTCCTGGATAGTATTGGTAACATTTTGTTTTACATTATTTACAGCCTGTTTTGGATCTGATACGACAGTTGCAACTGTTGCTGCCCTTTCTATCTGAGCAGCCGGTGATTGATCTATAGTTTTGATTAATCCTTTTGCAGTATTTCCAAGACCTTCAACAATACCCTTTCCAACACCTTTTATAAAGTCCCATATCCCCATTCCGTCGGGATCAATAAACCTTAAAGGATTGTCAACACCATAGTTGTATGGGCTCCACCTTCTGTAAGATTCGGCTAACGGATCAGGTGTTGTCCAACGTGCTATCTGGGGGTCATAGAACCGTGCACCGTAATCCTGCTAGTCTACTCCCAAAAAACTATACTTCAAAAAGCTTCAGGAACTCCCAAAGCGGGTGTCATTCAAAGAACGTTCTGATGTTTAAAGATACCTTTTTTCTTTTAATTGAGATAATTGAAAGATGATTTCAGTTAAAAAGAAAAAGGTGGTAACGTTGCACACGGTTTCTTCTGCAACAGAACTTTACACTGCGGCTTAACTTTGGCTTAGATACAGACTGAAGCGGGCGGGAGGGGAAGTGTCAAGGTTTCCGGCAAAAAGTTTTTTACCATCTTCCATGAACAAAGCTTTCAATTAAAAATAAAAAAGTTTTTGCCAGGCACCCGTAGGGCCCCGACCTTGACTGCGCAGGGGGCGGAAGCTATCTTTACTAAGCCAAAGTTAAACTCAACTGCCGGGGATTTCCCGTTTGTTCCGGGAGTTTTCTTCCTAGCGAGCGGGCAGGCTGCGCGGCTATTTAACATAGTGTCACATTATAGGCCTGGCCACAAAGTTTGTTTCGTGGCAGGGCTATCTTCCAGTGCCTATAATGCCGCATTATGTTAATATAGCTTGGGAGTGTTTTGCCCGTGGGGCGGGCTTTGCAGCTCTTTGTAAAGCTTAGGTCGTGTTCCGGATTGCGGGGCTTTACAATGTGCTGCAAACAGGTAAGGCCGGGGCAAAACACCAGAAGGGTACGGCGCGGGGAGCAGCTCACAAAAATGCGGGAGCAATTGAAAGATTTTTGGGAGCTGCGGGGGATTAGTCTTCCTGGTTTCCAGATGATTTGAAGCCTATGCGTTTACGGGTCTTTTGTTCCAGTTCCTGCTGCTTGGATGCTTCTAATTGTTTCAGGTATTCGAAGATCAATAATATCTGATCATCGTGTTCGCCCATTTTCGCCTCGATCTTTTCCAGCCTGTGAAGGATTTCTGCATGTGAAGCCAGCATTTCGCGCATTCTGGTAAAGATTCTTACTATCTGGATGTTTACACTGATCGCTCTGTCGCTGTTTAATACACTGGCTAACATTAATACTCCATGTTCAGTAAAAGCCATTGGTAAGTACCTGGATCCTCCCCAACTTGAGGTGCCAAATTGGCTCCTCAAGTCATTAAACTCATTCGTATTCAACTCGAACATAAAGTCTTCAGGGAACCTTGTTAGGTTTCGCCTCACGGCTCTTTTTAATTGCTTGGTTTCAACACCGTATAATTCTGCAAGGTCTTTATCAAGTAGTACTTTTTTTCCTCGTATAAGATATATTTTACCCATTATTATTTCATCCGGGATGGCTATTTTATTGGACTCTTTTGTCATATGTTTTGTTTTAGCTTGCGTAAATTTATTGTTAAATTCATACCAGTGGGTGACACTTATTTATCGACTCCTGAAGATCTTCAAGATAACCGACCTGGTACCGCTCTGTGGAGCTGATTCGCTTGTGACCTGCCATGTACTGAACTGTCCTAAGATCACACCTCTTAAGCCACAGAGTGATCACGCTCTGACGGATATGCCTGCAGCCGCGGACCTTCGGGCTTATCTGCCTCAGTGCCCTGACCAGGTGCATGAGACTGTTTTTCATCTCCGAAGATCCGTTCATGCTGATAAAAAGCTGACGGCTTAGTTTTTCATGGTCCGGACTCTCTGCCTTGCGCCCGGGAGTGAGATTTTTCTTTTTAACTGATTCAAGGATTGCCGGTCGGATCTTTAAAAGATATTCATGCAGCTCCATTACCTGACAGGCTTCAAGAGAGAGCGTACGCCCTGCTTCATGACGGCTCCCGGGGATCCGGATCTGTCCTTCTCTTAAAAATACATGTACCGGCTCGAGCCTTCTGATATCATCCGTTGTTACAGCCTGACTAACCATCAGCGAGAGGATAACCTTGTTCCTGGCAGTTCTCAGGTCCGTCACGTGGTAGCTCTCATAGAGAAGCTTTAACTCAGCTTCGGTTAACATTCCTGTCGGGATGCTTTTCTTCCGGGTCCTCAGGTACAGTCCATCAGCAGGGTTATTACTTATGCGGCCTCGTTTCTGCAGGTAGCTGTAATACCTTTTCACAGCTGCCACCTTGCGGTTGATCAGCTTCGGTGAGTCGCCGGATGCCTTGCATTTTGCCATGTAACAGTGGATATCAGTCCGTTTTACCTTTTCTTCAGATATGAAGTTTTCTCTCAGGTAAAACAAAAAATCAGAGGTGTAATTAATATAAGCCCTCACGCTGGAGGGAGAGAGGTAATTTGTCCCTGATTCAGACAAATTGGCCAAAAGTCTTTTTTCAAAGATATCTTTCTGCTCACGGTATTTACTCCGATTCATATTTAAGATGGGTATATATCTGCGTTGTCTCAAGTGAGCTGTGACCCAGGAACCGTTTTATCTTTTCCGGTGACATACCCGACTGTAGCAGGTGGGTTGCTATAGAGTGCCTCAGGGTATGAAGGCTCCCCGGGCGATCTGTCAGCGCCTTTTCTTTGAGCAGCTGCAGCCTGTCAGCCATGGCCTGCTCACACATCCGTTTTCCTCTCTGGCTTAAGAAAAAAGCCTGTTCGTTCCCTCTTGCAAGCATCGGCCTTGAGTACGTGAGATAATTATAAAAATCATCTCTTACCATCCCGGTAAACGGAACAAAGCGTTGTTTGTGGTTTTTCCCACGACTCACGTACAGAAGCCCTTTCTCAAGGTTTATATCATCGGTGTCGAGGTTTATTCCTTCGCTTCTTCTTAGTCCGCAGCCATAATAAACTCCAAGCATTGCCCTGTCACGTATCCCCAGCAGATCCCCTTCACAGGCCGAGTAAAGAGCTTTTATCTCCTTCCTGGTAAAAACGTTTATTCTTTTTCTTACCGGACCTCTTAAGGTGATATCTGTCTCGAAGCCTTCCCGTCCGGTTTCTCTCAGGTACCGGGATAGTTTTCTCAGAGCCGTCAGGTGTGTCCTCAGGTAGTTCCTGCTAAGCCTTCCGCCCCTGACGCGGTTCTCCCTTTTCCCCAGGTAATCAAAGTAATCACTGACGTCTCCTTTGGCGATCCCCCCGGTGTCACTTATCCCGTGACGCTCGAGCCAGTAAAAAAACTCCCTCGCCTTTACCGGCGCATACCTGACGGTACCACGCTCAAAGTTCAACAGCTCGAGCCACTCCCTGAAGGATTTTTCTATCTTGTTAAATTCCTCTGATTGCACCCTGAGATTTTTCATCATTTTACAGGGGGTCTTGCTCTCTCCCGGTTATACATGTTATACTGTTATACTTAAGGTTAACTTTTTTATTTTAACTGAGTTACAGAGGTCAGAGGGCAATGTTATACTTCTGTTATACTGATGTTACACTTAAGATTTTGGATGTTACACCCAGCCTTTTCAGGTGTTATACTTAAAGCTTTCTCCCTCTCTTTTGCCTTCAACCTTTCAAGGATCTCATCCAGGATATCTATCCCGGATTTAAGCTTTTCGTATTCCTCCCAGGCCGAGATCTCGTACTCGTAGCCGCTTTTACGATTGCCTCCTGCCAGCTGCAGGTAGCCCCTTTGCTCGAGCTCCCTCAGGTACCTGTTCGTTTTCATCGGGTGCATCCGGAAGTGTTCCCGCACCTGCTTTGCATAGATGCTCCGGCGTTCTGATCCTGCCAGGCTTTTTAACCCTTCAAAGAACTGGCGCACCTGGCCGCTAAGCTCGTCTGACTTTCTAAGCAGGCTGTCCTTTATCAGGTAGTTGGCCCATTCGATATCCTGAAGGGTTGTTTCAATATATAAAGTACCGCCGCTGTCTTTCTTCCACTCCCTTTGCTTCTGGTGATAAAAAGTGATTATCTCGATAAGCCTCAGGTAATGCATGTTGGTCCGGAGCTTTTTAAAAACGCACTGCGGGATATCAAGCTCTATGGCGTAAGGGTTTATCACTTTAACCGGCCTTAGAAGCCTCTGGGCGTTTCTCAGGAGCTGACGCCAGGTGTTTTGTTCTTTTTCGTTCACAAGTCCTGCCTGCTGCCTTCTCTGGTAGTGCATCACTGCCTGGGCATGATCAGGGGTTTCATCGACGTGGAGCAGGAAAGAGCGGTTTGCATTATCCTCGTAGATCTGCGTGTTGGTTGTTGCACCTGACACGCACACCGGGCCTTCTACGACAAGCACCCTCTGGACGTTATTTCCCTTGATATCCTTATCCGTCGTGAGCTTTGTTATTGTCTGCCTGCTCATCAACTCCCTCAGTGGCAGGAAAGCCTGGTAAACGCCCTCTAAATCTTCAATCAGCAGGACCTTGTGTTTCCAGAAGTCTTTTTCGGAGTAATACAGGGTGTTCTCAGTAAGGCTGGTGATTGTCCGGAGGGATTCCTGCGGGAGGCACTCGCTGACCCTTGTCTGAAGGTATGTCTTGCCGCTCCCGCTCTTGCCAAAGATTATAGCATGAAGGGGTTCATCAAAAAAGCGGCTCAGATAAAGAAAAAAAAGCAGCAGCCCGTTCCTTTCTTCTCCGACAAGCCCGGTTTTCTCTATAGCCTTCATCGTGATTTTTACAAGGTCTTTCGACAGTAAAAAATCTCCTGCCTTTATTTCTTCCTCCCTTGTCATCCGGTAACTTCTGGGCTGCAGGGCTTTTCTTTCACGCTCGATCTCCGAGAGGCGATACTCTTCAAGTTGCAGCTGCAGCCGCCGGAGAGTCGATTTCATTACCGTCGTGCTGATATCAAGCTCCTCTGTTGCTCCCTTGATATACCGCTGCAACTGGCCGTTACTGTAAAGGTTTACATCATCCTGGTAGTATCTCATAGTGTCTCCCTCTTTTTGTACCAGCAGGTTTACCCTTAGCCTATGGACGTTCTCCCTCTCGATGCCGCCCCAGATAATTAGCAGCAATTCCCCTTCACGGTAGGTGATCTTCTGCGGATTCTTTGTGTTCAGTGCTGCTTCCTGGTGTGGTGTCACAGATTGTGATACATGGTCTAAGGATTCAGTGTTTTTTATTTTATCTGAGCCACTTACAGGTTTTCTGCTTTTAATAAGATGAGAGAGGATCTCTGGGTCATGTCCCTGGATCAGGCTGTTTATGTCTTCTTCTTCGGGGGTATCAACTGCCGTGATCAGGATATCAGGTTTTAAAGCTTTAACCTTTTCTGCTATCCTGGTCACTGCTTCCCGGCCGCTCTCGTCTCCATCAAAGAAAAGTACCACTTCATTAAGTTCCGGAAGGTTTTTAATAGCTTCCGAGTGTTCCGGTGTAAATCCGTTTGTCCCAAAAAGGGCCATAATACTGAACTCATTATTAATTGATTCCTGTTGGAGTAAGGTTTCGCAATCGATTATGCATTCAGTTAAGATCAACTTTCTGGTACCTGGTTCAGGATAGAGCCCATGGTGGTTGCCGCTTAAGTAAAAGTGCTTGCCGGTTCCGTTCGGATTAATAGATCTGCCGTACAGATCAATCACCTGGCCTTTTTCATTCTTTGTAAAAAAGAGAACCACGCTTTTAAATACCGGTGTAACTGTGTCTTTTGCTTGCTTTAAGATTCCAAGGGCAATGGCGCTTTGCTGCAGCTTCTCGTTCCAGCCTTTTCCAAGGTCTCCGCCCATGTACCCGGCCTGTGTTTTATCCGGATCCAGTCCCCGGGACCTCAGATACTGCTTTGCAGCTGCCGTTCTCTTAAAACTGCCCCGGCTCTCCTGCATGAGCTTTCCAACTACTGCAAGCCTGGGAAGGAGTTCTTTGTCTTGCTCAGCTTCATTTGGCTGTATCATGGGTCTTTGGATTATTTCTGCTGACGGATCTATCATGCTCTTTGCTTTTAATATTGCCTCGTGTTTACTGTAAGCTGAGCCTGTCGAAGCTTCGTACCTTTCAATAAACTCTATCACATCCCCTGCAGCGCCACAACCAAAGCAGTTAAAGGTGTTTGTCTCAGGGTAGATCTTCAGGCTGGGATCCTCGTCACCATGGAAGGGACATTTCAAAAAGTTGTGGCGGTCGGGTTGGAGATGGTAATGGCTCAGGATTGTTTGGATGGATAGTCTTTGTTTGATCTCGGATATCTCCATTGTTGATAAGTTTTATGATACAAATCGGTATTACAATAATACAAACATGTTTTGCATGATAATACCTAAATGTATCTCTACTTATCAACAATGTTATAAACATTATTAATAATTGCTACTTTTGATACATCATTGATCTATTAATAACTAATTGATTATAAAACATGGGCATCAGCGAACGTATTAAAGAACTCCGCAGAGGTAAAAAACTGACTCAGTCTGACCTGGCTACAGAGGTAGGATTGACTTATGTTCAGATAGGAAGGTACGAGACCGGTAAATCATCCCCATCGGCAGAAGTGCTGCAAAAACTCGCTGCTGCCCTCGATACAACTACCGATTACCTGATGAACGGCAGCAACGATGAAGTGGTATCCGCTCAGCTTACAGACAAGGAGTTGCTGTCACAATTCCGGGAAGTGGAGAAGCTCGACCAGGAGGATAAACACCTGATCAAGACTTTTATTGATGCATTCCTGACTAAGAGAAAGATTCAGAAGCTAGCTATTTAGTAATAACTTAACTTTAAAAACTATGGCATTTCCTCAAAGTGTTGTTGATGAAGCCTGGAGAAGGTCAGGCGGCAACTGCGAATGCAGAAGGTCTAATCATAATCATCTCTACGTCAGATGCAATAAGCAGCTCGTATATGAGAACCGTGGCAAAACCGGTCAGCGTGGATGCTGGGAAGCCCATCACATAACCGCCGGCGGTCCTGATGTTGCTTCTAACTGCGAGATTCTTTGTTGTGAGTGCCATGTAGGCACAGGATCTTACGGCAGATCATAAAAACATCTGTTGACCGGATTGCTTAAAGCGTCTTATTTATAATTGGCTGTACTTCCCCGGTCATCACCAAGCTTCCGTAAAGTAAAACAAAACACATCTGTCTTTTAACATAAGCATCAATGTATATGGAACTGTCAACGCCACAAATAGGAAGAAAAATCCGGCGCATAAGAGAACTGCGCGGTATAAAACAAGAAGTACTGGCTGCTGAACTGGGTTTATCCCAGTCTGCCGTGGCCGACATGGAACACAGCGATACAATTGACCCCGACAGGCTGCAAAAAGTGGCCGACGTTCTGGGTGTCACCCCTGAAGCTATTAAAAGTTTCAGCGAGGAAGCGCTCGTCTTCCATATTCAGAACATGCACGACCAGGCAACTGCTTATGCCTATAATTTCCAGTGTACATTCAACCCGCTCGACAAAGTCGTTGAACTCTATGAACGACTGCTGGAAAGTGAAAAGGAGAAGGCAATGCTGGCGACCGTTAAAAATAAAGGCAAATGAAAAGTGAAAAAGGAGATGACACCGGAACTGCCGTGCTCACCGGCAGGAAAATAGAGAGATTACGCACGGTGATCGGGATCTCGCAGGCTGAGTTCGGACAAAGGATCGGAGGCATCTCCAAGCAGGCTGTATCCAAACTGGAACAATCACCAAAGATAAGCGGGGTGAAGCTTGAAAAGGTTGCTGCCGCCCTTGGTTTTACACCCCAAGCTGTGCAAAGTTTCAGCGAAGAAAAACTGGTGTTCTTCATTGAGAACATGCATGAGCATTCAACTGCCTATGCCTATAACTTCCAGTGCACATACAACCCGCTCGACAAGGTCATTGAGCTCTATGAACGCCTCCTGCAGCTCGAACGCGATAAGGTGCAGTTGCTTAATAATAAACTGGAGGAGAAATAACTAACAAAACCTCTATTAATTAATGATTTTAAATTGCGCTTCGTTCTTTTATAGCTACTAATACAATCTCTCCATCAAGATTTTGTTCTTTCACTAATACCTGTGAACCTGGAGGAAATTCCCAATTCTCATCGTCAGGATTATAAATCTCAAAACCTTTTATTTCATAAATACCATCATTTATTTCAACTGCAGGAACAGGTCTGTAAACCTTCGTTCCTTCATTAAGTAACTGTACATACACCTTCTTTTCCATATATGCTTAATATTTATATCCAGGCCCTCCGACATGAATAAGCTCCTTTGTAACATTATCAACTACAACAGACTGGCCTGTAGTTGGATGAACATACCTTGTAGCTCCATTAGCCTCATTTATCATATTTACAGCATCAAAACTCTTTCCATTGGTTATAGCTTCTGTAACCTGTTCGGGAGTCCAGCCTCGTTTAGAAAACTGACTTGCCCACTTAGTTTCAGATTTGAAAGCTCCATAAACCCACTTGCCCTCGGTTGCTACCGCATTAGCGGTTGCCCCAACAGCCTCAGTACCTGCGACTGCTTTTGATAATGCATTTAATCCTTTTGTAGTCACTACTGCCAAACCAACCGTGACTATCGCTTTACCTGTAAGTTCACCTGCCTTTTCGCCTGTTTTATCATTCTTGACCTCCTGGATAGTATTGGTAACATTTTGTTTTACATTATTTACAGCCTGTTTTGGATCTGATACGACAGTTGCAACTGTTGCTGCCCTTTCTATCTGAGCAGCCGGTGATTGATCTATAGTTTTGATTAATCCTTTTGCAGTATTTCCAAGACCTTCAACAATACCCTTTCCAACACCTTTTATAAAGTCCCATATCCCCATTCCGTCGGGATCAATAAACCTTAAAGGATTGTCAACACCATAGTTGTATGGGCTCCACCTTCTGTAAGATTCGGCTAACGGATCAGGTGTTGTCCAACGTGCTATCTGGGGGTCATAGAACCGTGCACCGTAATCCTGCTAGTCTACTCCCAAAAAACTATACTTCAAAAAGCTTCAGGAACTCCCAAAGCGGGTGTCATTCAAAGAACGTTCTGATGTTTAAAGATACCTTTTTTCTTTTAATTGAGATAATTGAAAGATGATTTCAGTTAAAAAGAAAAAG
>JGI24709J26583_10004481_pt1 | contig 10535 bp, 9 predicted proteins | sample BioPla2DNA1_FD_26583 | JGI IMG/M metagenome (IMG submission 26583) | reverse complement strand
GGGAAATTCACCTTGGGCAGCGTGAATAGCAAATTTCAGATCACCTTGCTCTGTGCGTGTAGGTAAGCCTGTGGCAGGACCCGGTCGCTGAACATTTGCTATTACAACCGGAATCTCAGTCATACCTGATAATCCTAAGGCTTCAACCATTAAAGAAAAACCACCGCCTGAAGTAGCTGTCATGGCTCTAACTCCTGCATAAGATGCACCTATTGACATATTAATAGCGGCTATCTCATCCTCAGCCTGCTCCATTACCACTCCTGCCAAGACCCCATGCCTTGACAGATACTCCATAATAGATGTGGATGGCGACATGGGATATGCACTGTAGAATTTAAGTCCTGCGGCAATTGCACCTAGTGCCAGAGCCTGATTGCCGTTTATGAGCATGTGGTCTTTAAATCGGCCTCCGGTATGAGGATATTTAGTATCCACACTATCATATCCGAAACGGGCTGCCTCTTGGTTTATCTCAAGATAGTCCTTTTTAATATATGCTTTCATTATATCGTCAATATTATCAAGATTAACTCCGAAGATTTTGAGTATAGCTCCTACCGAGATGCTTCCGGTTACTCTGGGATTGCCCAGATCCTTTGCTTTTTCTGACATAGCTATCCGAATAGCATCAAAATTACCCTTTAAGCTGCTGTCACACAGGATAAAACCATCTTCTTTAAGTTTATCCCGGTGAAGGTCGACAGTTTCTTCATTAAGTGCGATTAAACCGTCCAGTTTACTGCTGTGGGAGGTGATTACGTCGTTGCCAAATCTGATAATCATGAAGTTGTGTCCGCCACGAATACGTGACATAAAATCGCGAAGCGTATAGACAAAATAACCGGATCTTTTAAATGCTTTTTCCAATATAGATACGGTCGTGTCAATACCTTGGCCTGCTGCTCCACCAATTAGGATATTAAACATTAATTCGCCTCCTTTGTTTTAGGGATGCCTTAAGTATATTATAAAACACCAAGCATTACAATCTTATTAGGGTTTAGGATAGAATAAAAGCGCACATACAGATACAAACTGTATAATAGAAAGTGTTTTATGCTGCTTGCCTAGAACAGAACCTTACATTATAATAAGCTTAGAATATGGACATGTGGTTTGTTAATACCGGTATTAGTGATGATAATTTAATGAGGTTAAATTCTATAAGGAGGTAGTATTATGTCAAAAGCATGTATTTTTCTTGCGGAGGGTTTTGAAGAGATTGAGGCATTAACAGTCGTTGATTTTTTAAGAAGAGCTGAAATTGAGATATCCATGGTATCTGTAACCGGAGATAAAAAGGTTAAAGGCTCGCATCAGATTACGGTATTGGCAGATATATTATTCGAAGAAGCAAATTTTGAAGACGCTGATATTTTAATTCTTCCGGGAGGAATGCCCGGGACAACAAATCTGACGAAGCATGAAGGGCTTGATAAATTACTAAGAGAATTTCATAAGAAGAATAAGAATATTGCAGCTATATGTGCAGCTCCGAGTGTGCTTGGAAGCAAGGGCTTGCTTGCAGGAAAGAGGGCAACCTGTTATCCGGGATTTGAAAGTAAATTAACAGGCAGTATTACTGCCGATCAGGATGTAGTCGTAGACGGCAATATTATTACATCGAAGGGTCCCGGAACAGCCATGGATTTTTCACTTGCACTTATAAGTAAGCTGGTTGGTAAGGATACTGCAAAAAGAATTGCTGATGGCGGCATATACAGGCATTTTAATTAAATATGAATAATGAGATGATAACATACAAAAGCACTTGTCCAAATTATTTTGGGCAAGTGCTTTTGTAAGCTGCTCTAATAGGAATAATTTTTATTAATTCTAAGTTTTAAATCAAATGCTTAAATAATTGATTTTACAGGAAGGAAATGGTATGATAAATTCAAACTTAAGTTGGAAANGGGAGCGATTTTCGTTCCCCTAAATTTTATTTAATACAATTCTTGATTATATGGAACAATATTTCTGTGCAGTACTATAAGACATATCAGATTCGGGACTGCCATTAGGGCATTAACAAAATCGGTAAGCTCCCATACAAGTTTTAAAGACATGATGGAACCTACAAATATCATAACAATATAACACAGGCGATATGTACTGATACCGGCTTTTCCAAACAGGTATTCAACAGCCTTTTCGCCAAAATATGACCAGCCGATTAACGTGGCAGCCGCAAATAATATCAATGATATTCCAAGTACGGTTCTTCCGAATGGAATAGGCACAAAAGCAGCCGTGGCAAGCTCTGCAAACGAATATCCTTCAACGGATTCAGGATTTTTAAGCAGATTAGTGACAATAACCAGACCGGTTATTGCACACATCACCACGGTATCCCAAAAGGTTGCACTCATAGATATCAGAGCCTGTCTTCCGGGGTTAGGGGTCTTGGCACCGGCAGCAGCTATACTTGCGGAGCCAAGACCTGCTTCGTTCGTGAATAAGCCACGGGCTATTCCGTATCTGGCGGCAAGCTTAAGATTTCCGCCGATGAAGCCGCCTGCCACAGCAGCCGGTATCTTTGAAGGAAGAAAAGCGGACCGTAATATTATATTTAAACTTTGAACAAGATATTTATGATTAATTACTAGTATAATAATACATGAAAGAAGGTAAAAGACTCCCATAGCAGGTACCAGCCTTGTACAGATTCTTCCTATGGATTTTATTCCGCCGACTATCACCAGACCAACAAGCATTGATATAATGACACCTGTTATTCTTTCTGAAAATCCCCAAAGTGTCCTTGCTGTCTCGGTTATAGCTCTTGCCTGTGTAGAACAGCCCACACCATAGGATGCGACCAGTGTAAAGATACTGAAAAGGACAGCAAGCCATTTCTTATTCATGCCGTATTCAATTGCATACATAGGACCGCCTATATAGGTGTTATCCTCGGTTTTCCTTCTGTAAAGCACACCAAGGAAGCATTCGGCATAAGAAGTTGCCATGCCTAACAGACCGGTCAGCCAGCACCAGAATATTGCACCCGGACCCCCCAAAGCAACCGCGGTTGAGATTCCGACTATGTTACCGGTTCCGATAGTAGCTGCAAGCGTGGCTGCTAATACGGCAAAGCTGCTGATATCCCCTTCGGCGGCGGATTCAGGCTTAACCGATAAACGGACAGCTTTAATTATATGCTTTTGAATTCCCTTCAGACGGAATGTAAAATATATATGAACTCCAAACAACAGGGCAGGCATGGGAATCCCCCATATGAACTGATTTAAAGATGATAATACAGAAAGCATATTTTAACACTCCGCAATATAGCATTTCTATATAAATATGATGAATACTGCGGGTATATTAATAATAGAAAATTATCTTTATTTTCTACAGATAATATGTATGCTTCTTATATTTATCGGCAAAAATATTCTCATTCCGTCTTTTTAATAATAATTAAAAAAATATGAAAATACAGGAATAAATGCTGACTCTTGTTAATCGGTCTGTAAAATTATTCTATAAATATTTTATATAACCATTGGTTATAAGAGCAATAATTACCATCATATTATTTACCTTCTCTGCTAACAATATGATTACAGGCAATACAAAAACAAAATTAAAACGCGGAATAATCCGCTGAACCTACGAAATGATTTTGTTAATGGGTTGCTTTGATAATCATAATGGAGGTGAAAATAATGGCAGGAAATAACAGTGGTTCTAACAGAGCAGAAGTTCCTCAGGCAAGAGAAGCTCTTAATCGCTTTAAGATGGAGGTTGCCAACGAGCTTGGTGTTCCTCTTAAGCAGGGTTATAATGGTGACTTAACCAGCAAACAGAATGGTTCTGTTGGTGGGGAAATGGTTAGACGTATGATCCGCAGCCAGGAACAAGCTATGTCAGGTCANTCTGGACAATAATAATATATAATCTGGCTTAGCCGACAAAGAAAGACAGTGTCAGGCACCAATATGTGCCTGACACTGTCTTGAGGTTAGGAAAGCAATACCTCATATAATTATTTTCTTTTCAAATATTATAAGTATATGATAGAATAAGTATCGGAGTAATAATAGCAGTGCAATTAGATTGTATGATAAGCATATACTTACATATATACAGTATGTTGTTATTATAAAAGGTCGGGTCATGCATGGTATTTACCATATTAACCAAATATGATTATTATCATTATGGTAAATATCATACATGGTAATTACCATAATGGTAATTATGGAAAATGCCGTATATTCCATATATGGCACAGCCGTATTTTGACAAGGAGAGAGAGGTAGATATGGGCAAATATTTTGGAACAGATGGATTTAGAGGAGAAGCTAACGTTAATTTGACTGTTGACCATGCATATAAGGTGGGAAGATTTTTAGGATATTACTTTGGAAAAGACCGAAAAGCAAATGTTGTAATCGGAAAAGACACGAGAAGATCCAGCTATATGTTCGAGTATGCGCTTGTAGCAGGACTTACCGCCAGTGGAGCGGATGTTTATCTTTTGCATGTAACATCAACGCCCAGTGTATCTTATGTCATAAGGACAGAGGGATTTGATTGTGGAATTATGATTTCAGCAAGTCACAATCCTTATTATGATAATGGTATAAAGATATTCAACGGTAACGGATGTAAACTGGAAGCTGAGATTGAGGATTTAATAGAAGCGTACATAGACAGTAAAGAGGATACGATACCGCTCATGACCCGTGAGAATATTGGAAAAACAGTAGATCATGCCATAGGTAGGAATCGATATATAGGTTATCTGATTTCGTTAGCTACCCGCTCCTTTCAAGGCAAGAAAGTCGGTTTGGATTTGGCCAATGGTTCGGCAACTTCTATAGCAAAAGGTGTGTTTGATGCTATAGGAGCAAAAACCTATGTAATAAACGGTGAACCTGACGGAACTAATATTAATAGGGACTGCGGCTCAACAAATATGAAGAAGCTGCAGAAATTTGTTGTTGATAATCAACTGGATGTGGGATTTGCATATGATGGTGATGCTGACAGATGTTTGGCTGTTGATGAAAAGGGCAATATAATAAGTGGAGACTTAATCATGTATATATGTGGTGTGTACATGAAGAAGAGAAATGATCTTGCCAATAACACAGTAGTAACTACAATTATGTCCAATATGGGGCTCTATGAAGCATTTGACAGACAGGGGATTAATTATGTACAGACGTCGGTAGGTGATAAGTATGTATATGAGTGTATGCAGGAGAATGGTTATTCATTGGGCGGTGAACAATCCGGACATATCATATTCAGTAAGCACGCAGCGACAGGGGACGGGATATTGACATCTCTAAAGATTATGGAGGTAATGCTTGAAAGTAAGTCAACACTTTCAGAACTGTGCAAGGAAGTCCGAATATTCCCACAGCATCTGGTAAATGTTAGGGTTAAGGATAAGAAAGCCTTTAAAAATGATTCTGTGACAGCAGAGTATATTGCCAAGATGAGCGAGAAGCTGGGCAAGGAAGGCAGAATTCTTGTTAGAGAAAGCGGAACTGAGCCGGTTATCCGTGTTATGGCTGAAGCGAAGACTGATCAGCTGTGTAAGGATACCGTAAATGACATTGTTAATAAGATTAAAGAACAAGGGCATGAAATAAATGAATAGTTGATATTTATCAGCAAATCTGATATGATAATAGGCTGATAATAAATTTTATAGTATTTGCAGATGTAATCTGCTATACTAAGATATATCGAAAGATTATTAGGAGGAAACTAAATGAGTCTACAGGTTGAAAAACTAGAGAAAAATATGGCAAAGCTTACTATAGAGGCTTCTGCAGAGGAATTTGATTTGGCAATTAAGAAAGCATATCAAAAGAACAAGAATAAATTCAATGTTCAAGGATTTCGCAGAGGGAAAGCTCCTCTTGTCATAATAGAGAAATTATATGGTCCGGATGTTTTCTATGAGGATGCAGCTAATGAGATTATTCCTAAAGCATATGATAAGGCAGCCTTAGAAAGCGAACTTGAAATTGTATCGAGACCGACGATTGATGTAGTGCAGATAGAGAAGGGAAAACCTTTTATTTTTACTGCTGAGGTTGCTGTTAAGCCTGAGGTTACCTTGGGACAGTATAAGGGCATCGAGGTTGAGAAGAAAGAAGTAACCGTAACCGATGAGGAAGTAATGAGCCGTATTGAGAGGGAATTGGAACAGAACGCCAGGATAATAACGGTAGATGACAGACCGGTTCAGGACGGTGATATTGCTGTTATTGATTACGAAGGATTTGTGGATGGTACTCCTTTTGAAGGCGGTAAGGGAGAGAATCATTCATTAACTATAGGCTCCCACTCCTTCATAGATAATTTTGAGGAGCAGCTTATCGGAAAATCTATAGGAGAAGAAATTGAGGTAAATGTAACCTTCCCCGAGGAATACCATGCTAAGGATTTAGCCGGAAAGCCCGCAGTATTTAAAGTTAAAATTAATGAAATCAAAGTCAAGGAGCTTCCGACTCTTGATGATGATTTTGCACAGGATGTATCGGAATTTGATACACTTGATGAATACAAAGAAAATATTAAGGCTACAATTAGAGATGGCAAAGAAAAGGAGCTTAGGATAGCCAAAGAAAATGAAGTAATTGATAAAATCATAGAGAATGCAGCAATGGATATTCCTGAGCCTATGATTGATACACTGGTTTATCAGATGGCAGATGATTTTGTACAGAGGTTACAGTATCAGGGATTATCTCTGGAGCAGTATTTTCAGTTTACCGGAATGGATGCAAAAAAGTTTACTGAAAGTCTAAGACCACAGGCAACCAAGAGTATTCAGAGCCGTCTTGTTCTGGAAGCTGTCGCTAAGGAAGAGAATATTGAAGTGACTGAGGAAGAGCTTGAAAAGGAACTGAAAGAAAGGGCTTCAATGTATAATATGGAGCCGGATAAGTTAAAAGAGATACTTGGTGATAAAGAAATAAAAAGAATTGAGACCGATATAGCTGTTCAGAAGGCTATAGATCTGGTTACCGATGCAGCTAAGGAAGTTTAGTGAGTTCTTTTAATATGTGAACTAAAAAAAGCAAGGAGGATAATCAGTATGAGTTTAATACCTTATGTAATAGAACAGACAAGTCGCGGTGAGAGAAGCTACGATATATTTTCGAGACTGTTAAAAGAAAGAATTGTATTCCTGGGCGAAGAAGTCACCGATACAGTTGCCAGTATAATAGTAGCACAATTACTTTTCTTGGAATCTGAGGATCCGGGAAAGGATGTTAACTTCTATATTAACAGTCCTGGCGGTTCAGTAACTGCAGGAATGGCGATTTATGACACCATGAACTACATTAAATGTGACGTTTCAACTATATGTATAGGTATGGCGGCCAGCATGGGAGCATTCTTATTGGCGGGAGGAACAAAAGGAAAGCGTTTCGCTCTTCCGAATGCGGAGGTCATGATTCATCAGCCTTCAGGCGGCGCCAGAGGACAAGCAACGGATATTAAAATTATTGCAGACAACATAATGAGGACAAAGAAAAAAATAAACGAAATTTTAGCAAAGAATACAGGTAAGGCACTGGAAGTTATTGAAGTTGATACTGAAAGAGACTTCTATATGAGTGCAGAAGAAGCCCAAAAGTACGGCATTATCGATGGTATATTGACCAGCAGGTAATTGCCGGTGTATTTGTGGGGCAGAGAGAATGAGGTGAAGTAGCAATGGCAGGAAAAGTAGATGACAGAAAGCAACTAAGATGTTCTTTTTGTAACAAGACGCAAGATCAAGTCAGAAAGCTGATTGCCGGCCCAGGAGTTTATATATGTGATGAGTGCATCGAGATATGCAGTGAGATCATTGAAGAGGAGTTTGACAGAGATCCGGTTATGGATACCGATATAAATCTGCTTAAGCCTGCTGAAATCAAGAGTTTTTTGGATCAGCATGTTATAGGGCAGGATGAGGCTAAAAAGGTTCTGTCCGTGGCAGTATATAATCATTATAAAAGAGTGCTGGTAGACAAGGACTTGGATGTAGAGCTTCAAAAAAGCAATATTCTGATGATGGGTCCTACAGGCTCCGGAAAGACGTATCTGGCTCAGACCTTGGCAAAGCTTCTTAACGTTCCGTTTGCGATTGCAGATGCAACGGCTCTTACCGAGGCGGGCTATGTTGGTGAGGATGTGGAGAATATCTTACTTAAGATCATCCAAGCTGCTGATTTTGATATTGATCGGGCTCAGTACGGAATCATTTATATTGATGAAATCGATAAAATAACACGAAAGTCTGAAAACACCTCTATTACCAGAGATGTATCAGGTGAAGGTGTTCAGCAGGCGTTACTTAAAATACTTGAGGGTACGGTTGCATCAGTTCCTCCTCAGGGAGGAAGGAAGCATCCACATCAGGAATTCATACAGATAGACACAACGAACATTCTTTTTATATGTGGTGGAGCTTTTGACGGACTTGAGAAAATAATAGAATCCAGAATCGGGCAAAAATCCATCGGATTTAATGCTTTGATTACCGATAAGAATAAGAGCAATATTGGAGAACTCTTCCGTCAGGTTATGCCACAGGATTTGATAAAATTTGGTTTAATACCTGAGTTTGTCGGCCGTGTTCCTGTATGTGTCGCACTGGATGCTCTGGATGAAGAAGCACTGATGAAAATTCTTGTTGAGCCGAAAAATGCCATTACTAAACAGTATAAGAAACTGTTTGAGATAGATGGTGTTGAGCTTGAATTTGATGACGGAGCAATCGAGGAAGTTGCCAAGATGAGCTTTAAAAGGAAGATAGGTGCCAGAGGACTTCGGTCAATCATGGAAGCTTCAATGATGGATACCATGTTTGAGATACCGTCTGATTCAAATATTGTTAAGTGTATCATAACCAGAGATGTTATACTTGGCAAAGAAAAACCGAAGCTTGTAAGGGCAGAGGACGGCATTGTAAGAAAACCGTCAATAAGGAGATCTTCTAAGAAAAGCAAGGGAGAAATTGCTTAGCAGTGTATTGTTAAAATCTTTATATAGCATTATACTATGGTTAATGCATAATTAACACACATAAGTACCTTTTAGCGTTTAAGTACACTATCAGTGTACCTTAAGCGCCGGGCTTTACTAAATATAAATGGGTAACCGGGCTCTTACAATACAAATCACATATGTATGGGAACCCCGGTTACTCATTTTAATCATATGGTAAGTCGTTACAATACGTTAAAGGCAAAGTGGAGGTTTGATATGGTAATAAAAAATGTATATCTTGAGACTGTATGCGGTATAACCAGCGAGTTTCCCGAGAATGACAAACCTGAAATTGCCTTTGCAGGCAAATCCAATGTAGGCAAATCCTCTCTTATTAATACACTGATAAACCGCAAGTCATTGGCCAGAACTTCATCTTCACCCGGCAAGACTCAGACAATTAATTATTATAATATTAATGATAAATTGTATTTTGTAGATTTACCGGGATATGGCTATGCTAAAACATCAGAGATAATCAGAAAAAAGTGGGGTAAAATGGTTGAGAGATATCTTATGAATTCAAAGCAGCTAAAAGCCATATTTTTGCTGATTGATATACGCCATGAGCCTTCACAGAATGATAAGATGATGTATGAGTGGATAGTATATCACGGATTTATGCCTGTTGTTGTGGCAACGAAGATGGATAAGTTAAACAGAAGTCAGGTGCTTAAGCATGTCAAGATGATAAAAGAAGGTCTCGGAGCGGGAGAAGAGACAAAAATATTCCCCTTCTCGTCACTTACGAAACAGGGGAAAGATGAAATCTGGGATTATATTGTGAATGTTTTATGATAAACGAAATTGACACAGCATCTAAAAAATGTTAATATATCATTACATCACTTCGTTCGGTACGAAATCGGCATATAAGCACTATATGTCAAGTTAGTTTAATTAAGGAGAGCCGACATAAGGTAGGCGTATATATCGGAGCTTTTTTCTTTCCATTTATTACATATTAAGATGGCATCTTCCTCTGTTGGAACACTTAAGGATAAATCAATTAAACGTGTGTCTCTTTCAATTACACTAAGCCGTACGGAGAAATCCCCTTTTTTAATCTGTGTGTAATCAGCAAGAAAAGATACCTCCTCCTTAAGCCGGTATTTATTCTGTTTCAGATATTCTTCTATATCTTCTTTTATTCCGGATGAAATTAAATTATCAAAAAAGAGAAGAGTTTCTTTTCCGGTATCGGTTAATTTATAGAGTGAACTGTTTCGTATAGTTTTTACAGTTATATATTCATCATCTAAAAGTTCGGAGATCGCTCTTTGAATATTAAAATAATTAGTGTATTCCTTTTCCAGTATGAAAGCCGTCAATTGAGCATTGGATAACGGAAAATCTACGCGGCTCAGAATATATAATATTATTAATTTATATAACATAAAAGTATCGGATGTAATACTAACACCTCCTCATATGTACTTTTACGGGATTTACTGAAGCTTACGTTCTTAACATATCACCTTTTATTTTATTTGACAAGCTAATGTATATTTATC
>JGI24709J26583_10004477_pt1 | contig 10539 bp, 10 predicted proteins | sample BioPla2DNA1_FD_26583 | JGI IMG/M metagenome (IMG submission 26583) | reverse complement strand
CCAGCTCCGGGTGTATGCACCGTAATCGCTCGTCAAGGAGGGTTGGATTTCGATTGTTCCATTACTCAGCTCGATAATCAGGCTCTTGTGGTTAAGACCATCGGAAAAGGTCACAACACTGACCCATTCTTGATCTGGCTGGGGGTGAATGGTTAGAGTTTGACCTGCCCCCACCACCTGTTCCTTCGTGACATAGAGCATGTAGTGATCATCGCCTGGCCCATATTGGGCCACGGCCTGCCACAGGTTGCCAAAAGAGTCGATTAAGGTAGCGCTTAACATTTGAGGCGAACGTTCAGTCATGGCCGCTCCTAGTTCGAGAACGTGTTCTTCTAGCCCCTGGAGGGGGTCTGCATCATCCGTGGGAGCATAGAAAACCCAGGTCTCTCCCTGACCNCTTAGGTAGGCTTGTTCTCCTAGGGAGTTGTTATAGGGGATTTCAAACAGATCAGGAGGCCAATAGTCCGCCGAGTAGTAGGCATCCAGATCGTTGAGGGGATTAATCAGGGGAAGAGCGAAGGTGTCGTCATCATCTTCAGGGGTGCCGGCAAGGTCTGGAGGTTCTACCTCCTCAATGACCGTGAGTTCATAGTAGTCTTCACCCCAATAAGCGGCCTGAACCCACCAATCACCTTGTGGTCCGGGAATTTGGGCTAGGAGCTCTTCTTCGGTGTATGAAAAGATCGTTCCACTAAAAGCTTCCAGATAGTCTAGGAGCTCCGCCAGAGAATCCCCTGGTACCTCAAGGTGCCAAATGTTACCCCAAAGTTCCTCGTATTGATACTCATCGTCTGTTACATAGCCAAAAATCCAGGGATCATACAGATCTGAAACAGGAATGAAACTCACTGACCAGTAGTCTTCAAGATCGCCCAGGGGGTTGATATATGGAGCGTCATCAGCCTGGACCAGTATGGGTTGAAGAAGTAAGGTTACACAAACCACCAGCATACAAAGGATTTTTCGTTGGACCATGAGTCCGCCTCCTCGATCTTGGACTTGTGATTTCTTATCGCGAACACTCTATGGTATGACATAATTTTCCTTCTGTTGGAAGTGGTTGATGGGTGATTTTCGCATACAATCAAGAACGTTATGGTAAGGACCCTAAAGCCGAGTATGGGAAGGGAATGAGCATGCACCCTATTCTTCTGCATCAATAAAACTTGATGACGACAATGGAAGAAAAATGACGTGCGTCTTATCATTACAGATGATGGGAAAGCATGGCGGTGTGTCAGGAACACGAGATACTGCGTCTCTTCACATGCTTATCCAGGGTATATAGTAGGAGAAATCCGAACTTCAATATCCTAGATAGACAGTTGCGCGAAAAAAGAGGAAGAGTGAGAAATGGGTAGAACTATATACTTAAAGCTGTATTCCGAATTATGTGTCTTCCCTTAATTATCTTGTAAATAGCTGGCCGAGACTGGCTCGCCCAAAAGGGTGGAGGTATACGCTCCTTTTTGGTTCAGTAGTGATGGACATAAAAGAGTTCCAATTATCTGTGCGAACCCTAGGTACACATAGAATTCCTGGGGGCTTCGCAAACGGCTCTGCGACGTTATTTGCGCAATAATCGTTTGATTTTCGGTGCAAAAAACCCCATGATAAATATAGGTTCTCGGAATGCCTCTCGGAAAACCTTATGGAGAAAGGATTTGGAAGGCCTACAGGTCGCTCCCCGTGCGGGGGCGTGGATTGAAACCTATTGTACCCAGCGATGCGTACAGGTCGTTCCAGGGTCGCTCCCCGTGCGGGGGCGTGGATTGAAACTTTGTTTGCAATCTTAATCCAAGCCATCGCTAAATAGGTCGCTCCCCGTGCGGGGGCGTGGATTGAAACATCGGTCTGTTCGTTGTAGCCCAATATCCCCAAAGGTCGCTCCCCGTGCGGGGGCGTGGATTGAAACTCCACAGCAGTTTTTGCAACAGTATTTGTCATTTGGTCGCTCCCCGTGCGGGGGCGTGGATTGAAACTGTAAACCAGAAGAAAGAGTCAGGTTCTAGGTCCTCGGTCGCTCCCCGTGCGGGGGCGTGGATTGAAACCGTACGTGCATGCCATAGAGAAAGACGTAGTTAAAAGGTCGCTCCCCGTGCGGGGGCGTGGATTGAAAGTCTATCGCATAGGGCCAACCTTTGGGGCTTGGGGACCCTCGCCGTGGAGGGAACAAGGTGTGTTTGACTCGATAGGACTCATTCTGTCGTACAAGGACAAAATGGCAAAATGTCCCGAGCCGTATTCGGAGGTTTAGCGGCACTTTGTCTTGGTGGGTGGATACCAGTAGGTAAGGAATATTGGGGGTGACAGAAGTGAATAGGTTGTTTTCCTTTTTGGGTGTGAACAAATGTAGTCCTTGTTTTTACGAGAGGGGCCTACAGATTGCTACGGAGACTCCTTTTTTTCAGTTTGCGCTTCAGGAGTTTTTGAAGAGTGATGGATACGATTTGGATGAGATTGTCCTATTCGCCACGCGTGACGCACAGGCGGAGAATGGTGAGAAGTTCATTAGCGAGCTACGACGGAAGAAGATTTCGACTTCCTATCGTTTTGTAACCATTCCTGACACGGTGAGTGGTCAGGATCTTTGGGATGTATTTGAGTTTGTCTACAACGAGATTCATATTGAGGACAGAATTTTCTTCGACATTACGCATGGTTTCCGTTCGTTCCCAATTGCTGTCTTGCCCATGTTGTTCTTCGCCCGTGAACTGAAGCAGATTGATGTTGGTGGGATTTTCTATGGGAACTATGAAAGTCGCGTCGAACGTAATGGTAGTGTTTTTGCCCCTATGGACGATCTTACGGATGTCTTATCGTTCTTGAACTGGACTCATGGGGTCAATACATTTCTGACAACAGGCAATGCTGATCCCATAGTCGATCTGGTAAGACAGGATAACCGCAGGGAACGACAAGCAGGTATCGAGAAAAACACCCATGATCGCTCTAAGCAAATTGCCCTCACAATGAAGAGCTTCCATCGTTCCATGGCTACGTGCCGAGGAGTAAGTTTTAGCCAGTATGCCTCAAAGCTGATGGAAAACGTCAATGATGCGTTAGATGATGGTTTGAGCTATCGGAAGCCCTTGGGGAAACTGCTCGAGAAGGTACAAGAGAAGATGGTTCCTTTCTCCGGTGACAGGATCATGGATCCCTACTACGCAGTGTTGTGGTGTATTGAACATGGGCTCATCCAACAGGCTTATACCATGCTCCACGAACATGTGATTACAGTTGTATGTCTATTAGTGAGTGAAGACAGTACTCATCCAGCAACGCGACAACGCGTTAGCTCGTCGATTCTCAACGTTAGTTCTCGTGGGAAGGAGGGTCGGGATGCTCCTCGTGAGTTGACTCAACGGGTCAGCATTGCTCTGCAACCTTACGACCAAGCCTACGGGACAATTGACGCCTTAAGAAAGTATCGAAATGACCTAAACCATGCAGAGACGACTCACGGTTCTGCGAAGCCTGAACGAATCGAAAACAGAATTAGCGAGTTTGCCGACGCACTAGGACCCATTTTTCTCGCGATCAAAGACGATTTAACACAAGACATCAAACGGCAATCGCTGAGGAGAGGTGATTAAAATGGGTATTAAGATGCTTACTGAGGCTACGGCAGTTCATTCCGAAGTGATACGCCTCAAAACCATAAGTCCTTTACTCATGCATGGGGCAGACCCAAAAGGATCCGCACAGGCTAGAGTTTCATCCTTTAAAGGTGTCATCAGGTATTGGTGGCGAGCTTTGCAGACCGAGTCCCGGGGTTTGCTATCCAAGGAAAGCGAGCTCTTTGGAGGAACGGGTCAAGATGATAAAGAGGGCCAGGCTTCTCCATTGAAGCTTCATGTGGACCGTAAGACCGGTGTAATTCGTTATGCTCTAAGACCACACCGGGGAAGTGGTGGTGGCACGAGCCAGGGGATTCCGCAAGATACAGTCTTTAACTTGGAGTGGAGTGTTCTTAATAAAGATGCGAGCAAAATGGATTCTTATCGGACCTTGCTGGAGTTGACCCTTGCACTAGGGGGTTTTGGTCAGAGAGCTCGCCGAGGATATGGTTCTCTCCAAAGCGTTGATGTACTGTGGTCTGCTCCAGAAGAGTTCTTTTCTTATGTGGAAGAACGGATATACCAACTAAATGGTTACCGGATGGGAACGCCTTTAGGGGATGCGGATCATCCTCTTTTCCGTAATCTTTGGTTAGGAAAACAGGCTCCAAATGTTGAGTCAGTGCTCCGGGCGGTTGGACAGGCTTCCAGCAAGGTTAAAGCCGCGGCCAACCGTGGTTATGAGCTTGGCAGTGCACGTCCGAGACAGGCTTCTCCTCTGCATGTCGGGGTACGGATGATTGGGGCATCATTCTATCCAGTCATTGTGGAAGTACATCCGAAGCAGAATCCTCGTAGTACATATCTAGAACAAAGACGTCATTTCTTGGAGGAGTTGGGGGTGAGAGGTAATGTCTAAGCAAGAACACTTGCTTTTATTCAGCATTGGACCAGTGCAGTCTTTTATTGCCTCAGCCCGAAAAACCGAGGATCTATGGGCTGGAAGTTATCTGCTATCTTTCTTGGTTGAAAAAGCGATCCAGCAACTACATCAACTGAGCCAAGTAGAGGGAGGCTCGGTCGAGCTCATTTTCCCAGCTGAACACGATATTGCAGTTTTTCCTCAGGTCGCATCGTTTCCCAATCGGTTTCTGGCGGTGGTCACCATGAGTTCGTCTCAAGTACCTACACTCTGTGGGGAGCTGGCATCGTTTATCCGTTACGAGTTTGAGGGGCTATGTCTTTTTGGTCTAGAGGATGCTTTTGCAGGTGCCACCTTAGATGACATGATGCGTCAGCTCACCCAAGAGCAAGCCCGAGGTGTTTTGGAGATCAACTGGGCTGTGGAGCCCTTGGATGGATTAGATTATGAAAGCGCCAGAAGAAACGTAGAGCGCCGTTTAGCATCTGTTAAGAACAATCGTCACTTTTCACTGCAAGATCAAGATGGCATTGTCTGCACAGTATGCGGTGAGCGTGAGGCTCTCCGTGAGACCGCTCATGATACACGCGATTCCATAGGGAAGATGAAATATCAGCTCCGTTCCACCTGGGGCAAGCTCAGCAGTAAGTATCGCGACCCGAAGGCGAGTGACGATCCCCTTGCCGAAGAAGACGTTGGAGCGGGGAGAATTAGGAGTAATGAGACTCTTTGCGGCGTTTGTCTCGGCAAACGGACAACTCGTGATTATCTCCAAGCACAGTTAAGCAGGACGATTCCCCGGTTCAGATCTACACATGAAGTTTCGAATCCTTTAGACTACTATGCTATCCTTAGCATGGATGGGGATAACATGGGACGCTGGTTGGCTGGGAAGGAAGGTGATTTTTCGGAACCTCCGGGAACCATAACCTTTCATCGCTTAATCAGTGAAAGACTTGCTCGGTTTGCTGGTGATGTAGTACCGAGGCGAGTTCAAGAAGCCGGGGGTGACCTGGTTTACGCCGGTGGCGACGATGTCTTAGCTTTCTTACCCCTCCCTNNTTTACTAGAATTTATGAATCAGATTCGTGCAGATTTCGCCAGCTTGGAGTTTGGGCTTCATCCTAATGCGACCGCCTCGGNCGGCGTTGCTGTGGTCCATAAGATGTACCCTCTGAATCTAGCTCTTCAGACGGCGCGCAACATGGAGAAACGGGCCAAGCAGTACATCCATCCCCACACGGGAAAACAGAAAGATGCACTAGGCATGGCGGTGTTTACTAGAAGTGGTGAAGTCAGCGAGTTCGTTGTGCCATGGACACTACAGGGATCATTTTCAAGACAGAGTCAGACCAATGTTACCAACCTTATGGGTAGTCTAGTAGATCTCCTCGGTGATGAACTGTCTCCCAGCTTCGCTCAACACTTCACCGAAGCTTTCTCCTCTTTGCTGGGTGTTGATTCTGCCGGACAGCGAAAGATCGCCATTTCGAGCGATCCTGTTATTAACACACGTGCTTTGACCGTTGAGATGTGCAGATTGATGGAGCGTTCTTTACGAGATCCGCGTTCGAACATTCGTAACGAACTTCCTGTTCTGTCTGAGACCTTGCTTCAGGTCCATGATCTAATGGATTCTAGCAGAGCGTTTTTTGGTTGGTTAAAGACGATGCAATTTCTGGCTAGAATGCAAAAACAGGAGGTGAGAGTGGGATGAAGTTGGTGCTCAAACCTGTGGACACATTCTTTTTCCGGAACCACAAGTCCATGAACGCTGGCGAGGACAGCTTTGCCAGTGGAGTGTTTCCACCCAGACCAGGAACGGTTTACGGGGCTTTGCGGAGTGCGTATATGCACAAAAAGAGTAACTTTTCTACTTTCGCAGCTGGTACCGATTCTGAGTTAGTACGGTGGATGGGAACACCTTCTCGCCACGGTGAATTTGCCCTGCAGAGTATATTTCTGCAGGATGATCAGGACCTGATCTTCCCCCTTCCCCTCGACAACCAGGTAGTATTGAATACTGGAGGAGCGGCACAAGCCAAGCCTTTGAGATTGATATTCGATCCTGAGAAAAAGGAGCTGGGTTCCGATCGTTCCTCTTTTCGTCTCTACGGAGTGACTGAAGAGAAATCGGTTAGCGCAGCAGGGAACTTCGTTTATCGGGACGATTTGATTCAATCGCTGTTACACCCCTCGCCCCTTCCCGCCTATTCGCTTGAACGATGGTTGGTTAAGGAGGCGAAGGTCGGTATAGCACATAATTGGCGCACGAGACAGGCGCGGGAGGGCATGTTTTACTCGTACGACGCATTGCGCTTCAAGGATGGAAAAAACTCTAGTCTGGTGGCCTTCATAGGACAGGGGCCAGACTTTTCGGGGGTAGAGATGGCGTCTCTTGGGGCCAAACAACGCCCTTGGAGCCTAAGAGCCGAGTCTAGGCCAGAGTTGGGCGTATCTCGTGAAGACTTAGTAAAGTCTATTGAACAAACTGGCATAGCCAGGATTATCATAGTTACTCCAGCCTTGTGGAAGTACGGAGTTCGTCCAGCATGTTGGGATAGCAACAAAGATGCTTTGTTGCTGGAGGATCGAGAGTATCCAGTTCTCGCAGCAGCCATTGGACGCCCACTGCTGGAGGGAGGATGGGATATCGTCCGGAGACGTCCAAAACCTCGTTGTAATGCTGTACCTCCCGGTAGTGTACTCTATGTAGAGGTCAGACCGGGAAGTGCCAGAAATCTGGTAGACGCGGTGCACGAGGCGAATTTCAGCGATCGACTAGCACAAGAAGGTTACGGGTTTGCACTCGTTGGGTGCGGACTACTAGAGAGATAGAGGGAGGATGAACGGATGTTTACTAGAGTTGAACCATTTTTGCTGTATAGTGTGTCGTCGGTTCATGCAGGGAGTGGTAGTGAGTTGGGGGTCGTAGACCTACCCATTCAAAGGGAACGCCACACAGGCTATCCAAAAATTGAGAGTTCTTCCTTGAAGGGAGCAATTCGCTCTGCCGTGGAAAGTCAGAAAAACCCGGCCAAGGATAAGATAGAGCTGGCCTTTGGTAGTGAAGCAGGAACGAACTCAGAGCAAAAAAGTGTAGCTGGGGCTTTGGCCTTTTCCGACGCAAGAATCCTCCTCTTCCCAGTTCGTTCCTTGAGAGGGGTCTTTGCCTATGTCACCTGCCCATATGTCATCGACCGCTTAAACCATGACCTGGAAACCTACAGCAAGGAAATCCCACTCTTTCCAGTCCCAGTCGCCAATACGGTATCCTCAGATCTCTTGACAGTAGGCAAGGAAAACCAAGTTATCTTGGAAGAGTACACCTATACAGTACGGAACGATGAGAATGTTCAAGCTTTAGCGGAACGTTTGGACAAGCTTGTTTTCCCAACCGATACTGCCAGTGGACGCTTAGCCTCCAGGCTCGTTGTATTGAGTGACGATGAATTTGGTGATTTTGTACAGATGTCAACCGAAGTCAATGCTCGTATCAAAATCGACTCAAAGACAGGCATAGTGGCGCCAAGAGCTCTATGGTATGAGGAGAATCTTCCCCCTGAGACTATCCTTTATTCGTTCTTGTTCGCTGGAGAACCAAGAGTAGAGGGAGAAACCATCCTACAGGGTGCGGATGAAGTTGTAGGTTTTATCAAAGATGAGAATGTCCTACCTTCTGTCTTCCAGTTAGGAGGTAACGGTACGTTAGGCAAGGGAATGTTGCGCAGGATTTGGTTGACTGAGGAGGGTGCTTATGTCTAAGAGTCTCTTGGAACAAGGCCGCGCGGCTTACGCTTTTGCACAAGTGGACAGTTATCTGAAGGGCAAAGGTAAGAAAGAGCAGGGCGAATATCGCTCCTACCTCAAGAAACTTCCGGCAATGGTGCAGATGAATGGTCTTGGGGAAACATTGGCTTTCTATTTTTCCAAAGGGAAAACACACCGCGACATCTATCAACAAATTTCGAGTTGGCTCAGGAGTCAATACGGAGATCGTTTTGAAGACAGGGAAGTTCTAGAAGAGATTGTGAACATGACAAGTTCCGATTACCGCATGATGGCTGTTGAAGTGGTGGCGCTGACGAACTGGATGCGCCGTTTTGCCGATGGCCTGGTGAAATAGAAAGGGGGAGGGATATGCATCATCCCCGCGATACAGTGGCTTTGTGGAGGAAGACCGGACACACCTTGGTGGATAATAGTTGGTATCGGGTACATTATTTTCAGCAGAAAAGCAGAGAATCAAAGGTGGATCAAAGATGCCATCCTTTGGCAACATCCATATCTCCCACTTCAGAAGGAAACTCTGTCATGGAGCAGTATCTTCGGATACGTCTGGAAAGTCTCTTGGACTTAGGCGCACAGGTTGAGCTACGAGTCTTGGAGGGGACCATGGATGAGTTTGTTCTTCCTGGTTTCGGAGGTGAGCATGTGAGAGAAACTTCACTGACTCTGCACCATCTCTTTGGAGTACCTTTCATACCGGCTTCAAGTCTCAAAGGTGTTGTACGTAACTGGTCTGTGCAAACCTTCGCCCATGGTAACGAGGAGGCTATGGAATCTGGCGATACCCTACCAGCCCGTTATTTTCAGGCCATCTTTGGTACCCAGGAAGGCAAGAGCAATGTACAGTTCTATGATGTCTTTTTCGAAGAAGGATATGAGATAGTGCCCGACGTATTGACAGTGCATTTCCCCAATTATTATAGGGGACAGCAAAGTGCCGACGATAGGCAGTCGCCAAACCCTGTCAAGTTCTATGCAGTCCGAGGAAAAGGTGCACGAGTGGTGTTTTCTGTGGACATCGAATCCTGTAAGCTTGATGATTTACCAGAAGTCATGACGCATTGGATAACAAGCGCTCTATGTGAACTTGGCATTGGTTCGAAGACCGCTTCTGGTTACGGACGTTTTTCCTCGGTACGAAATGTAACAGGAGATGTCGTCGATGATTGGAGAACGAAGAAGCAACAAGAGTTGGAACTCCAGGCACAAGTGCGTGAAGACGAAGAGAGAAGAAGGCAAGAGGAGGCACTCCTTGCTAGCTTGAATGAGGGTGAACGCTTGGCTTATGAGATAGCCCAGCTTTCAACTGATCAGTTGGATTCAGATCGGAGCAAGTCGGTCTTGTTCGAACAGGTACAGGCCCTGTCAGGTGGCGAACAACAAGTGGCAGCTAGCGCTCTCAAAGAGTATTGGGAGAAAACAGGTGACTGGAAGAAACCGAGCAAGCGTCAGAAAGAGAAGAATTCGATTATACGTCAAATATTAGAGGTATAGGGGGACCACGATGTCGCGCCTGTTTTTTACTACTGTGGGTACATCGAGCATGTTTAGACTCCCACCGGAGATCGATCGTGATGATCCTCAAACATGCTACAACTTCTTGCTGGATTTGTTCCTTCGAACGTACAGGGAGAATCCCGAGGCGGTGTTGGGTTATAGTGCGGAATTGAAAAGTGTTTTCAAGGCCGGAGTGACCAAGGAAGACTTGGTGGTTCTGATTTCTACCGATACCGTTCAAGGGTATATGTGTGGAAGGCTACTCAGTGATTTCTTAGGGGATTCCGTGGGCTGCGACGTGCATTTGGAGCAGGTTGAAGGTTTACAGATGAAGGATGCAATACGCTTCAAAGAAGTTGGTTTACATAATTATCTAGATTTTCTGTTTAGGACCTATCACTGCTATGAGGCATCTCATCGGATAATTATTAACTTGACCGGAGGTTTCAAAGGAGTTATTCCCTATAGTACCATGGCAGCCATGCTCCTTGGACTTCCCATCGTATATGTCTTCGAGTTTTCCGATGAGTTGATTTACCTTCCTGCCCTGCCCCTTAGTGTTGATTCAGTGTGGTACTCGCAACGCTTGGAGCGTTTCTCACTATTGGAAGAAGGTACGGTTGATGAAACTGTCTTCTTTGAAGGCATGTCCATGCAGGAACGTGAAGAGATGGGGCTGGTCGTGGATTGCCAGGAAGGTCAAGTCCGTCTTTCGGCAATCGGGAGACTGGTTTGGGAGAGGTTCGGGAGGAACAAGCCGTAGACGAAGGG
>JGI24709J26583_10004472_pt1 | contig 10545 bp, 8 predicted proteins | sample BioPla2DNA1_FD_26583 | JGI IMG/M metagenome (IMG submission 26583) | reverse complement strand
TAAATATAAGAGTGGTGGCTTCCCATGAAACCAGGCTTAAGCGTTTCAGAGAAAAATACGGTCAGGAAGGTTTAGATGCTGAAATGCTTATAAAACAGACTGACCGCCGCCATAAAAGATTTATTTCCCTCATTTATGGTACTGATTCAACAGACCCTTTACTCTATGATATGATTTTAAATACTGACAAAATGATGGTAGAGCAATGTGTCGAGCTTATCGCCTATAATATTAACCTGAAGGAAAGCATGAAATATTCCGTATCTTTAAATCAGAATGGTACAGATAAAGACACCGGGTTCAAGAATATCATCTTCAAGCATCCAGCAGAAGAAGAATTTGCAAATATTCTAAACATGTATGGCATTGCCTGGGAGTACGAACCCAAGACCTTCCCTGTCAGATGGGATGCTGAGGGCAATGTCACCATGGCCATCAGCCCAGATTTTTATCTTACTAAATTTGATACATACATTGAGATTACAACTATGGATCAAAAATATGTAACCACAAAGAATAAGAAAATAAAACTGTTAAGGGAGCTTTACCCTGGTGTGAATATCAATATAGTATATAAAAAGGATTTCTATTCTTTACTTGAACGTTTTGGCTTTAGCGGAGGAGACAGAATTAATGAATTTAACAAAAATTAAAAGGATTGTATTTTCCGAGGAACAAATAAAGAACAGAGTTTTAGAACTAGGGAAGCAAATAAATACTGATTATTCCGACAAGAACCCCATATTGATAAGTGTTCTTAAAGGCACCCTGTACTTTATGGCAGACCTCACCAGAGCCCTTGACATTCAGGTTAGTATTGATTTTATGTCTATAGGNGTNTATCCGGGTATATCCAGGAATACCGGTATAGTAAAGATAAACAAGGATCTTGACCTAAATATTACAGGAAGACACGTACTCTTTGTTGAGGACATAATAAACACAGGCCTTACTATGGGCTACCTGGTTCAGAACTTAGAATCAAGAAATCCTGCCAGTATAAAAATCTGTACCTTGTTGAACAATTCAAGAAAGCGTCTTATGAACCTCCCGCTGGAATATGTCGGTTTTGAAGTGCCGGATGTATACCTTGTGGGCTACGGCCTTGACTACAACCAGGAATACAGACATCTGCCGTATATTGGCGAATTCGAAAACTGCTAATTAGTAAGCCCCACGCTTTTAAATACTCAAATACATTGATGCTCTGAACCGCTAGATAAAACTCAGTAAAAAGAAACTCAATAGTGGGATGGTAGCAAGAGATATCAACGTTGAAAATAAANCGCCTGCTGAAGCTGCAGTCTGATCCCCGCCGTAGTTTGCACATAGCATGGTTGTGCTGGCGGGTGCAGGCATAGCGGTAATAATAGTCGCAACACTAAGTATTAACCTGTTATCAATAAATAATCCTATCAAAAAGTAATAAATAAACGGGAATATTAACATTCTTATAATCAGGACTATATATACTCTCCAAGCTCTTATAGTTTTCTTGAACGATATTGCTGCAAGTGCACAGCCGATTGTCATCATGCTCAGCGGACTGGTTACCCCATCCATAAACATCAAAGCATTAACAATGAATTCAGGAGCCTGGAAATCTATGAAATATATCACATAAGAAAGCAACGAAGCTAAAACCATAGGTGTAAGTAGCGCCTTCCAGCTAAAATGAGATTTTTCTTTGGTACCGCTAACAAGTACAATACCATAAGTGTAACAGAATATATAAAATGCCATATTGATTATAGCTGCATAGAATAGGGCATTCGGACCAAAAATCGCTCTTATTACAGGGAACCCAAAGAAAATGGAATTTGTAAAGATAAGCATAAACTTTGTAACACCGATTTGTTCACTTGGAATACGTAGTAATTTTACCAGAAATATAGCCACTACTATCAGAATTCCCACCGTTAGAAAAGCTATGACAGTCAGTAATACCGTTTGTGAATTACTTAAAAGACGCTCATTTCTAAATACAGAAGCTAGAATTGAACAAGGCAAAGTCAGGTTAAGTACTATCCGTGAAAGGTGTTTATTGGAATCATCGTTCATAATATTAAGCTTAGCACCGACAAAACCTAGCATGCTTGCAAAAAGCAATACTACCATTTGTTCAATTATAGAAGCCATGTTCACTTTATATGAGCCTCTCTTTCAATTGTTGGAATTTCACACATGCATATCGTTTATTTGATGTTTAAACTTCCGCAAACAACATTACGGTAAAAAATTGTGCTCCCGATTTCCAGATCGAGAGCTTAAAAAGAAATAATTAATCAGACTGCGATAACTATCGACCTATATTAAACAAGCCGTAAACTAATATGGTTAGCTTATATAATAAACCAATCATCAGCCTTTGACTGCTCCCGCCGTCAGACCCTCTACAAAATACTTTTGAATAGCCGTAAACAGGATTATTATTGGGATCGTTGTCGCAGTACCTAATGCCATGATGGTACCCCAGTCAATTTCTGTTGAACTAATATAATTCGCCAGTCCTACAGTAAGCGTTTTCATCGTATCGCTGGAAACCAGAACACTAGATAAGAGGTACTCGTTCCAGGAAAGAATAAATGCCATAATGCCAGTGCTCAATATACCCGGTACACATAGCGGCAGAACAATACGATAAAAAGTCTTAAAGGCAGATGCACCATCCATTAATGCAGCTTCTTCAATTTCCTTAGGAACTCTTTTAAAAAAAGAAATCAGAATCCATATACAAAAAGGGAATGTAACGCAAACATGGCCAATGATTACTCCCAGATAACTGGAATTTAAGCCCAAACCCGCAATAATCCGATACAGAGGAGTCATAAGCATGATTGGAGGAATACAATAGGCAGAAAGAACTGCAGCTATAATCAGCTTTCGCCCTCTATACTTAAAACGTGTAAGACTATACGCCCCCATAGTTCCAAATACACTGTCAATAATCATGGTGGAAACAGCAACGATAAGGCTGTTTATAAAATAGCGCAGTACAGTTGAGTCAGTGAATGCTTTGCCGTACCAGACAAGGCTTGGGTTTCTCGGGAAAAATGCCGGTGGTGTTTTAAAGAGCTCTACAGAAGGTTTTAAAGAACTCAAAGCCATCCATAAAAGCGGAAAACTGACCAAAACTATTGCTGTTAATACCAGGACCCAAAATCCCAATTTACTGATAAGCCTACCCGCTATTTTGTTGTTCATTTTTCTTAGTCTCCTTTCCATGCTCAGTCCTCAGAAGTAACAGAGTTTTTAACGTAAAAAGCGACACAGATAAATAATAGCATGCCAAGGATAACAGAGATAGCTGAGGCATATCCAGTCTGAAAGGTCCCGAACGATGCCTGATAAATCATAATTGGCAAGTGAGTTGTTGAACCTGCTGGACCACCACCAGTCACCATCCATATCAAATCAAAATAAGTTGCTGTCCATATGATACGCAGTACCGCCAATACGATAGTCGGTTCCTTGAGATAAGGAATCGTGATATGCAAGAAGGTCTGAAAACGACCTGCTCCATCAACATATGCTGCCTCGTACAACCCTTTATCAATACCTTTAAGCGCCGCCCAGTAGATTAACATTGGAAACGGATACGATCTCCAGATGTTGATTATAATCAGAACGGTCATTGCGGTACCCGGCATTGCCAATAATGACTGTCGATGATCTATTAACCCGAGGGATTGCAACCATGTGCTGGCTATACCATAGTCACCGTTTAGTATCCATTTAGTTACCAGTGCCAAGGCAACAGCAGGAACAACATATGGTATAAGAAGAAAACTTCTGAAAGCTGTTCCAAAGCGCATGTTTTTTCTATTAATCAATAGTGCAAAACCAAAACCAAGCAACAGTTGTCCTATAACAGAAAACACTGTCCAGGTCACGGTATTCCACAAATATTTTGGGAACACCGTGCTGGTAAACAGTTTTTTATAGTTTTCAAGTCCAACAAAAGAAGTTGTGCTTTTCATCAGTTTTGCATTTGTGAAACTTAGGCAGATATTGTAAAGTACCGGGTAAAGAATAAACACTGCCAGAAAAAGAACGGTAGGTGCTATAAATAGTATCCCAAGTAGTTGTCTTTTTGAATAGCTGCCTTTACGTAAGTTATCTATAGCTTTTATATTTCTTCCTTGCATGTTTATTCCTCCCCGATAAATTGGTTAATTTCCGATAATTTCAAGCTGCTCCTGAAGCTGCTGATCAATGTAATCAATCGCATCTTTAGATGACTGCATACCAAGTGCAACCGATTGAATAGCTTCACCAAAGAATGTGGTTGCTTCAATCTGGGATGACATCTGGCTTAATCCGTTCTCCATACCGTACCAATACCAATTGCTATTCTCAAATGCGTCAGAAATCGTTGCAATTTCATCCTGGAATAATGTTACCGATTCATCCTGTTTATAAATCTCAAGTGCAGAATAAAGGGATGGGAATGCAAACATTGGACGCGATAAGGCACGTTCTGCAGCTCTTTCCGAAGTGTATAGTTTATTGATAAATTCCTTTGTTAGTTGTACTTTTGCATCTGAGCCCTGGTTGCTGGCTACAAAACAGTATCCACTACCGAAGGAAGCCGGTTTAACTCCATTCTGTCCAGGGAAGTCAAAACAACCTAGTTTATCAACCATATCAGGATTATTGCTCTGTGCCATACCTATTACTGCACCCATGTCAAGGGTCATAGCAACAGTTCCTTCGACCAATGCATTCCGATATTCACTCCAGGACCACTCTGTTGCGGATGGTGGAGATACCTTCTTGTAAAGGTCAATCATATAGTCAAGAACTTCGGTTGCCTTTTCTTTACTTTTGCCAAATACATACTCTCCTGTATTCGGATCAAAGGTATAAACATCTGCGGAATACAAGAACTCATAGAAAGTTTGTGGGGCTACTTGCACAGCATGCATAGGAACTGGGAAGCCATAAATATCTGTTTTACCGTCATTGTCTTCATCAATGCAAAGTGCTTCTGCCACAGCTCTGAATTCTTCCCAATTTGTAGGGACTTTAAGGCCTTTAGCCTCAAACAGATCCTTACGATACCATACAGATGTATGCAATGCCCAGTCTGGCACACCCCATGTTGTTCCATCAACTGTGAGAACACGTAAGTACGAAGAAATGAAATCATCACGTCCAACTGAATCAATTACATCGTCCAATCCAACAATCATATCCTGAGAATGCAAATAAGCTGCACCGGCAAAGTTGGTATGCATTATATCAGGAATAGAGTTAGATTCTACCGCTGTGGCAAGTTTTGTATACATATCATTGAATGATACAGTTACCATTTCAATCTCTATGCCCATTTCATTTGCCACTTCACTGAATTGTTTCTGGAGAACCTTTGCCTGAGCCTCAGCGGTTAGGTTGGTCCAAATAATCAGTTTATCTTTTGAGTCACCACTGCTGCTTCCACTTGATGGTACCGGAGAGTTACCTCCGTCTTTCGGGGCACCACATGCAACCATGGATATTGCCATCATGATTGTCAAAAATAGAGCTACCCATTTTTTCAAATTACGCATTAATTCATCCTCCTTAATTTTTATTCGTTAATGCTAATTGCAAAAATTAAAAATTAGATGATTGCATCCTGCTTTTTCAAAGTTTCCTGAAGCAGTTTTATATCCACATTTCGTGGTGTGGTCCCCTGTTTAACAGCGATAGCAGCTGCAGTTCCTGCTGCTTCTCCCATAACCATACATTGAGGCATACATCTGATACAATTAGCAACAGGCGCTTCGTAGGAAACACAACGGCCTGCCACTAAAAGACCCTCATTATTCAGCGGAAGCATACATCTATAAGGAATGGTCATGGATTTACCTGGCTCCAGGTCATGAACTACCATTGTAACTCCATCAGGGGTATGTGTCCCCGCCGGCATAGCCCCTCTGCCAATACTATCTTCAAATTCTCTTGCAGCCAGGAAATCTTCTAATGTAACTTTGTAATCACCGATAATACGCCGACTTTCTCTGATTCCTAACAGACCAGCAATTGCAGATAAATAAGCATTTTCAAATCCAGGTACGAAACGTTTCAGAGCTTCTGCCACATCATGCAGACATTTCTGAGAAAATACTTCCTGTTCGGTTCTCTCGTCAAAACCATTAATGCTGTGGGCCTCAATAGCTCCTGAGCAGTTAATTGTAACTTCCCCGGGATTAGGAGTTGAAGTAAATATTGCTAACCAGTTACGGAGATACTCAAGATGGGGTGGAAGTTCAACATTCTCAAGTTCATCTCGAAGACCATAATGCATAAAACCAGGAAATGTCTTAAACTCGCGCCAAGCTGGAGGTACTGTATGGTCATGCACTGGTGGGTTTTCCTCATAGTATTTCTTAACCCTTTCCATATCAATCCCAGCCATCTTTCCAACAAGAGTCATCGGCTGAATGTCTTTCTTTTGTCTGATTTCAAAAGGAGCTCCTGCTTTTGCTGCTACAACAGCATCGCCGGTACAGTCGATTACCACATTTGCTCTGACTTCCATATGCTCCATTTCGGATAGGATAACCAATCCTACAACTGTATCGCCCTCTTTAATTACGTCTACTATCGATGTATTAACGTATGCTGACAGATTCGGTTCTTTGCTAACCATCTCATCCAGCACGATTTTAGCTGCTTCAGTGTCATAAAGGAAACATACATCTGTGTTGGGATCTTCTTCAACAATTGCATTTCTCTCCATGAGGAGATTTCTTAATTCCCAAGCAATTCCTTTAACAATTACTTTTTCCTTATCACTAAAACCGACCCATGCACCCATCATACCAGCAGTGAATTGGCCGCCTAAACACCTTTGTTTTTCAACAATCAATGTTTTTGCTCCATTGCGGGCTGCTGCGATTCCAGCAATTACGCCTGCCGTTCCTCCGCCAGCAACAATGACGTCAAATCTCTTAGTTTTCATTTATACTCCCCCTTCATATCGCTTAATCCTCATCCCATTCCCATATAGAGCTGGGATGAGGATTATTATATTCTCCCACATACAAGGTTTTTAGTATCTGATAATTAATAATTACGCGATATAGCCATACTCTTTAAGTACTGCTTTAAGTGTTGACATTACGTCAGCTGGCAACTCAGAAATTACAGGCTTACGGCAGTAACCAGCATCAACACCTCTGAGTTTCATACCTTCCTTGATAATTTGCAGCCATGGTGTTGGCATGCCATCAGCTGTAGGTTTAGTAAACAGAGGCAGGTAAGGACGGATCTTTTCGAAGTGTGCTTTCATAGCTTCTTCCATCTTGCGCTCCTTTGCAAGGTGGTATACTTCGGTGTTCTCTTTAGGGAAAAGATTACCTGTTCCGCAAACCCAACCATCTGCCCAGCAGCTTAGACTTTCAACAGGACACACATCATACCCATAGAAAATTGCAAAACCATCGTTTGTAAGGTAACGGAGATTCTGTTGACGATAAACATCAGCCTGACGTTCTTTAACTGCATCAATAAATCCTTCGTTGTACAGCTTAGCCATGAATTCATCAGTCATCAGACAGGTAGAGTAGTAGGGGTTGTGATAAAGCATTATTGGAATATCAATTGCTTTACGCACTGTTTCATAATGCTTTAATAGTTCGTTCTCATTGGGAGCCATATACCAGGGTGTTACAATCATTACTCCGTCTGCACCATCTGCTTCTGCTGCAACGGACATATCAACAACATCCTTAGTACGATACGCTGCTGTTGAACAAACAACCTTAATTCTGCCAGCGGCTGCCTTAACTGTTGCACGGTTGACAGCAATCTGCTCATCTGGTGTCATTGCGATCATCTCGCCAGTGCTGCCGGAAGGAATAACACCTGATACACCGTTTTCAACAAGAAAATCAGTGCATTCTTTAATACCATTAAAGTTTATAGATTCATCAGCATTAAATGGTGTTACTATTGGTATGTAGATACCTGTCAGTTTTTCTCTTGCCATATCTCTTTTCTCCTTTGATACTCTTTAGATGTGAAATATATTTTTTATTGGAATAACTATTCCAATTTCTAATATAGACTAATTCCATCCTCAAGTCAATATGAAATTTATATTTCAAATATAACAACTCTTTTAATCCTCTATTTAAGCGCTCTTAATGAACTTAAAAATACATTTGTGTTTTTAGTTTAAGTAATAATAGTAATTCTAGCAAGTGATATGGAGTATGGGATTTATGCTTTATTTTCAACATATTCCTAGTTTCCCTCAAAGAAGTATTATATGTTCGAAATAATCATTCCATGAAAAACCCGTTGTATATAAAAGCTTCACGTACAACATAATAAAGCGCCTGAAATAGGCGTTTATAGTGAATTAAAAAAATAGAATAAGGTGCTTTGAATACATATTGACAATATATAATATAAATGATAAATTAAAACTAGTATAAAGGAAAATGATTTTTTCTTACTCGGAATGGTTATTCCAAAGTTGTATATGTAGATTTATAAATTATTATACAGAAATGGGATGTGTTAATTGAAAGAATCAGCAACAGCAGCACAAAATCCAACAATAATAAAAATGGTGGATCAAGCGTTGACGGTGTTAGATACACTGAGAATGTCACGGGAGAGTTTGGGTGTAAATGAAATAGCAAAGATGTGCGGAATAAATCCGTCTACAACTTTCCGTATTTTAAAAACCCTGGAGGTTAACGGCTGGGCATTTCAGTGCAGTGACAGGCGCTATATAGTAGGTGAAAAAATTGGGTTTGTCATAGAGAAAAACAATCTATATCTAGCCCTCAAAGAAGTATCCTCTTTTGTTATGAATCGCTACACCGAAAAGTACAATCAGGCAATGAACCTTACTGTTCGTGAGGGGGCTCGTTGCTATATTTTACAGCAGTCCCGCACCAAAAACCTTGTAGACTATATTCCCGCACTCTATTCTGATTTGCCTTTTTATGCATGCGCAGGCGGGAAAATTCTGTTGTCTGAATTACCCATTAATCTGGTGGATGAGATTATTAGCTCCTGTGAAATGATTCCTCTTACAAAAAATACAATTACTGATACCGAAGAATTCTGGCATGAATTACGAACTGTCGCAAAACAAGGCTATGCATTTGACGATAAAGAATCTGCTGAGAACGGCAGTTGCATCGCTGTACCTATTCGTGATTGCGAGGGTAATATTATTGCTGCGCTTTCATTTAGTGGTTTTGTTGGTGTTTCTGATAAAACTAAACTATTAGAGTATGTTCCGGCATTAAAAGAAGCATCCGCTGAAATCTCACATATGCTGTATGCTTGTTGGGGCCGATGAATCCCAACCTTCAGCACTTCAATTTTATGTGAATTATGTAATGATTTATACAGAAAAGCTGATATTAAAAGGCATAATAGGTATTTGAAAATGTCATTCTCATAGTTTCATGGCAAGCTGCTGTACTTTATGTGGCAACTTGCCATCTTTTTTACAATATACCGTTGTTTTTGGTACAATTAAAACCGATCGAAACGTAACTCAAAAAATCCTGCATAAAATAGAAATTCCATTGCGAGCGCCTCAAAGTAATAGTACCCTTTAAGCTGTCCACACTTGAAGGGGGTAATAGAGGATGCTATCCAATGCTAGTTTCAATACATCTCATGTTAAGGTTCGACTTTTAATACAAAAATCTAAGTTAAGCCTTCTTAGGCATTTCAATACATCTCATGTTAAGGTTCGACGGCGTAACCTTTGTCACCCCATTCTTCACCCCATGAATATTTCAATACATCTCATGTTAAGGTTCGACGTAAATCGCTCTTTCCATACACTTTTTTAACACCGAATTTCAATACATCTCATGTTAAGGTTCGACGTTAAGTTCTTGTTTCTTACTACCGCTTTATTATTATTTCAATACATCTCATGTTAAGGTGTTTTTGGCAAGTATAATTCCAAGCGGTGCGGAACTTAATTTTCCGAGCACCCCTGTCCCATTATTGGGATTTCATGGTTGAGTGTGTCAGTCTGTAACTTTGGCCTTGGAAAACAAGCAAATGGCTATGATGAACCAATCTGTCAATAATCGCACTGGTCAGTTTTTCGTCATAGAAAATACCGTTCCATTTACTGAATTCCAAATTCGTTGTGATTATCACGCTCCTTTTCTCATAGCATTCTGAAATAACCTGAAACAAAAGCTGTGAGCCATCTTTTTCAAAAGGAACATATCCCCATTCATCACAGATCAGAAGGTCAGTTTTTCGCAACTGTTTCATGAATCGTTGCAATTCCCCCTTAGCCTTTGCCTCACTTAAAAGATTAACTAATGTTGCCGTACGATAGAATTTTACCTTCTTTCCTCTGGAACAAGCTGCAACCCCAATGGCCGTGGCCATATGGCTCTTACCGGTTCCTACAGGTCCATAAAGAATCAGGTTTTCAAGCCTGTCAATAAAAATTCCGGTTTTTAGTTCTTCAATACTAATAGCTTTTGGTATCTGAATATCCTGAAATTCATAGTTTTCAAAGGTCTTTATGACATCAAAGCCTGCAGATTTTAGATTCCT
>JGI24709J26583_10004471_pt1 | contig 10545 bp, 8 predicted proteins | sample BioPla2DNA1_FD_26583 | JGI IMG/M metagenome (IMG submission 26583) | reverse complement strand
CGGCGACTGCAGCAAATACGGCGGTTGCAGGAAGTCCGAGGAGCAATGTCCCGCCGGCGGCGACTGCCATTACCAGCAATATCACAAGAGATAAGAGCATTCCAAGCCCGCCATTCATGTTTTGCTTCATTGCCTCCTGCTCACTGTTCCATACCAGTTTAGGATGGAACACATCGATCAGCAGGTTCAGCGCCACCATAGGCACAGAGCCGATCAGTCCGACTATGGTCGCCAGTATTGTCCACAGTATGGGCAAATTCAGCAGTATGGCNATGACCAGACTGGTGGTCAGCACTCCTATGGCAGAAACGATGTAGCCGCACAGGAACTTGGCATCTACCTGCTGTCTGGCAGCTACAGGTATCATTTTGGCGATCCACAGGGTCTTGCCTTCCCTTGACAAAGCAGTGGAAGCCACCAGATTCATGCCTGCAGTGAACAACATTACCCCAAGGCAGCCAAGCGCCGCATAGGGNACGATTTCCGGNTCTTTCAGACTGTTTATCAGCTCGGTCAGTTCAGGATCGCTTCCCTGCACGACGAACATCATCACCAATATCAGCGGGCCTATTATGCTGCCGACAAGTCCATTGAGTACATACATGGGAGTGCGGATCATCAGCTTCCACTCACGCTTCAGCAGAGCCAGCACAGGACTGGTGCCCCTGCTCAGATGCCTGTCGATCTGTTCGCCGGTGAGTTTCCGCTTCTTTCTGCCCACCTCCTGACCGGCGAGCAATGCCTTGTAGAAGGCCCGGTTTGCCACCCACAGCATGAAAATGAACAAAACGGCACAGACAGCGAGGAACAGCACAAAATATCCCGCTCCGGAAAGCCCGTTCCCAGAAAGGGCTTTCGTCGCCCATACCGCCGGCGGGAATCTGCTTCCTATCAGCTCTGCGAGACCTGTCTGTCCGGCGAAAAACTGCTCGATATCTGAGGGATCTTCAGGCATGTTCTGCATCAGCATGCTTACAAAAAAACTTGCGAATATCAGTATGATACCACCCGCTACAGCGAGCAGATCCTTATATCTGCCGATATTGACGACTCTCATCAGCAATATTACCATCAGCGCTGCTATGGCAAGCGGTATAACCGGAGCAGCAGCCATAAGGACAATGCTTTTCAGCCAGTAAAACAGACCCTGTGAGGTCCCGATACCATATATGATTATTGGCGGCAAAAGCAAAGGCAGCGATGTGAGGTATTCATTTACCATAACTACGATAAATTTACCGCCTATTATCTCATATGGCTTGAGCGGAAGAGGGACAAGGCTCATAATGTCCTTTGAGAAATAGAATGTGCCCATTATATAGAATATGCCGAAAATCAGTATGACAAGCTGAGCAAACACAAAGGCCATGGTCAGCACTATCTCAGGCTGGCCCATCAGCATCCCGCCTGCGAATGCCGACAGTATGAAGGCAGTGTACATGGCCAGCAACGGCAACAATGAAACGATTATCGCCGCTCCTATCAGTACAGGTTCCCAGCGCTTTTTCTTCTCCCTGGTGAACCTGTATTTAAGTGCGGAAATGCTGTAATTGATATTCAACTGCATTTTTATAAATGAAAAGAACGGCTTTGCCACTTTGTTCTTCATTGCTCTGTCAACTCCAGGAATATTTTTTCGAGCGAATCTTTTTTGTCGCCATGCCTGAGTTCGTCTATGGTCCCTATCGCTATAAGTTTCCCCTTATTGATTATCGCCACCCTGTCACACAGCTTCTCAGCCACTTCCAGTACGTGGGTGGAGAAAAAAACTGTGTTGCCTTTGTCGCAATGCTCACGCATCTGGATCTTCAGCAGGTGCGATGACTTGGGGTCGAGACCTACCATCGGTTCATCGAGTATCCACAGTTTCGGGTCGTGCAGCAGTGCACCGGCCAGTGCCGTTTTCTGCCGCATCCCGTGGGAATAGCTCCTTATCAGGTCTGCAGCCGCATCCCTGAGATTGAACATCTCAAGGAAGTACTCGATTTTTTCCTTCCTGACCGATGCCGGNACCTGATAGACATCTGCCATGAAATTCAGATATTCGATGCCGGTCAGGCGTTCGTAAAGGACCGGTTCATCAGGTACATATCCCATTTTCCTTTTGGCCTCTATGGGTTCTTTTGCTATGTCGGTCCCGTCGATGATGATGCTTCCGCTGTCCGGATTCAAAAGTCCCACTATCATTTTGATAGTCGTGGTCTTGCCGGCGCCGTTGGGGCCGAGAAAACCGAATATCTCACCTCTGCTGACCTTGAGATCCAGTCCTTCAACAGCCTTTACCTGGCCATTGTTGTAGCTTTTTGACAGATTACTGATATCGATCATGGTGTAAACCTCCTGTACAGATGTACTGTCCGGAATAATGCCTGCAGTCATGCCATTCCTTACAAGCGGCAGATCTCTGTATCCAGATATATTATAACATTGGTTCCAACCATATCATTATACGAACTATATGTATTTTTGTATGAAATGATACACAAAAGACCTGGGCTGCGCATAACCGGCATTTTGTCCGCCCCTGCAAAGTCACGCCTATTCAAGCACCAGGTATGATGAGCCATCGACCCTGATCATTTTGTCACTGTTCAGATTTTCCAGGACTATCTCATAGTCATTGACAATNACATCCGTAGCCATGACCATATATGACGAGAGCACATCGCCGATGCCTACGCTGTGCTGGATGTTCCTGCCCAGTATTTCGATCACACCGGGTATTTTGCCGATGTTTTTCACGGTCCCCTTCTGCTTTATCAGCTCTTTCAGAAAATTGAGCTGGTTCTTTTTCCTGCCAACATCCCCTATTTCGAAAAATGTGCCATCCTCTTTGTAGCCCTGTCTGAAGCGGACGAAGCCTTCCGCATCATGGCCGTCGAGATGCTGCATGCCAGGCTGTATATCTATGACCAGGTCCTGTGTAGGATCTATATAGTCCATCCTGTACGGAACATATATATCGACCCCGCCCAGATGGTCGACCAGTTCTCTGAAGCCTTTGGTATTGATTTTCACATAATCGTGGATCTCAAGGCTGAACTTTTCTTCGATCACATCAGCCAGGAAGCTGATGGAGCCTGATTTGAATTTGCCGCTGTACTTTATCTTGCTGCCCACGTGGTGGGTATAATTTATCTTATGGACCCCGGGTGAATGGAGCAGATTGGCTTTATCCAGTTCGGCCTTTATCTTGTCATTGTACTCTATGTATGTATCCCTGGGCACCATGATGATTTTGACTTTTTTGTTGACGCTGTCGACACTGACTATCCCGATGGTGTCATATAAAGCGTTCATCTGGTCCTCGCCGATTATGAGTACATTTCGGGAGCCTTCTTCCACAAGCTTAACAGAATATGGCTTGCCTGCAGTCAATCTTTCAGGTCCATCCGACACAGCATGTTCCGGACCGGAGTCGCCCCCATCGCTGTCCGTGCTTTTATCTGCCGGTTTGTCGTTACTGTCTCCCTGGACNTCCTGCCCTTCTGCATTTTGANCCTGACCCGTCCCCTGCATAAGTACTCCGGTTTCACATGCAACCATGAGCAGCACGATCCCTATCACTGTCAGTATACCGATCCATATGAGCAATACCCTCTTAGTCTTCATCAGCCGTTCTCCCCGTCTGGTCGATTTGCCTCACTCAGAAGTCAGATGCCNGGTCCGTATGGCCAGACCGACCGGCAGGATCCGCATTCATCCTTCACAGTCATCGATCATGTAAAGTCAGATGACAAAATTCCTCCCGACCTGGCTTCGATATTCATTATTATACGCAAATAATCAGCAGATTACGTATACCTACTATATTATAATGCTGATTTATTTCAGTTTCAAATGATTACTGTTAAAAATTTGTTAAAATGTGTCGGACCTAAATCCTTCATTACGCGCATAAACCAGAAACAGCCGTGAAAATTCACGGCTGCTCCCGGNTCATAACAGGTGCTTCGATTCTGCTGCTTTATATAGTCATGTATGTTGTCGCGTATACTGCTTCATTTNCTGATATGCATGTTGTCCCGTATGCTGTTTCATATGCTGGTGTGTATACATGTCCCTTATGTTGCATTATTTGCTGATGTGCATGCTATCCCGTTTACTGCTTNATTTGCAGTCATGTGCGCTNTTTTGTATACTGGTCTGTATAATGTGCTGTCTGATGACCTGTGCGCTGCTTCGTACAAAACACATCCATTGCCTGTATGTTGCCTCATATGCAGCATTATAAATTGCTCCGTACACTACACCATGCATAGTATCGAATATTGCCCTGTATATTGTATATACCCTGTAAATCTAAACTTTAATTAACTTTCTGTCGGGCAGATCATTTTTTTGATCCGATGCCTTTCCTGACCTTCTCAATAATGTTCTCCTTTGTCAGGCCGTATTTCTCCATCAAAGCCAACGGATTGCCTGATTTGCCGAAAGTGTCCATAGTGCCTGCCTTGAGCACGGGGACCGGATACTCCTCTGACAATACCTCACTCACGGCACTTCCCAGGCCGCACAGTACATTATGCTCTTCAGCCGTGATAATGACTCCGGTCTCGCGGGCAGCCTTCAAAATGGCTTCCCTGTCAAGGGGTTTGATCGTGTGCATGTTCAGAACGCGCACATTTATGTTTTCCTTTTCAAGCTCCTCTGCTGCCTTCAGAGCGACCTGGACCATCAACCCTGTGGCAATGACAGTGGCATCGGAGCCCTCTTTCATAGTGACGGCTTTGCCGATCTCAAAACTGTATCCGGGTCTGTCTGTCACTGATTCGACAGCCAGCCTGCCCAGTCTCAGATAGCACGGGCCTTCATATTCTGCGATGGCTCGCACTGCTTCCCTTGTTTCATTGCCATCGCAGGGGCATATTACGACCATGCCCGGTATAACGCGCATAAGGCCGATATCCTCGAGACACTGATGTGTCGCTCCGTCCTCACCTACAGTAAGCCCGGCATGAGTCCCCACTATTTTGACATTCAACCCGGGATAAGCCACACTGTTCCTGATCTGGTCGTATGTCCTGCCTGCCGAGAACATGGCAAACGAATGCACGAACGGGATCAGACCGGTCGTGGCCATACCGGCGGCCATACCGACCATGTTGGCCTCAGCTATCCCCACGTTATAAAAGCGTTCGGGATATTTTTCACCAAACATGCACGACATGGTACATGTGGATACATCAGCATCGAGGGCTACAATCTTTGGATTGCTTCCGATTTCTGTGAGTGCTTCACCGTATGCGTGCCTTGTTGCGATTTTTTCTGCCATTTTTATCCCTCCAGTTCTTTCCTTCTCAGTTCCAGTTCATCAAATGCTGTTACGAATTCTTCATCACACGGTGTCTTCCCATGCCACTGGCATTTGTTTTCCATGAAGGAAATGCCTTTGCCCTTCACAGTGTTGGCAATGATCACTGTGGGCTGTTCTTTTGTCTCTTTTGCTTCATCTATCGCATCAGATATCTGCTTTACGTCATGTCCATCTATTGAAATCACATGGAAGCCAAAGCTCCTGAATTTGCTTTCCAGGTCACCGGTGTCAAGGATTTCTTCNACGGTTCCGTCAAGCTGCACTTTATTCGAATCGACGATTACCGTCAGATTGTCCAGCTTATTCGCACCGGCATACATGCATGCTTCCCATATCTGACCTTCTGCCAGTTCTCCGTCGCCTACCACCGCGTAGGTGCGGAAGCTCTTCCCAAGCTGTTTTGCAGCTACTGCCATACCTACAGCAGTTGACAATCCCTGTCCCAGTGAGCCCGTCGACATGTCGACACCCGGCACCTGGGTCATTTCAGCATGACCGGACAGATAGCTGTCTATCTTCCTGAAAGTCTTGAGATCCTCTGTCGGGAAAAAGCCTCTGAGGGCCAGGGTAGGATAAAGCGCTACGGTAGCATGTCCTTTTGACAGGACAAAGCGATCTCTGTCTTCCCATCGCGGTTCTTCCGGACGTATGTTCATTTTTTCGAAGTACAGTACTGCCATTATTTCAGACAGTGAAAATGCACCACCTATGTGGCCTGAACGGGCGCACTTGACCATGTTTAGCCCTGTTACGCGCAGTTCATGTGCTTTTTTTTCGAGTTCCCTGATTCTTTGAGCGTCCATACAGTTCATCCTTTCTTTCAATATTTGCTGCATATGAGATTCGATCTTTACTTCTGTCTGATTGCTCTTTCTCTGGTTGCATATTTACTGTGTCTGTATTCGTTTATCTCTGTTTGTCCGTTCATCCCATACGGTCCCGGACATGCTTTGTGCTCAGTAACAGGTGTACCCGCCGTCTATGACTATGTTGCACCCTGTCGTAAATGTTGAGGCGTCACTGGCCAGGTATACCACTGCTCCTGCTATCTCGCTGGCAGTGCCCAGCCGCTTCATCGGGGACATGGCAAACCACGTGTCCATCCAGGCTTTGTTGGATGTGGGTGGTGTCATGTCTGTACATATATATCCCGGGCTTATGGCATTTACCCTGATATTGTGCTTAGCCCACTCACAGGCCAGCGATTTGGTCAGGTGTATCACGCCTGCTTTGGCTGCATTATATGCCACCTGCTCCTGGGGATAGTTGACGATCATCCCGGACATCGACGCAGTGTTGATGATAGAGCCGCCGTTGCCGTCCGCTATCATATATCTGCCTGCTGCTCTTGCCACAAGGAATACTGCATCCAGATCTATTGCCAGTACCTTTCGCCATTCCTCGAATGTCATGTCCTCACACTTTACGCAGTACGCAATGCCTGCATTGTTGAAAACAACATCGATCCTCCCTGATTTTTTCTTGATCTGTGCGAAGGCATCATCAACTTCTTTTTCTTTCGTCAGATCGACTTTTATACTGTAGGCCTCTCTCCCCAGTTCTTTGATCTGTCTGACGGTGTCATCAGCATCGAGGATATCGAGTATCGCCACGTCTGCTCCGACTTCGGCCAGTGCTATGGCGCTTGCTTTGCCTATGCCCCTTGCTCCTCCTGTGACCACTGCTTTCTTATCATGCAGCATGAAATAATCCAGAATGCCCATAGATACACTTCCTTTCCTGTTTTTGGGAATAGTAAACCAGCCATGCATTTATTTAAACTAAAATACACGTTGCGAAAAACACGGTTTGAAATTTTATACTAAAATTCCTCCGACAAAGTTAATTTTTCCGAAATGTCTGCGTTTTAATCCAACAAATCTATTATTTTATGTGTTTCCAGATAATACTTGGTCATCGCAATGGATGCACCCAGAAGTACCGAATTCTCATCAAATTTGGAAAGCCGCAGATCCAGTCTTTCATACAGTATAGACGGAAGCATGTCCTTCAGATTGCTCCTGAGCTTCTGCAGAAATCTCTCACTGCGTATTATCTTGTCTCCCAGGATGATCACATCAGGGTTGAGAATGAAGATCAAGCCTGTCAGCCCATATGCCAGTAATCTGGCTACCCTGTTGACTGCCCACACTGCCAGTTCATCCTTGTTTTCATATGCCTGGTAAATATCATAGAGAGTCGATTTTTCACTGAGACAACTGTCCGGGAAATCCATCAGCCTGTCCTGGATAAGGCCCTGCAGTGCTCTCGGCGATGCATATTCTTCAAATGTGCCTCTGAATGAGCTGGTGCTGTTGGGACTGTAGTTGACGGAATTGAAGTTTATGCCCATATGGCCTATCTCCCCGGCAATCCCGTTGGCGCCATGGAAAAGCTTTCCGTCGATGATGATGCCGGCACCAAAGCCGATACCGCCGATGATACTGAGCATCGTGCCTGTGTCGTTGTCGCAGTTTCTGATATACTCGTCCCACTCTGCCAGGGCACTGAGATTTGCGTCGTGGTCCAGCATCACTATATATCCCGGGAACATCTTCTGCATCTCTTCCCTGAAATCGACCTTGCTCAGCTCAGGGAATGCGTCAGTCATGGCTATCATCCGTCCATCACTGCAGAACAGCCAGCCAAGTATCCCTAACGATATACCCAGCACCTTTCTCCCCTTCTGGTTGTCCAGAAGTCGTCTGGTATACTTTTCAAGCTTGTCGAGTATGCTCTCGATATCGTCATCGTTTGTGATATCTACCTTCATCAGGTCGGAAATCTCACCATGGATATTGCAGTATGCAAAGCTGAGATCATACCTGTTGATACGGATGACCAGTGTGACATAGTCGCGCATTGAAAGCCGGATCCCCGCTGTCCTCCTGCCATTGCTGGCAATCACGGTCCCTGCTTCTTCCACGATGCCGATGTGTGAAAAATCATTTATAATATTGGTGATAGTCGCTTTGTTGAGTCCGGTCTGCCGTACTATATCTGCCCTTGATATGCTGTCATTCCGCAACAGGATCTCTATCACGGAGCACCGATTCATTCTTCGCATATCATGTGCATTTCCAACCTTCATGGTATATATCCTCTTTTCTTTTTAATGATTATTACTATTATATACCATCTAAAAGTTTATTGCATAAACTTTTGCTATCTTTATAATATTTTATTATTAAGTATTTGTCAAGCTATTTTTTTCAATTTCATGTCCATTTTTTAATGTTGATATATAAAGGTACATAAAGCATATTTGGCATATATGGTCATTGCAAATATCCTGTATTGATGATATCCTTTTATTAGCTGGTAAAAGTTTTAGCGATAAACTTTTAGAGGTGTTTTGTTTGAATTCTGGCGTGATTTTCGATATCAAAGAATTTGCTATATATGATGGCCCGGGGATCAGACAGACAGTGTTCCTGAAAGGCTGCCCGCTGCGATGCAGCTGGTGTCACAATCCCGAAGGGCTCGACCCTGCTCCCGAGCTGCTGGTCAACAGGAACACCGGCATCAGCAGGGTTTTCGGCGAAGTGCTGACTGCCGCCGAGCTTGCCGGACGCATCCTTGAGAATGCCGATTATTACCACGCATATGGAGGCGGGGTGACTTTTTCGGGCGGCGAGCCTTTGCTGCAGCCGGAATTCCTTTCAGAAACGCTGTCGCTGTTGCCGGATATCCACAAAACTATAGAAACATCAGGTTTTTCTGAGCCGGATACCTTCAGAGAGATAATACACATGACCGATCTGGTGATGATGGATGTAAAAATGGTCGACACCGGAAAACATATAAAATACACAGGCCAGGACAACGGATGCATACTGGAAAACCTGAGATATCTCTGCCAAAGCGGAGTTCCGTCCATTATACGTATTCCGGTCATCCCGGGCGTCAATGACGATGCGGACAATTATGCGAAGACGGCAGAACTGATAAAAGATTCGAAGTCACTGGTGAGAGTCGAGCTCCTGCCTTTCCATAAGACTGCCGGTGCCAAGTATGACATGTATGGGATCGACTATGAGCCCATGTTCGACGTAGACCGTGAAGGCCAATACAGCACCGATATTTTTGCAGACTACGGTATCACAAGTGTNATACTGTAACCGGACTTATATACGACCCAGGAAACGCAGCAATAAGACCAGGCAACATACCAACTAAGGAGCGTGATATCATGACTGAGCGTATCAGAGAACTCCGGGATTTTTTCACAGTGGAGAAAAGGCACCGGTCCGTAAGGAAGCAGCCGGAGGACCCGGCAGTGCTGACAGAAACGTTCATGCGGGAAAATGTACCGGAAATGCAGCGGGCTGTTTTACGTCTGAAATATATGCTGGACAATGAAACCCCTGTCGTATTCAAAAATGAACAGATAGCACTAACCAGAACAATCCCGCAGGTCCCCGAATTATACACTCCCGGGGAAATGGAGCAGATAAGGAGCATATATCGGCTTCATGAGAGAGGCGAGGTCTGCAATATCAATGTGGATTACTCAATGCTGCTGGATAAGGGCTTTGATGAAAAGCGTGCAGAGATCAGGACTGCTCTGCTGAAGTTCAGCAAACGGAACGATACTGCTTCCTGCGAGTATCTCGAGTATTTGCTTTCCATACTTGATTCAGTGGAGGGTCTGGCCGAAAGGTACAGGAAAAAAGCAGAGGAGGTCGGCAATCTGATCGTTGCTGAAAGCTTCAGGCAAATCCCGGCCGGCCCTCCCCGAACCTTCCTTGAGGCACTGCAGATGCTCCGGCTGATCCATTTCACCATGTGGTGCGGGAACAACTATCACAATACCCTGGGACGCTTTGACCAGTATATGTACAAATATCTGAAAAAGGATATGGATGACGGCATACTGGATTATGACAGCGCCCTGGAGCTTGTCGAAGAGTTTTTCATCTCACTCAACAGGGACAGCGACCTTTATCCCGGCATGCAGCAGGGCGACAACGGCCAGAGTCTTGTTCTGGGCGGCCTCGATCCTGACGGCACCGACAGCTATAATCTGCTTTCCGAGTTGTGTCTTAAGGCAAGCCTCGAACTGAAGCTCATCGATCCCAAAATCAACCTGCGGGTGAGCAGTTCGACTCCGCCTGAGCGTTTTGAACTGGCTACTTTGCTTACCAGGCAGGGGCTGGGATTCCCCCAGTATTCAAACGACGATATAGTCATAGAAGGGCTGACGAGACTTGGATATGACAGAGAAG
>JGI24709J26583_10004468_pt1 | contig 10550 bp, 7 predicted proteins | sample BioPla2DNA1_FD_26583 | JGI IMG/M metagenome (IMG submission 26583) | reverse complement strand
CTTGTTTCTTCTTTTAAATGCAATCCTATAACGGCTCATACTTCTTTTCTGCGAACCCGAGAAGATAATCAAACTAGAGGAAATGTATTGGCTAGACATCTCATTCAGTCCTTTCTTCCAGGAGAAACTGATGCTGAAACTGCTCATGAAATTGGAAAAAAGCTCTGCCAACAACACCTTAAAAATGAATATGAATATGTTCTTGCTACACATGTTGATCGAGGACATATCCACAATCATATTATCTTTAATAACGTCAATATGGTGACTGGTAAATGCTATCAATCCAACAAGAGAAGTTACCATCAAATAAGAAACGTCAGTGATGAACTTTGCAAGGAAAATAAGCTTTCCATCATTGACCCTTATTACGAAAGCTATAAAAGAAAATATAAAACTAAAGGGAAGTCTTGGTATGAATTTCAGCATACTAAACAAGGAACTTCTTGGAAATCTAAGCTTCAATTTGATATCGATCGTATGCTTAAACAAGCTAAAAACTGGGAAGATTTTCTAAAGAGAATGTCTGAGTTAGGTTATGAAATTAAACATGGTAAGCACATAGCTTTCAGGCATAAAGACAAGCAAAGATTTACTCGTGCTAAGACAATAGGTGAAGATTATACAGAGGAAAGACTAAAAGACAGGCTCCAAGAATCTATTCAAATCCATCGTCCAGGCATCAAGCAAAGAGTTGGCAAAGTAATCGATATTAAAAACAATGAAAAGATTAAATCCAGTAAAGGATATGAATTTTGGGCTAATAAACACAACCTAAAGACTATGGCTGATTCTGTTATCGCTATACGTCAACTTGGGATTAATTCGAAGCAAGAACTAGAAGAACAAATTCAAAAGATAGCAGACGAAAGACAAGGTCTTCTAGACGAAATTAAAGATATTGAATCTAATATGGAAAAGCTATCTAAAACGATGGAGCAAGTAGAAACAATCAGAAAGTACCGAGAACATTATAAATATCATAAAGCTAATCCAAATGATGAGATTTTTGCCAGGGAGTATTCCGCTGAATTAACGCTCTATACTGTTGCTTCGAAAGCTATAATTAAAACCCATGACTCTGTTCCCAAATCTAAGGATATTCTTGATGGACTTGATCAGTTGCAAGAAAAAAAGAATACCCTTATGAAAGAGTATTCTAAGTCAAATGATTTATTTTCTGAGCTAGTTCAATATAAGAAAAACTATGAGCACTATATGGATAAGGAAGTGGAGAGATAAGCTCTACTTCCTTATAGTTAAGCATGTTTCGAATCAAGATAAGTATCCCAAAGATATTTGACTAAAGTTATGCTCGAACCCACTGCGAGTTCAGCATGTCTAGTAGATAAACTCTGAAAAGATTTTACTCTTCCATGTCCACTACCATAATGATTTCTCAACTCTAAAATACCTGATGATAATCCATTAAGATTTCCTAAAATTTGTTTTACAATTTTTTCTTCTCTCGTATCCATTTTAATGGACTCATTTGGAACATTTATAGTCTGCATAGTCATTTTTACAAGTTGAGGCATTTTTAGTTTCGATTCAATTGATAAATTTTCTGATTCCAATATTGATTTACAGCAACTCTCAATTAATTCTTTAGCTTTCCCTATAGCTTCAGTGGGATTTTCGTTACACATATCTACCATCAAATCAATTTGCTGGTTCATATAATCACTTGAAAACTTTTCCTTTAGTTCAATTGAGACGTTCCTAAATAATTGATTCTTTTCCTTTTCTCGATTAATTATTTCTCTACATTTCTTATATAACGATGCGTACGTTGCTCCTGAGTAACTTTTTTTACCACTTATAATTTCTTCAGAAAATCGCACTTCATAATAATCTAGCAAATCATCTAGCAATTTTATTACTTTTACGGCATCTCCTTCTGTCATAAATTTATTTAAAGACTTTCCCTTAGATAAATTATATGTTTCGCATAGACGTATTTCTATACTCTCATATGTAAATTCATCAAAAGCATATGTAGAAAAATCTAATACATAGCCTCCACGATTGAATAAATCGTCAAAATATGATCTCTCTATTAGGCTAATCATAAAAACTCCCACCCACTTAAAAAGACAATCCAATTAGACTAGCAATCGTTTCTAACCCTTCCTTAAGCTGTGGAACAGCAGATACTGATGTAATTATAAATTTCATTGTATTCAATGAACTTTGTAGAATAGACCTTCTTGGTTTTTCTTCAGCTACTTCACTTTTTAGGATTTTAACCTGCTCTTTTAATATTTGTTTATTTTCTGAATCATCAAGATTATTTATAATATTTTCTGCTTTGTCTAAAGCTTGGTCTAATTCACCAAGCTTCCAATTGTTTTTTTGCACAGCCTCTATTTTAGAGTTGCTTTGTGCTATATTTACCTGAACACCAGAACTATTAATTGCTATATTGTACAGGCTACTATCATCAAATCCCATGTCTGTAGAAATATCTAATAAATAAGATTCTATTCCAGAAATGAATGGATATACAAGTCTATCACCAAAAGCTTTAGACATATCCTGATATTTATTATAACCTGAATAAAAAGCACCAAAATTAGTTGTCGGCAAATTCAATTCAACAATATATTGAAACATTTTATAAAGTAGATAAATACGTTTTTCAGTATCATCCCCCAAATCTATTCCCTGACGTCCATAAGAACTGTTAATCTCTTGAACTAAATCTTTTAAATTGTCGACCTGATAGGATAAGCTATCAATATAGTCAATTAGAATTGGAGTATTATTTATATAGTTAATCAATTCAGATAATGACTGGTTCTGCTCTCTATGATGAGCATTAATCACATTAGAACCTAAAGTCCTAAACCTCCTGCTGACTTTTCTCAATTCTTTTTTATTAATTTCCATCTGTTAAACCTCCACAAAATGGGCAATACCCTCCAACAAATTTCCTAATATTTAAAATTTTTGCCTCCTCATCACAACATCTATATTTTATTATAACGAAGTCACCGATTTTTCTCCCTATAGGAAATTCTTGTTTTTTCTTAACCTTCTTCCCTGGCTTTAATTTGATGTTCTTATTATTCTTGAAAATTTTATTAAGCTCTTTGTCAAAATTATTAAGTGTCTCTGCCACATAATTTTCTATCATTCTTTCAGCTAATTCTGCTACATCATCAGTCATATATGAATTATGAAGAATTCCGCATCCTGGACACCAGATATCAATAAAGCTATCATCTTCAATGTCTTCCACAGACAACATAAACTCTTCAGAACAAGAAGGACATTTTAATAAAACAAAACCTTCTGAATCACTTGGTATTGAGATTTCAAACTTTACTTTTTCTGGCATTTATTATCCCTTTAATCCTTAAATATTCAAGATTTAACAATCTCTAAAACACCTCTTCAAGCCTAACCCAACAGGAATCGCTCATATCATCCGTGTAAATCGTATTATTAATGTAGAGCCTGTTATTCTTATCTCTTACAAAACCCCAATTAATACCTTCTTTTTCAGCATACGATTTGAAGGCCAAAAATTTATTTTCAACCTGCTTATCAATATTCTTACTTTTACCTTGAACTTCACCACCTTTGGTTTCTATAATCCAGACTTCGCCGTTTTTCTTGCGAATAATGTAGTCAGGGAAGAAGAGATGTTCTTTGTTGAATCCTGTCCTATAAACAATAGAAAGATACTGCTGACCCGTATCTCCGTTTTTGAAAAACCAATCGATATCATCTCGTTCTTCTAAATGATACTCAAATAATTGTTCACTATTAGATCTAAAATCAGAAGTTGTCATTGATGTATCATATTCTTCATATGCATTATTCTCGTATATTTCAACATCAGTTTCATAAGGTAGATATTTTTGGAAATCTTCTAAAGGTAATTTGTATAAAATCCTTTTTTCCTCTAAAAACTGAGTTTGATATTGTTCTGGACGGCTTGCTGCTTCCATAAAATCATCTCTTAACTTGTATGCATTATTAATCATAAAGGCATACCATTCTCGATTAGATAATGCTACCAGCTTTTTCTGTGACCTTATCATTTTATGGAATAGATGTTGTAGCACCGCCCTCATTTTATTAGATGGCAGACCTACCACTTTCTTGATCATATCTACTGAGTGCAATGCATCTATACCATGATCATGAGTACTTACTTCATAAGCAATTTGTATATGTTCACCCTTTTTGTTGTCTGTAATATCGGATAATTTTTGAAATTTTCCACTTCGATATTTACTATATACTTTTGTTCCAAATATATATCCGTGATTTTCCATTAATTTTATATTTTCTTCTTTATCTTTACCTAACTTATAGGTATTTACAAAGTAGTTATAAGCTCTATCACGAACTTCTAACTCATTAACATACTGGAAATCTTGATTACGCACCTCTTTAATCATTTCAAAGTTTTTTGCTTTATCCTTTAAAAAGATTCTGCGTATTTCGTAAGCATTGCCAGATTGAATTGCAGCTTCCTTGTATTTTTCATCGAAGGTATATAAGAAGCAAAAATCTAGTCTATCGTCACCGTAATGTTTAGCTTTCGGCATTCTTCTTATACGACCCAACGTTTGAATTTCAAAAGTCTCAGTCATATTTTCTCTTAACTTAACTAAAATTTTAGCTCTTGGACAATCCCATCCAGTAGAAACAGCCTGCTTCATAATAAGAAAATTGGACGGATAATCATCGTCAGTTAAATTTTCAATATTTATTTTTTCATCACTTAACCATTTACTGACTAGATTATTTTTATATGTGTATCCCATCTCTTCTAGATGATATTCTACATACTCAATTAATCTGTCACTCATATCCGGAAATTGTATAATAACAAGAGGATTTACATTTTCCTCCTGTTCTATATAAGCACTCTTTATTTCTTTTCTTTTTTCATCTGCTTTTTGAATTAAGAAAAGCGCTTCTGTATCAATATCATCCATTTCATCGATTTTTATATCCTCATTTATATAAAGGGCTCGTGTAATAAGTCCACTACTAATAACATCTTCTTCTGGAATTTCATAATACTCAGCTGTTGGTATTTTCTTAGTTGTAGCGGATACTCTAATTTCATATTTTGATGATAATGCATTTAGTACATCATTAGCTTTTGTGGTGTTATTTAAATGTTCCTCATCAATTATAACTATGAAGTTATATCCCTTTCGATGAGCATCTGTTATTCTTTCAAAAAGATTCTTTCTTTCTGTCTCCTTTAAAGCATTATTCTTCTTGTTAGTAATCATTTCCCAATTTATGAAATAGGTAGTACCAGCAATGAAACCTTGAAGTAATACATCATTAACATCTCCAGTTTTTGCGTTATGAATAAATTTTTCCATTTTTTCTTGAGATTGCTTTTCTAAATTACCTTTTCCTGGTGTTAACCATACAAAAATTGCCTCATTATCTACATTTGCCAAATAATCATCTATATACGAAAGAAGAATAATAGTCTTTCCACTACCTGTAGGACTCTTTAGAATAATTTTACGTTTAGAATTAATATCTGTTGTTTTATCCAATAGATAATTCTTTGCATCCGCCTGAAAATCAAATAGTTGAATATCTCGTTTCATATCTCACTCACCTCCCTTAATTCGTCCAAGAAGTAGTAATCTGGCACATCAATAAATTCTACAGCTTGTTTTTTTCCTTCTAATTCTATCTCTCTTGACAATAAAACATATGAAGGTAGATATACCTTTGTTTTATGTGTAATTCCTCTATCGAACCACTTCTGCAAATCTTCTTGAGTTAAAATAAGAATTCTATTTTTTCCATCAATCTCACACATATTTTCTAATTCAACCATTTCCTTAATATGTGATAACAATCTATAGGATAAAACATCTTCTTCGTTTTCAAATTTTTTAACAAAGTCGGTTTTAAAGTATTTTAGATTATGAGGCAAGTCTTCTTGTATATTTTTAAGCCTTTGATATGTAACTTCTTCGCAAATATTATTTTCATTATTCGTGCAAAGAATATACTTTCTTTTCCCTCCATCTATTTTATTCATATCTATTACAGCATGTGCCGTTGTTCCTGATCCAGCAAAAAAATCTAAAACTGTAATATCGTCATATGGTATCATTCCTATGATTCTATTCAGAAGACTTAAAGGCTTTTTGCCATTTGCAAATTTAACATTCCCTTCTTTAGTTAAATTATTTAATTCTATGCCATCCCAATAAGTGCCTTCTATATCTTTTTTATATACCGTTCCATCTTCGTCCTTTTCACCAACATCCTTAAACCATGCAAATAGTCTAAGCTTTTCTCCCTTATAAAACTGCTCATATAATTTCCCTTTATTTCGTCCTGTAACAGGAGTATATTCAATACTATAGACAGAATCTCTATTCAAATTCTCCTCGCCAATATACGATATAACTCGTTTTCTAATTGAACTTTGTGGCATTGCGGTAGTATGTATTCGGTGAAAATATTTAGAATACACTTCTCTTATGGATATACCTTCAGATTTAGATAGTTGATTAACACTTTTAAACTCTGCACCATCTCTTCTATATATTCTAATTTCATCCCCTGTCCCATCTATAGTAGAGCCTATATAGTGTTTTATACCTTCATTCACAAGAACAGAAGTATATTTCCAACTAATATTATTTTCCTTATAAAAATCTAGAAGTTCGCAGATTTCTGTTTTTTTGTATACCGTATTAAAAACAGGAAGATAATTAATATTCTTTGAATATATTAATAGATACTCAAGATTTTTCTTAAGTTTTTTATCTTCTCCTCCTCCGCTTGCACCAGCTGCATTTTTGGTCTTAACTGAAACCAAATTGATAAAATTCTCTTCGCCAAATATCTCGTCCATTAATGATTTTAATTGAGCCAACTCATCATCGCCAATAGAAATAAAAATACTACCATCTTGAGCTAGCAAATCTCTGGCAATTAATAATCTTTTCTCCATAAATGATAGCCATTTACTATGCCTAAATTCATCATCTTTGCTGATATAATTATCATCATATGTGAAATCTTCACTTCCTGTATTATAAGGTGGGTCTATAAAGATTAAGTCAATTTTACTCTTGTGAGTCTTTTCTAAAAGCTTTAAAGAATGAAGATTATCACCCTCTAGTAAAAAATTATAGTCTCCATCATTACCTGAACTTATTTTCCTATCTTCGTCCTCTATAAAAACAGGAATATTATGAATCAGCATTTCATCTACTTTTTCCGAATGTTCCTCCCAGACTAAGCCGTATTTTTTTTCAGTTAAAGCATTCTCTATATTGTTTAATGCAATGATACTCTCATCATCTTTATGTATATCTTTTAACTGATTTATATAATCAAGCATTTTTTGACGTTTTATCTGTGATAAATTACTCATGATTTTCCTCCTCATTAACAGTCATAATAGAAACCATGTCTCCGAAATCCACACCCAAAGTTTTTCCAATACGATATAGAACATCCATTGAAACAAACTCGCCTCTACCCATTTTCGATACTGTAGCTGGAGCAAGCCCAACTTTTTCTGAGAGGTCTTTTTTATTCATATTCTTATCTATCAAAATTTTCCATAGACCATTATAACTAACTTTCATATTTTCATCTCTCACTTTCGTAGTTATGAAGTTTATTAATGTAATTATACCATACCACCTGGTATATTTTAAGGCACAAAAAAAACGGTGCAGTCCGAAGACCACACCGCCATATATATTTATCTTTCTGTTTCATGTTTTGGTTCTGTTTTCTTACTATCCTTTTGCTTGACCGCTTCCTTATGCTTCTTAATTGCCCCTTGAATTGATTCTTTCTTCTCTTCCTGGCCTTTCCCCCTATTTCTTGCTTTAAGAAGCTTAGAATCGAGGATACGGACATTTGTATGCTCTTTTCCATTCTCATCAATGTTTTTTCTTACCTGTCCAAAGAGCTTTACAAAATCTCCCTTATTAAATGTTTCAGGGATCTTTGCCTTATCTCCATAGGCAGAACAGTTATGAAAAACCTTGTCGCCTTGTTCATTATTGGAAACAACTGTAAAGTTGACCACCTTAAAAGATTCTCCTTGATTATTTTTGAGGTCTAGACTCTCAATATCTTGAGCTATATTACCCACAATATTTATAAGGTCATCTCTCTCTTCTTCAATACCTACGTCCTCTTGAATTAGTCCCTGCTCTTTAAGATTATCTATGACATAGTCGAACTCATCATTTAACAAGCCCTGTGTATCATTAACCATATAGGATTGATAAATACTATCAAGTGCATCTATATCATTTATTCCTTTCTCAAAACTTATAAGCCCCTTTACAAAGTCCTCGTAATTATCATTTGCCATTGCTTCGATTGCATCTCTCATTTCCTTATAATCCATTCTTTTATCCTCCTAAATAAAATAGGGAGCTCTCGCTCCCTTAACGTTCTCTGTCATTTTCCTTATATTCTTTTTCGGTATCTCCTTTATTTTGACTTTCTTTATATTCCTTGATTTGTCCTAATATAGATGGTTTTTCACCCTTATTTATTGCGTGCAGATTATCATCTACATCATAAGTCGATTCAAAGTAGTCGCTATCTCTAAAGTCATTATCGTAACGGTCAGCAATACCATCATTATCTAAGTCTTTGGCTAGTGGATCATAGATATTTCCCTCATCATCTAAGGCCAAACCAGTAGCACGAATTAACTCATCTGAATCGATATATACTAGGTCGTTAAAATTGGCATAGTGGACACTTTCTATCATTTCCTTAATAGTCTCTTCTTCCGTCATACCCTCTCCACCAAACTTTTCAGAAGCTACTAAGATATTCTCGTCTAAATATAAAGACCAGGACTTTTCTTCCAGATTAAGTTCATAAGAGATTGAGTTTCTTCCATCAGGCGTTTCAGTATAGGCAATACCTACATGAGCCAAATCAGGGTAAAGAGTATCAAACTCATAATACGAGTTGTCGCTGTCATATTCTTCATTACAAAACTCAATGATGGCTCTTTTTAAATCTTCCATTAGGGGAGAGTGATTTTCCAGTTCTTCAACTTCTCCCATATCTAACAGTTTATTTAACTCTGCTAGTCTAAGAACTTTTTCCNGCAATTCACTTTCCTGTTCAAAAGGCTTTTTTAGCTCTTCTTTAGCATTNGCTAGTTGTTCTTTGGTCATTTGAAGCTTATCTTCTTGTTGTTCTAGCCTTTCAGGCATTTTATCAAGTACATTATCTAGCCTTGTAATGTTGCCATCTGCACTCGTTCCTAGAACTCCATTATGTCTTGCTTCACCATTTAAAGAAAAGGTGTATTGGTTAGCAAAGGAGTTATAGGCTACTTCAAGTTCAAAGTTGCGGTATTCTCCAATTACCTTACCCTCGCTAATATGAACACCTTTAATTGCTTCTAAAAGTTTCTCCCCAGCCAGCTTCTTATCTTTAATCTTCTCTCCTTTAATCGTTATTGAAGTAAATTTTTCATCACCTTCAGCCTTAGCTTCAACATTCCCAATGTCTTCCTTTATTCTCTTAATCAAGCTCTCTGTTTTTTGAATTTCTTTAGGGTAAGTCTTGGTAACCTTGTCTTCTAAGCTATACTTATTAGACTTAAAGTTTGCTTCAAGCATCTTTAGTTTCGTAACCTGATTATCCAACTCCATCTTTTCTTTAATTAGGGGGTTTCCTGTCGCCAAAGCTTTGATTTCAGCATAGTTCAAACTGCTTTCGTCTACGTCTTCAGCGGCTCGAACTGGTGTTTTAGAAGTCATAATCTGAGAAATAAACTTTTGCTTATTCTCAATGGTCTGCCACAAATAACTGTCAAAGGTATTTTCAGTAACATACCTAAAGATATTGACCTTCTCATTTTCATTACCTTGTCTTACAATACGTCCCGCCCTCTGTTCTAAGTCGGCTGGTCTCCATGGAACATCCAAATCATGAAGAGCTATAAGCTTGGTCTGGACATTCGTCCCTGAACCCATCTTTTGAGTAGAGCCCATAAGGATTCTCACTTCCCCCTTACGCACCTTGGCAAAGAGTTCTTCTTTTTGCTTGTCAGTATTGGCTTCATGGATAAAGGCAATTTCCTTCTTAGGAATTCCCATCTCTACAAGCTTATCTCTTATATCATCATAGACATTAAATTCTCCGTCTCCTTTTGGTGTCGACATATCCGAGAAAATAAGCTGTGTCGAGCTTTTATCTGATGAAGCTTCCCAAATGCTAAATACATTCTTTATACATGTATTAACCTTACTTCCAGGATTATCAGGTAGCAAGGGATTAATTAACCTCTGATCTAAGGCAAGTTTTTTGCCATCATTGGTTATCTTGAGCATATTATCTACAGTAGGTTCGACCTGATTATTTCTTACCTTGTCCGCTCTTTCAGCAAGACCTTGCAAGATTTCCTTTTGTTCTTCACTTGGCATATTCTTAATTACATGATATTCCGCTTCTGGCGTTGGAAGATTAAGCATATCAGCCGTTTGAATATCAGCTACTTCTCTAAACATACTCATAAGTTCTGGCAGATTATAAAACTTAGA
>JGI24709J26583_10004466_pt1 | contig 10551 bp, 10 predicted proteins | sample BioPla2DNA1_FD_26583 | JGI IMG/M metagenome (IMG submission 26583) | reverse complement strand
GTAGTAAGAAACTTCTACTACGATCTTCAGACTGCAGGGCTCGCCGGAACCAGTAGCACCGGCAATGGATTCAGGGAGGCGCGCTCCGGGGACAACTTCGAAGGCCCTCCAACTCCTGCAACTACAAATCTAATCATTACGCCCGGAGATACGGATCTTGNAGATATCATTGCAAGCATAGATCGGGGAATCATAGTCGACCAGACTATCGGCGCAGGTCAAGGCAATATTCTGAGCGGAGAATTCTCCATCAATGTTCACCTGGGGTTCAAGGTAGAAAAAGGCAAGATCGTAGGGCGAGTCAAGAACACAATGGTAGCAGGAAACGCATTGGAGGCTTTAGACGACATAGAAGCAATTAGCAAACAGACTGAGTGGGTATACGGGGAATACTCATCCCCTTGGTTCCTGATTAGATCATTGGGCGTAGCAACTAAGAGCGAGTAGTTTAAGGTGGTTTTACCGTGCAAATAGACGCTGTTAGGATTACCGAAAGATATCCCATGGCCTTTAAGAAGTATCCATCTGATGCAGGGTATGACATGTATGCCCTTTGTTCTACGATCCTTTGGCCCCTCGTCCCGAGAAAGATACCGCTCAACATAAAAGCGAGCATTCCGGAAGGAGTATTCGGCCGCATTTGCGGTAGGTCCAGCCTAAATGCTGAAGGGATTTTCATACTCCCGGGGACGGTAGACTCAGGATATGTCGGCCAGATGTTTGCAGTTGCAGTGAATCTGACATTGAAGCCGAGGAGGATTCGGGAAGGAGACCGCATTGCTCAGCTTATCTTCATTCCGTTCTGCCAGGCAGGATTGCGAGAGGTTGATGAGTTGCCGTCTACCCCAAGGGGAGATTCAGCGGCCGGCTCTACAGGACGGAGGTAGCCTTAGGAAAAATACGAGAACGAGACCATTATCGCATCAGGGAATGGAAAGGACTACAAATAGAAGACAGCTCAAAGAACAAACAACGAGCCTCGTCCAATAAGACGGGGCTTGCTTTACTTGTATGCCTCTCTCGCAGCGGAAACCCCTGCTCCTTTCTCCACTTTAAATCCCTGGGCACTGAGGGCTTCCTCCAGCCCGGCAAGAACAAGCATGACGTTTTCACGGGTGCAAGAATGGCCCATAAGTCCGACCCGCCATATACGCCCTTTAATCGGTCCGAGGCCTCCGCCTATCTCCAGTCCGTAATTGGTGACCAGGTAATTCCGCACACCGAGATCGTCCACCCCTTCAGGGATTTCAACTGAATTCAGCATTGGAGCTTGGTAACCATCCTGAGCAAACAGCTTCAAACCCATAGCATGAAGGCCGGCTTTTAGCGCATTGCTATGTAGAACGTGCCTGGCAAACCTGGCTTCAAGCCCTTCTTCGTGGATAATGCGCAGGCTCTCATAGAGAGCATAGATCATGTTTACAGGCGCGGTATGATGGTAGAACCGTTCTTTCCCCCAGTAGCTGCGAAGCATGGTTATGTCAAGATACCAGCTTTGCACCTTGGCCTTGCGAGAAGCAAGCCGCTCCTCTGCGCGCTTGTTTACAGTGATAGGAGCCAGCCCGGGAGGACAAGATAAGCACTTCTGGGTGCCGCTATAGACGACATCCATTCCGTCTTCATCAACTTTAACAGGTGTGCCGCCAAGGGAAGTGACTGCATCCACCACAAGAAGTGCCCCATGCTTCCTGGCGATCTCCGCAACAGGCTTTATAGGCTGCAGCACTCCGGTGGATGTCTCAGCATGGACAATGCCTACTAAATCGGCAGGACGCTGTTTGAGCGCTTTTTCNACTTCCTCAGGTTCAATGATCTTACCCCATTCTCCCTGGATAACTTCAAGATCACCGCCGCACCGCCGGACTATATCAGCCATTCTCTCTCCAAAGAGCCCGTTTATGCATATTAGGACCTTATCTCCGGGCTCGATGAAGTTCACGAGAGCAGTTTCCATGCCGGCGCTTCCTGTACCTGATATGGGAATGGTAAACTCATTGGTTGTCATAAAAGTCTTGGCCAACAATTCCTTTGTCCGGTTCATTATCTCTAGGAATTCCTTGTCAAGATGGCCAAGGACCGGCGCTGAAAGAGCGCGAAGCACCCGCGGATGTACATTGCTGGGCCCAGGGCCCATCAGTATTCTTCCTCCGGTCTGGATCTCAGGATACCTCTCCATGTTGGCCATAGGATACCACACCTCCTCGGACTCTTTACATGCATCATATCATCTGTATTCAATACGAAGCAACACAAGCTTCCAACGCATGGTCACTTCCAAGGAGGAGCTGCCGTCAACTCCTGGAAGGCCTCGCCACACGTGCCATTGTAGCCCTGATGACTTCATCTTCGTAAGTGTACCCTCGCCGGAACTCCTCCACAACCGTGTCCGTATCCACTTCCGGATCGTCACANGCAGCNACAGCCTCGTGGAACCTGGGATCGAAAGGCTGCCCTACCGCCTCAATAGGCGCCACCCCTTCGGCAGCCAGGACATCCAGGAGTTTTCTCATGATTATCTCAACGCCTTGGTGCAAGGCTTCGTAATCAGCCTCTGCAGCCAAAGCGCGCTCCATGTCGTCAACTACGGTTAGGAGCTTGAGAATCAGGTCTTTCTTGCCTGACCGGATATGAAACGCCAGATCCCTTGCGGTCCTGCGGCGGTAATTCTCCAGGTCAGCCAAGGCCCGCAGATACATGTTCCAGTTCTCTTGGGCTTTGGCTTCAGCCTCCGCCAGTTTCCTCTCTAGATCTTCTTGTGCCGCAGTCCCTTCTGCCACTGTGCTGCCGGGGGCGGTTTTTTCAGCAGCATCACCCTCAGCCCCCGCCTCACAGGCATTATCCACATCCTCAGAAGGCACATGGCATTCTGTTTCCATATCGCGAGTACAAGCCTTATATTTGCCGTTTTCGGACTTCACGCAACCACCGCCTATTATTCATATATAGCTCCAGCATCAATCTACATCTTTGAACTCAGCATCAATGACAGTGTCATCTTCGCGTTGAGATCCGGCGCCACCCGACTCTGCTCCACTGTCTTGCCCGAACCCACCGGAAGGCCCTGCGCCAGAAGATGCCTGCTGAGCTTTGTACAGCTCCTCGGACATCTTATATGAAGCTTCTCGTACNTCATCCATNAACCTCTTTATGGACTCCATGTCATTGTCGGAAATGGCCTTTTTGAGCCTTTCCAGTTCTGACTCTATCTTCTGTTTAACATCCTGCGGGATTTTGTCTCCGTGTTCTTTCAGGGTTTTCTCTGTTGTNTAGACCAAGGTATCNGCGGCATTCTTCAACTCAACTTCCTCGCGGCGCTTCTTGTCTTCTTCCGCAGCTTGTTCTGCTTCTTTGACCAGCCTTTCGACTTCGTCTTTGGACAGCTGAGTTGTGGCNGTGATTGTGATACGCTGTTCTTTTCCTGTGCCTAGGTCTTTGGCTGTCACATTGACTATTCCGTTTGCGTCAATATCAAAGGTCACCTCGATCTGCGGAATTCCACGAGGCGCAGGAGGAATTCCATGCAGCGTGAACCTTCCAAGCGTCCTGTTATCCCGTGCGAATTCACGCTCACCTTGAAGTACGTGTATGTCAACTGAAGTCTGACCGTCTGCAGCAGTAGTAAAAACCTGGCTCTTACGTGTAGGTATTGTCGTATTCCTTTCGATAAGCTTTGTAAACACACCACCAAGGGTCTCAATACCCAGGGAAAGAGGGGTTACGTCCAGAAGGACAATATCCTTTACCTCTCCGGCAAGGACCCCTCCTTGAATAGCTGCACCGACGGCTACGACCTCATCCGGGTTTACGCCTCTGTTAGGTTCCTTACCGGTCAGGCTCTTAACGAGGTTCTGGATAACAGGCATGCGGGTGGCACCGCCTACCAACACGATCTCATCGATATCTTCAACAGAGAGCTTTGCATCAGCAAGTGCCTGCCTGAACGGCCCTTTGCACCTTTCTGTAAGATCAGCAGTAAGTTCTTCGAACTTGGCTCTGGTAAGCTTCATTTCCAAGTGTTTCGGACCGGTATGATCCGCAGTGATGAAAGGCAGGCTGATGGAGGTTTCAACAACCTGGGACAGTTCTATCTTCGCCTTCTCAGCAGCTTCAATCAATCTCTGCAATGCTTGACGGTCCTGCTTCAAATCGATACCCTGCTCGCGCATGAATTCACTTGCGATATAATCTACAATCCTCTGGTCATAATCATCTCCGCCCAGGTGGGTATCGCCGGCAGTTGACTTGACTTCAAACACGCCGTCTCCGACTTCCAGTATGGAGACGTCAAACGTCCCGCCGCCTAAGTCCCACACAAGGATTATTTCATTGGTTTTCTTATCAAGGCCGTAAGCTAACGCAGCAGCTGTAGGCTCATTTACGATCCTGAGCACTTCAAGCCCGGCTATACGCCCTGCGTCCTTGGTGGCTTGCCTTTGAGAGTCATTGAAATAGGCAGGAACAGTGATAACAGCCTGGGTAACGGGTTCACCCAAGTATTTTTCAGCATCCTGTTTTAGCTTCTGCAGGACCATTGCTGAGATCTCTTCCGGAGTATAGGCCTTGTCTGTAGCCGGAACGTCAAACCTTACCCCGTTGTTCGGGCCGGAGACTACTTTATAGGGAACCCGCTCGCGCTCATCTCTGATTTCGTCGTAACGGCGTCCCATGAAACGCTTTATAGAGTAAACGGTGTTTTCAGGATTTAGCACAGCCTGTCTCCGGGCGAGCTGTCCTACGAGCCGTTCACCGTTTTTGCTAAAACCTACTACTGACGGGGTTAACCGCGAACCTTCCTGATTTACGATTACAGTGGGATTTCCGCCTTCAATTACGGCGATCGCTGAGTTTGTTGTTCCAAGGTCAATACCAACAACTTTCCCCATTGAAATTCTCTCCTTCCATCACTCTAGTCATTTAAGAATACAATGATATGAATCTCCTCAGGGCCTGGTACGGTTTTTATCATCTTCAGGATCCCNAGAGTCCTTGTCGGCAGCTTGGCTAACCTCGCGATACTTGATGGTCATCTTGCCCATCCTTGCCTCCATTTCGAGGATTATCTTAACNCCCGCGAGGTTAACGCCTTCTTCAGAGATCAGATTGCGTATCCGTCGTAGAAGCAACAGGTCATTTTCAGAATACAACCTGATATTGGCCTCAGTCCGGTAGGGTTCCAGCAAACCCTCACGCTCAATTGCCCTCAGAGTCTGCGGGCTGACTCCGAGCAATCGAGCAGCTACACCAATTGTGTAGACCGGCTCATCAGGGCCGTGTAACTTCAACTTCAGTCACCTCGGATGTTTTGGATTGCAGAGGTTATTATAACCTGTGTGATGGATTTGTATCAAGCACTATACAATACTTATGATAAGAAAGCTATATTCATTACTGAAGCTTTCTTTGTAGAGAGCTGTTCCTCTTAATTCCTCCTTCTAATTTCTTCATTTTTCTCTTACAATTATAGAAACACAAGCCGGCAAGAGGAGGCATCCAAAAGTGTCAAGTGTGCTATTAACCAGTGACCGGCTGATCCTGCGCGATTTCAAAATGTCAGATCTATCCGGAGTCCACAGGTACGCCTCTGATCCTGAAGTCACAAGGTTCATGGAATGGGGCCCCAACACTATTGATGAGAGCAGAGATTTTATCCGCATGGCTATTTCCTTTCAGAAAGATAAACCTCGCAGGCACTTTGATCTGGCGATAGTCACGAAACCCGACAACTGCCTAATCGGAGGATGCGGCCTTTATATTACGAGCCCTCACAGCCGTGAAGCATTTATCGGTTACTGCCTTCGCAAGGACTCATGGGGAAAAGGCTACGCTACAGAAGTAGCCAAGAGACTCCTTGCGTTCGGATTCAAAGAGCTCGCGCTGCACAGGATCTTTGCCACGTGCGACACGGATAACGTTGCATCAGCCAGAGTCCTTGAAAAAGTCGGCATGCAGTTGGAAGGAAGGCTCAGGGAGAATAAACGGATCAGCAACAAGTGGCGCGACTCTCTTCTGTATGCTATCTTAGAGCATGAATGGAAGCCTAAGAGCTAACGCAATGTCAATGCGATCCCCTTCAAACGCCGTGTGAAAGGAGATGCCGGAGATGGAGTTAGCCTCCTTGACTGCCCAAGCCAAGCATGCACTCACCGGATTGTTGAACCAAGCAAGGTTAGAGCCNGGCATGATAGTAGTTATCGGGTGCAGCACCAGCGAAGTCATGGGCAAGAGGATCGGATCCTCATCTAACATAGACTTAGCGGAAGCGATTATGGACGGGCTCCTGCCTGTCGCAGAAGAGCACGGCATATACCTGGCTGTTCAGTGCTGCGAACACTTGAACCGCGCCCTGGTTGTGGAAAAGGAATGCAAAGACCGGTACGGGCTCGAAGAAGTTACTGTAATACCCCATGAAGATGCAGGCGGAGCGCTGGCAGCTGCAGCTATGAGACGATTTGGCAACCCGATCGTAGTAGAGAGCATTTCNGCCCATGCAGGGATAGATATCGGAGATACCTTCATAGGAATGCATCTTAAGAGGGTAGCAGTGCCTGTGCGCCTTGACATAGACTCCATCGGCCATGCCCATCTGACTCTTGCCAGAACCCGACCGAAGCTCATCGGCGGCAGCCGCGCAAAATACCCTTCGTCATAACAGCCTATTTCACTGTGCATAAACACAAACAGCGACCTCTCGCGGAACCAAGATGTGCGCAAGGCACACCCCGGCAAACGAGAAGTCACTGCTTCCACAGGGAGGTTGCTGCCTGAAGTCAGCCCTCTTAAAGAACACCGATGTCTACATGGCTGAGGCTGATTTCCCATCTTCAGACTGAGCCTCTGAATACTTGAGCTTCGTAGTCTTCAGGGCCTGTGTAACCAGTATAACAACTGCAATAAGCAAGAAAATGCCGACGAAGATGTAAGCTACAGGAACCGTTCTTGACATCACAATGTTCGTGAGTGCACCTGCGCCGAAAGCAGCAATAAGCGCTATCAGTGCAGATTTCAGCATATCTACGGCTCCAAGCTCCTTAAGGAGCACAACGTAAGTAGCTGCACACGGGAAATAGGCAGTAAGCACTATCACTGCTACTACCAGCTGTCTTACGGAAAGCCCAAGGGGGCTTAGCATTCCGACAGCTACGTCCTTCCTCAAGAAGCCCATAATCAAGGCAACNATNGCTTCAGACGGTAGACCCAGCAGTCCTCCAAGGATTGGAGCGAAGATCCGGCCTAACACGTCAATAATTCCGGACACATGTAGAATGTTCACAAACAGGACGCCCAAAAGCACGTAAGGGATGGCGTCAGATAGGAAAACGCGAATCCGCATCCATACTTTCTTCCCCAGAACCCTGGGGTGCGGCAATCTATATGGAGGGATTTCCATGAGAAGCGGAGGGCTTGAACCAGGCATTATAGCATTTAGCACTAAACCTGTGATAAGCCACAGAGCAAAGAGGACCCCATAGATTATTGCAAGATACTGCCATCCATATCTACCTATAAGTGCGATTACCACAGCGGTCTGAGCCATGCACGGGATTCCGATGGAAAGCATGGTAGCGCATATGAACTTCTCGCGCCTGCTCTCTAGAATTCTGGTACCCAGCGCAGCAGGGACATTACATCCAAAACCTAAGATCGTCGGGACAATGGCGTACCCATGCATACCAAGGGCATGCATGATGTTATCTACAAGTACCGCGAGTCTCGGCAAGTATCCACGTCCTCCAATACGCTGAGGACGACGTAGAACGCAAACACATAAGGCAGCACCATGGTAATGGGGACATAAAGCCCTGTGCTAAGGAGCCCCATAGATGCCTCGAAATCTATTTCCCCGTTTATCAGGCGCCCAATGAGGAGGTCATGGAAGAACCCCTCTGACCCTAAGGCTATGCTCAGTCGAGTTACAACAGGCCTAAGAAGTCCTTCGAACATGGGATCGAATACAAAATCTATCAAGCCTTCGCCGATAAGCCTCACGGTTTTAAAGGACAAGTACAGGACGAGTATAGCTATTATCAACCCGGTAACCGGTTGGATGCTTGCATCTTCCAGCCTGTCAAGGAAGGTGTGATGCCTGTGGGTGATCTTTTGTACTTCCGCTAAGATCCTGCCGATCTCAGCCCAGCGTTCATCTGCAGAGCGTGCACCCGGACGCTTCCCATCGCCGGACAGCTTCCTCTTCCCGGATGCATCTTTCGCGACCTCAGAAATCCTATTCACCAGAACATCAATACCTTCACCCGTCAGTGCGCTGGTAGGTATAACAGGCACACCCAGGATCTCCTGGAGCCGGTCCACATTGATGCTTATGCCCTTGTGTTTTGTTTCATCCCAAAGGTTAAGGGCTACCACGACAGGAACGTTTCGTTCCAAAAGCTGAAGGGTTAGATAGAGGTTGCGCTCGAGATGCGTCGCATCAACAACGTTGACAACGATGTCTCCCTCGTCCAACATGCCATCCAGCATGTCTACAGCTACTTCTTCAGCTTTAGACGTAGCCTCAAGGCTGTATGTCCCGGGAACGTCTATGACTTCTGCAGTCTCACCTGCCCTAAGAACAGTGGAACCTTTTGTAAATTCCACAGTTGTTCCGCTGTAATTTGAGATAATGACCTGAGTTCCGGTGAGACGTGAAAACACAGCGCTTTTCCCGACATTTGGGTTTCCCATCAATAGTATTCTCATGGCCGAACGCTCCTTACGACAACTATTGCAATTGTCACGCTGTGATGTCCTGTCGTATGTCTCCGTTTTTACCGGACGGTTTATTAGGCTTCTTGCCAACCGGACGCACCAGGATCTTTGATGCCATTCCGTAACCTATGGCAACCTGGGTGCCGTGCGCTTCTACAGTGACAGGCCCCTTCATGAACATCTCACTTCTTTTGATTATGTTAGTTCCCGGACGTATTCCCAAAGCTTCCAGACGTGATGCCAGTCCACATCCTCCTAAGATATCAACAACGCACACTTGTTCTCCTTCATGCACATCTACTAAAGATACTGTTGCTCCGTCCATGGCCGCCCCCTCCCTCTACTTGAATACAGAACCCGGTATCCAGAATCTGATACTTAGAATCTAATACTTAGAATCTAAACGATCTAATTGATAATCATTATCAATTACATCTTACGCCTATCTTCCCGGGGTGTCAACTATCTTAAGCAAGTTCGCCGAAGTTTTGAGAAGCCTAATTAACCCAATTTTTCTCTGGGTCAAAGCCCGCTGCTAGATCACAGCACGAACCAGGGCAATTAACACACTGGGAATTGAAGCGATTGCCACAAGCTGCAAAACACGTCCAAGGTCCGCCTTGAAATGTCCTACTGTAACAGGCAAGCAAAGGTGTGCAGGGGAATTCATAAGCCCGGCATAGCTACTTATTATAGCCAGAGAGATAAGCCTGAAGTCAAGTCCGGCAGAGCCCACGGACACGCTGAGGCCGGCAATGACAGGCATTGCAACCCCTGAAACAGCCGGCCCGTACCCGGTGAGAATCCCGACAAGCAGCGGCAGTGCAAATGCTACGATCACGTCTGAAACCCCAAGGATCTCAAAGGATTCTGAAAGGCCTTGCACAGCGCCGGACACTTCAAGAAGCCCTTTGAAAGCCATAACCCCGCATATCATAGGCATGATATTGCTGGTAGCTGCTTCTTTGAGTAGCTCTGCAAGATACCTTGCGGGAACGCGAGCATACAGGGTGCTCGCCAAGATTACAATACCAACGGCAACGGCTATGTCAATCTTAAACAGGACAGTCGCAATGACTACGAATGCAATAGGAGCCAACCCTCTTGCCAGAGAAATCCAATCTGAACGTGTGGGAGCATAATCCTCCCGGACATCGGAACTCCTACGGGGACACCTGCGGAATACCACAACCGCGCCTGAGACAATCGTAATAAGGAAGTAGGGAAACGTCAGACGAAAATATCTCCACACAGGCAAACCAAGGACCTGCGAAGTGACTATCATCGAAGGATAGATGGGGATTATCAGTTCCATAGGATGTCTGAACCAGTAATTTATGAAACTCTTCTTTTCCGGTGAAAGAGGCAGATCGCTTGTGACTTCGTCCACAAGGGGAGCGGAAAACAAAGCACCTCCAGCAGACGGCAGGAGGCCTATGAACGCCGGTAAAAGGGCTGCTACTAATCGCTGATCAGGTAATATGGCGCGCAGGGAACCTGTTATATCTTTAAGAAAACCGGTTTCCCGCAAGATGCCTTCGAGGACCATTACAGATACCAGAGCAGCGATTATCTTTAAGGAATCCACTTCCAATACTGATTTCACCATTGCAGAGACAATATCGAAAGGTTTCATGCGAAACAAAAGCCCCAGGAATACCGATGAGAGCAACATGGCAATACCCAGGCTAATACGCTTTCGAAGAGCTATAACTAAGAAGAAGGCAACTATAAATACTTTGACCAATGAAGACATGCTTACCGACTTCTCCCCCTATTTCCCTGTGTGAAATGTAGTTAAAACACTAAAAAGGCAGAACCGGATTCTGCTTCTCCCTTGAGCATGAC
>JGI24709J26583_10004460_pt1 | contig 10554 bp, 8 predicted proteins | sample BioPla2DNA1_FD_26583 | JGI IMG/M metagenome (IMG submission 26583) | reverse complement strand
TTGGTATAGTTATCGTAATGACGAAGGGGCGGAGCGCCCGTCCCCGATCTCGCGACCGGGGACTTCCCACTTCGCCCCGAGAGCCCCACAAGTTAAAAACGATCGGAAATTATTTTAATAAGGCATCGTAGTACATTGTAACATATGAGTAAAAGAGGATTGTTACTTGTTGGACATGGAAGCAAACTTCCCTACAATAAGGAACTGGTTGAGGCTACTGCAGGGTTCATTGCAGAGAGAGCCAATGAATACGTCGTCAAACCCGGGTTCATGAGTATCAATGAGCCGACAGTCGAGGAACAGCTCGAGGCATTCCGGGAGGAGAGCATCGATATGCTGGTGGTCGTCCCGCTCTTCCTTGCGCGGGGGATCCACATCGATAAGGACATTCCCGGGATACTCGGCCTCCCCGAAGGCTCCAAAGAAGGGACGTTCCAGATAAACGGGAGAACCGTGCCGCTCGTTTACGCTGACCCCATCGGCAGCGATCCACTCCTTGCCGAACTGATGCTGAAGAACGCGTCCGACGCGATCGCCAGACTGGATCCCTGAAGACCATGCGGATCCTGGTGCTGGACACCATCCACGGCGGGGCTGAGCTCGCCGGGGTGCTCCGTGGTTCCGGCTACCAGGTGGATGAGGTGGATGTCTACCGTGGGAGGGGCGGCATTCCGGTCGAGGTGGCGCTCAAACGATCCTACAACCTGGTCACCGCACCAGTCCACCTCGACCCGGATCACCCCCTCCTCCAGCGACACAGCCCCGCGATCTCGCACCACGAGATGGTGGGGAGGATCATCGGAGGTCGCCGCACCCCCCAGCTCTTCATCGAGATCACCGGGGCGCGGGGGAAGACCACCACCGCGCACGCCCTCGCCTCACTGCTGCCGGGCCCGGGGATCCTGCACACATCGACCGGGACATACCGCTACCCGGAACAAACGCACCTCTGGAAACGGAGCATCACACCCGCCTCCCTGATCCCTGCAGCGCACGAGGCCCGGCGCATCGGCGGCTGGCTCATCGCTGAAGAGTCGCTCGGGGTCACGGGCGCCGGGGACGTGGCGGTGCTGACGTCACCGGAGGACTACCCGATCGCGGCGGGTAAGAAGCACGCGATGGCCGAGAAGTGCCGGCTCCTCTCCCGGGCGCGGGTTACGGTCCTCCCCCCTGGAGTCGACCTCCCGGGGCGGACGGTGGCGGTCGATGATGTCACCGCCATCGATGACGACGTCTGCCGGTACGGGCGAGGCAAGATCGCCGGCGCGTTCACAAACCCGCTCCTGACCCTTGAAGGCTACCGCACACCGCTCTCGCTTGCGGCGACGACCGCCTGCGCACTCGGCATCGACCCTGCGCCGCTCGCCTCCTTCACCGCCCTCCCGGGCCGGATGGCGAGCTGGCGGGAGGGTGGCCGAGTGATCGTGGATAACGCAAACAGCGGAACAAACGTGGCCACCACCGTGGAGGCCGCTCGTTATGCACGGACCCTCACAGATGGCGGCGCCCTGACACTCGTCATCGGCGAAGAGGCCCGAGCGATCTGTGAAGGGTTCTCACCGGAGGATATCATGCAGGCGGTATCGACCGTCAGACCGACGGCGACCGTCTATGTCGGGGAAGGGCATGAGGCGGCCACCCTCGATGCAGGGCTCGACCGGGCCCGGGAGACCACTCCCTCAGGCGCGATCGTCCTTGCGGTAAAGACGTGGAGATAGTGTTTATGCAGTATATTCAACCAAGACCGAGTTCAATTGTAGCGGCTCTCTACACCGCCCGAGACCTGGGCGTGGACCTGGCTGTCCTCCACGGCCCGTCGGGCTGTTCATTCAAACACGCCCGCCTCCTCGAGGAGGACGGGATGCGGGTGCTGACGACCTCGCTTGGCGATAACGAGTTCATCTTCGGCGGACATGACCCGCTCGTGCGGGTGCTCCGCAACGCGGATGAGGAGTTTTCGCCCCGGCGGATAGCGATCGTCGGGACCTGTGTCTCCATGATCATCGGCGAGGACCTCGAATCCGCCATCCACGACGCAAAAGTCACCACGCCGACGATCGCGGTGGATATCCATGCCGGGTTTCGGGAGAACATCGATGGCGTACTTGCGACGCTTGAACCAGCGGCTGCAGCCGGGTGGATCAGCGACGAGGAGCTGGAACGCCAGCGCTACTGTCTCGCGAAGGCAAACGAGGTCGAGCGGCTCCGGGGCGCGGCGTCCAGGAGCTACATCGAGCCGTCACGCGGCGATCTCAAGCATATCGCTGCACGGCGTCTCTTAAACCTCGTGGATGAAGGCGCGAGAGGCCTTGCGATCATGAACGCGAAGAAAGAGACCGCCTACATGTTCGCCGACGAACTCATCGCCCTCCATGACGCCCGACCGGATGCCGCGATCACGTATATCGCAAACCTGGAGGACCGCGGCCTCCCGAAGGTGCGGGAGGATGCCGCCCGGATCCTTGCCGGGATGCGGGAGTGCGGGATCGACCCTGAACTCATCGGAGCGCTGGATGAGTACGGCGCCAACGGGGTGGCTGTCGGAGAGCGGATCCGGGAGCTTGCGCCCGANTTTGCCCTCATCGTCGGTGTGCCACACGCCATCCCGCCGGAGTACACCAGCGGGATCGAGGTCTTCTCGATCACGAACGGNCCCCGGCAGGTGGACCCCCTCCGGGAGATAGGGCACCGTCACGTCATCGTCGAGATCGATCTGCACCCAAAGACCCTGGGTGCCCGGGAGATAGTCGAGAGTGAGTTCGGGGCGGTCCTGCGGAGCATGCGATGAAAGGGCTGCTGATCGCCGGCGACCGGTCCGGGAGCGGGAAGACGAGCATCACGCTTGCGCTCTCGGCGCTCCTCTCGAGATCGCGGACCGTCCAGACCTTCAAGGTGGGGATGGACTACGTCGATCCCTCATACCTGACGGGGGTGACGGGGCGGGCCTGCCGGAACCTGGACGACTACGTCATGAACCGGGATGAGCTCGAGGCCGTCTTCTCGCACGGGTGCCGGGGGGCAGATGTCGCCATCGTGGAGGGGGTCCGGGGACTTTTTGAGGGGGCGGAGGCGCTCACCGATCTCGGGAGCACGGCCGCGGTAGCAAAACACCTTGCTCTCCCTGTGGTCCTCGTGGTCGACGCCCGGAGCATCACCCGGAGCGCGGCCGCGATCGTGAAGGGATTCCAGGCGTTTGACCCCGACGTCGCTATCAGAGGGGTCATCCTCAACAAGATCTCCGGCGCGCGGCACCGGGAGAAGACGATCCGGGCGGTCGAGCACTACTGCGGGATCCCGGTCATCGGTGCCATCCCCCGTATGGAGGAGATGGAGCTTGCGGCGCGCTACCTCGGGCTTGTGCCCTACCGGGAGGGGGTGGGAGGTGAGGGGTTTGCAGAGCGCATCGATATCATCAAGAGCGTGATCGGCGAGCACGTCGACCTGGACGCCCTGCTCGAGATCGCCAGGGATTTTGTGCCTCCAGCGGATGAACATCCCCTCTATGCGGTGCCCGAGGCGCCCGATGTCAGGATCGGTGTTGCGCAGGATGAGGCTTTCAACTTCTACTACGCCGACCTCTTCGACGTCCTGGAGTCGCTCGGGGCCAGGGTAGTCCCGTTCTCCCCGCTCCGCGATCGCCTGCCCGAGGCTGAGGGCTACATACTGGGGGGCGGCTACCCCGAGCTCTTCGGCGCCGAACTCGAGGCGAACACCCGGATGCGGGAGGGGATCTCTGAGGTCTCGCGGAACGGCACCCCCATCTACGCCGAGTGCGGGGGGCTCATCTACCTCACCGATCGGATGCTGCTCGCCCCCGGAGCGGCGGGTGGGGATGGGGAGCGGGTCTACGACCTTGCCGGTGTCTTCTCCGGCGAGGCCCGGATGCCGGCGCAGCGGAGGCTGGGCTACGTTGTGGGGATGAGCGCTGCTGAGTGCCCCGTGGGGGAGGCGGCGTTCCGGGGTCATGAGTTCCACTACAGCGCTGTCCGGCTTGCGCCCGGGACGCGCTACGCCTACCGGCTGACCCGGGGGAGCGGTATCCAGGACGGGCTCGATGGGGCTCTCCAGGACCGGACGATAGCAAGCTATGCTCACCTCCATCCGGTGACGAGCCAAGGGATGCTTGCACACTTCGTGAACTGTTGCCGGGGCTGAAGCTTCGCCGTTCCTCCGGGCACGGCTCCACCCGGAACGGCTCCTGCTGCCGCCGCCATCATGGGCCGCTCCAGGGCGTCTGGTGGTATGAAACGCAAAGCATACTAACGAACCGCTACCACACTATCCTCATGATCATCTACCTTGACGGCAGATACGTCCCTGAGGAGGAGGCGAAGGTCTCGGTCTTCGACCACGGGCTCCTCTACGGCGACGGTGTTTTCGAGGGGATACGCGCCTACAACGGAAAGGTCTTCCGCCTTGACGAGCATCTCGCACGACTCTACGACTCGGCAAAGACGATCGATCTTGCTATCCCGATCGCAAAGGAGGAGATGGCCGAGGCCATCAAGGAGACGTTGCGGCGAAACGACTTGAAGGANGCCTACATCCGGCCGATCGTCACCCGGGGCAAGGGTGATCTCGGTCTCGATCCCCGTAAATGCGAGAAGCCGACGGTCATCGTCATCGCCGTCACCTGGGGGGCCATGTACGGCGACCTCTACGAGAAGGGGCTCCGGGCGATCTGTGTCTCGGTCAGGCGCACCCCTCCGGAGTCGATGCCCCCGAACGTGAAGAGCCTCAACTACCTAAACAACATACTCGCAAAGATCGAGGCGAACTACCAGAATGTGGACGAGGCGATCTTCTTTGATGTCAACGGCAACGTCTCCGAAGGATCGGGGGACAACATCTTCATCGTCAAGAACGGGACCGTCATCACCCCGCCGACCCTGAACAACCTCCGTGGGATAACCCGTCAGGTTGTGCTCGAGATCGCGCAGTCGATGGGGATCACCCTCCTTGAGCGCAACCTCGGCTACTTCGACCTTTACTCAGCGGATGAGGTCTTCGTGACGGGGACCGCAGCGGAGGTCGCACCCATCCGTGAGATCGATGGAAGGGTCATCGGGAACGGCAAACCCGGCCCCATCACGCGCCAGCTGATGGCGGCATTCCGGTCCGCCACCCAGAAGGAAGGGACCCCGATATTTGAGTGAGAGGGCGGGGCCTTCCGGGAAACGTCTCTTTTTTTGAGAAGGGATTCGTATGACGGCCTCCAGGGCGGTGAGGATTCCCCGGACGACGTGCAAGCTCTTCGGTGCGATAAAAGCTCTTGCGACCATCAAACGATGCGTCGTGCTCGTGCACGGGCCGAAAGGCTGCGTCTACCACATCAACTACATCCTCGGGATGCGGGGAGACCGCCCGTCTGAGATCTACTCGACGTGCCTCGATGAACACGACGTCATATTCGGCGCCGAGGAGAAACTCAAAGAGGCCATCGAAGAACTCGATGCGAGGTTGCACCCTGATCTCATCGCGGTCCTCTCCTGTTGCGTCTCAAGCATCATCGGTGAGGATGTCGTCGCTGCAGCGAAGGCTGCTTCGACCGGCGCACGGGTCGTCGGGATTGAAGCGGGTGGATTTGAGGGTGATTTCCGGACAGGCTACAGCGAGACCCTCTGCCGGCTCGTTGAAGAGTTCGCTCAAGAGCCGCGTGAGGTCAGGGAGCGGTCTGTCAACCTGATAGGCCTTCTCCGGGCCGGACCGGACCTGCGGGAGCTTGTGCGCATCCTCGGCCTCATCGACCTCCAGGTCAACGCGGTGCTCACCGCCGGGGCAACGGTTGGAGATCTTGAACGTCTGGGCTCTGCGGCGCTCAGCATCGTCGTGTGTGAACCAGCAGGGAAGGAGGCGGGAGAGCTGCTCGAGCGGATCTGTGGGGTCCCATTCATCATCGCCGATATCCCCATCGGGTATGTTGCCACCCTTCGGTTCCTCGATCACGTCTCCGCAGCCCTCGGGATTGTGCACCATGTGGCAGAGGAGCCCGGCATCGATGACGCCTGCCGCACGGCTCTCGCCGGGCGGCGTGTGGCGATCGTCAGCGGACCGACGCGGGCCATCTCCATGACCCTCTTCCTTGCGGAGTTCGATCTCTCGCCGGCCCTCGTCATCGTGGATTTCGACTCCGATACGCTGGCGCGGCTACGGGATCTTGTCGGCCCGGAGTGCGAGATCCTGATCGAGCCGGAGCAGGAGGAGATCCGGGAGAGGCTTGAGGCCTGCCGGATCGACCTGATCTTTGGCGGCATGCTCGAAAAGGCCCTCGCTGCATCGCTCGGGATCGAGCACCTGGACATGATGCACGGTAGCCAGAGGACGCTCGGACCCGCCGGCGGAGAACATCTCATCGCAGCCCTTACGAAGCAGAGACCCCGCCGCCCGGGCTGGTAGGGCTTGCGATCCGGCCGCTGTAGCTCGTCGGCCCAGAGGGGAGGGCGGGCTGCAGGCTCAAGATCTCCCCGGATCCGCCCGGCACAACTTTTTTATTCCGGGGTGCCCAAGTTATATGGCACATTGCATGAGCTGCTATAGTGTAGGGGCCAATCATGTCGGCCTTTCACGCCGACGACTGGGGTTCAAATCCCCATAGCAGCATCCCATCACGACTGTTTTTACCTCCTCGAACGCTCTTTCTCTCAGCTCAAGAGTCGGCAGAGCGAATCGGAAGGCAAACCCCAAAACCNGCCCTCCGCCTTTGACTAGCTGCATGGAGCCTGGGTGCATCATGTCACCGTATCTTCAAAGGTTTTGACGGATGAGATGGGACGCCAACAACCACACAGTAATGAGGGTAGTGGTCTGGTTTTGCAAGGCCCCCCCTTCATCTGCCTCTCTGCTTTCAATATGCCAGCATCCCCTACCCCGCTCGGAGTAGATATGGCCTCACGCGAAACTACAAGGGGTGCGAAGAGGGACAAACACACCCTTGAATGTACGATTGATAACAAGCACTATTCTACCAGAACGATAGAGAGATCCCCATGCGCATCAAGTTCTGCGGAACAACCAGCCCCATGGACGTACAGTGCGCCATCGATGCAGGTTGCGACGCACTGGGCTTCATCATGGGCGTGACGCACCAGAGCAGCGACGTCGTAACGCCGGCAGAAGCTGCAGAGATGGTGCGACGGCTCCCACCGTTCATCGAACCGGTCGCAGTCACCCACCTGCAGGGCACAGACGACCTCATCAACCTCGTGAGGGACTCGCGCTGCACGACACTGCAGATCCAGGANGCCATCGAACCGTCCGAGATGGANACCATCCGCGACGCCCTCCCGTTCGCAAAAATCGTGAAAGCCGTTCATGTGATAGACGAATCGGCCATCAAGNTAGGAAAACTCTACGAACCNTACGCCGATGCCCTCATACTCGATTCCAGAACCCGGGAGAAGATCGGGGGGACAGGTATCCCCCACGACTGGAACATCAGCGCAACGATCGTGGCGAACTCAGCGATTCCCGTGATACTTGCAGGAGGACTCACGCCAGGGAATGTCGCTGAGGCGATACGAAGGGTCCGCCCCTACGGAGTCGACGTACATACCGGTATCAAGAAAGACGGCGTCCGGGACCCCAAAAAGACCCTGATGTTCGCCCGTGAGGCGAGAGGTGCGTTGCCGGGCGCCAGGGACGAGGAGTAGATCACCCCTGGCGCCCGGCAGCACACGAAGAGAATATTTATATATTTGTGAATGTATGAGTAATTATTGCGGGCAGGATTCAGCCCGCAGGAGATAGAGCATGCCAGGTTTTGACGGTACAGGACCGGGAGGGCAGGGCCCGATGACCGGTGGGGGGTTCGGCTACTGCCGCCCCGTCGCCCAGAGACTGTGGCCGCCCATGCGGGGTTATCACGCTCCCTACTCACCCTACCCGGGACCGGTTTACCGCCCCTGGTCAGGACCTGCCTACGGGTACGGCCCTGGCCGGTGGGGAGTTCCCCGGGGTGGCGGCCGGGGCCGTGGCTTCGGCCGGGGTCGTGGACGGTGGTGCTGGTAGGGTAAAGCATCAGGTTTGCGCGCACCAGCGAATACCTCCTTGTGGGATCAGCGCCAAACCCCCTTTTCACTCCCGGAGGAGCAGGGTAGATGACACACCGCACCCGCGGCCCATTCCATCCTCAGAGGTCTCGCCGGCATAGGGGGGACGGCGCCTGCGGTACCTGGAAATCACATACCATAGCAGAAGAGATCAGCGATACCGACGACACAAAGAGTGATTGAGTGGTGTTCGTCACCACCGACGTCTGCGGCCACGGCCGCCGCCGCCAAATCCTCTACCACATCCCCACGGTGCTCCACCCCGCCCCAGGCCATACCCCTGCGGCTGCTGAATTGGAGTTCCAGGGACGATCTCACCCGCATCTCCGGCAGGGCTACCCTCTGCCGGTGGCTGCTGCGGCTGGACACACCGGCCCATACGCCGCCCGGTCATCGGCCCCATACCCTGGGGCCCGGTACCATCAAATCCAGGCATTTTTTTCTCACCTCGTCTGGTATATAGTACTCATATGCGCGAAATATTATAAATCTTTCCCTCAGGGGGTGGAGCGCTCCAGACGATCAACCCTGACTTGATCCTGAAGTTTACGGTCGACCAGATACCATCCTCCAGTATCGACGCGGACGGCACCAATACCCCGGGAGACTGCTCAACCACGTCCGCAGAACGCCAACAAAAAGGAGGATTCACCGGGCTGGCACCGCTGCTATGCCCTGGGTCACCCGGCGGGCCATCTCCTGCTTGACCCTCCTGATATTCTCAACCTGATCGCGCTGGGCAAGCTCCTGACCCGCCTTCCCTACGACCTCCTCGCTCGGGACCCCTTTTGAGTTCATGACGCGCTGGTAGCCAAAACTCGACCAATCATCCGGGAGGTCACGGAGCCTCACATACTCCATGTTNTCTGGCATAAGGTCGAGCTGCTCATCGAGGACCCGGTTGACGTAGTCCTTATTCGACTCAAAGACTATCAGAGGCTCAATGACGTCAGCCTTCACGATATCCATGATCTCCCGTCCCTCATGTTTCTTTATGAGTCGCGCACACTCGTTGAAGTGCCCGATCTCCATCTTCATAAACCTCTCCCAGATCCCACGGATCCTCGGATCGGGCTCATGCTGAGCGTAGGAGTAGTAGAGGTACGCCTCGTTGAGCTGGATCAGCGCCAGCTTCTCAAGCATCGTCTCCCGTGGATCGCCGAGGAGCTCGTACTGAGACACATGCTGCTCCTCGATCTCAGCAATCTCAGCGTAGAGTTGTCGCGCAACATCGTCAGGGTACATGAACCCATGTGCCCGGTAAAAGAGCATCGTCTGCTGCTCTCCGGCGACGATCGTGACATAATTCATCTTCGTCTTGATATCAGCCGTATCTTTATCGTAGTGTTTCCGCATCGAGTCATTGGGGTGGCGGTGCTCGATGCTCGTCGGTCGGCCCGGTTTCACGTCGGTCCTGCCCTGGACGATCATGTCAGGGTCACCGCCCTCGATGTAGTCGTAGAGACAGCTGTAGCGGTAGAGGTGATCGAAATCCTCCAACAGCGCAAAATCCAGCGTCTGTCGGACGTAGGGGTCTGGTTCGTTCTGCGCCAGGTTCGCGGTAAGATCGACCGCCACCTGCTCATATCCGATCGTGGTCTCGATGACCGACTGATCGGCCGGGTTGAGCATGTTGACCGCCATCTGTTGCTGCGAATCGATCCGCCGTATCTGGGCCATCGACCTCTTCACCTCCGGATCAGGATGCATCCGGGCGATAGCATGTGACATGAGGTCAGCATTGTTCTCGATACCGTTCATGAGGATGACCCGGGTCCGGGTGTAGGCATCGACTGCCTTCTTATCGTATGGAGCCGGAACCATATCCTTCCAGGTTATAGGTTGCTCTTCGAGTGAAATCTCTTCCATCTCAAAGGGTTTGAATTGAGCCATTCTCTCTCTCCTCCAGATCGTGCCAAATCCCCCCGATACGGATCTCCAGGGTAGTACGGCGGCAACCGCCCGGGCCACCACCATTGCCCCCGGACCCCCCCGGGGCTCTCCCCACCATACCCCCCGGACTACAAAAACCTGATGCTGGTGCGGGGAGGGGCCTGTCTCCTGGCCTTTTGGGTACCATCCCCGGTTGACACGAAGGGTTAAGTATACCTGCTCACGAAAGATCCCCGGATGGCTGTACGCCACTCAGTCCGGCTACCTGGCGGACAGCTGGGAGGAGGAACCATTGACAGGGAAAGAAGAGGGACCCGATCCTGCACGAAGGCACTCCGATGAGGGGGCAGATGATCCAGGGTTTCAGTCCGATAGAACCGATCGGCCGACGCCGATCTCCCGAGGGGGAAGTCTCGATTTCCGCGGCCTCTCCGCTGGCTTCCGGGTCGACATACTCGATCATGCCGATGAGGTGGTCGTGGTTGCGGAGCTGCCCGGTGCAGAGGAGGATACGATCAACATCCGGCTCCTCAATCCACACACCCTGCGAATAACGGCGAGGCGGGTTGGGCCGGCCGGGGCGAAGTACTACATCCAGGAGCGNAATGACGGC